>OIFJ01000175.1_pt1 | contig 45285 bp, 40 predicted proteins | sample 1582011 | NCBI WGS metagenome assembly OIFJ01 (sample SAMN07501050, study PRJEB24779) | human gut metagenome | isolation source: stool | host: human infant | place: USA: Pittsburgh, PA
GCAGAAAGACGTCCAAGAGGTACATCTGTTGCGTCAACAACGTACCATTTACGTTCAACTTGGCCTGGTTTAGCCATGAATGTTGTTTTGTTCATGAGTTCTCCTATACGAATTCGTTTTTGTTTACAAAGTGTGGATGTTCCGGTCCACGAGTTATTTGAAAGGTTCCGGGGCCTTACAAATGGGGTAAACAATACCATTTATTATAATACCAAAAAAAGTGGTACCAAGTCAACACTTACCTACCCTCTTTTCTAAGTTTTTTAGCAATTTTTCTTCTTTTTCATAGAAAACGCTTAGCGGAATTTACGGATATTTTCTGCTAAGCGAACTAAGTGGCGTAAAAAGTCATGCGTTTTTGCTTGGTAATCATAAGTCCTGCCTAAATCATAGATATAACCATTGATATAATCAACTTCTGTCTGACGTCCTTTGTTCATATCTTGGTACATTGACGGATAATGCAGAGGACTTGTTTCCGCGCTAACATACCGAATGGTCTCCCATTCTTCATCACGACTATTCAGAGGAGTAATGCCCGCTAATTCGGCAACGTTATAAGCTTCATCAATTAATTGACGTCCTAGTTTTTCGGCACCTTCGTAATCAATGAATTGTCCCATACGAATTTCAAAAAGGGTACAAATGGTATTGATGACAGAATTGAACACAACTTTTGTGTAAAGTGTTCCTAAAAAATTATCAGTCAGATTTGGATTGAGGTTTGAGGCTTCAAATTCAGTTATTATCTGCTTTTGAACATCATCGACCGTTCCTGATTGAGCGGCTATATTAATAGAACCAGCACCTGCTTTTCCAATAAAATCAACATTTCCTGCGTCTTTCAAGACCGTTCCAATCAGACAAGTTCCTGCTAAAACTTTTTCAGGCGCAAAATAGAGATTTATTTTCTCGATATGTCCCATGCCGTTCATTCCTGTGAAAACATATTGATTTTCGTGGAAGAAATGCTTGCTTCGTTCGAGTAATTGCGACAAATGCATTTGTTTATCAAAAATGATAAAAACATCTGGTTTTCCTTGGTATTCTTCTGGTGTCTGAATGCTAATCGGAATCAGATGACGATTTTTACCATCACGTGATTGATAAACACCACCTTGTTTTCTAATCGTGTCGACTTGCTCTTTCCACGTATCAATAAAATCCACTTGAGCACCGAGGTGTTCTTTTAATAGCAGCCCAAAACGTAGTTCCATTGCACCACTTCCAAGTACAGCATAAGTCAAAGCCATGTCTTTTCCTCCTTTGATTTTAAAAATTATATCACTTCATCAGTCGAATATGGAGGAAATCAGGTATAGAATTTTCTTATGGCTAGCTATAAATAAGAAGGCTAGAACTTACTATTCTAACCTTTCTCTATTATCTTGCTTCTTTTCCGATTGAAAAGACAGCTAATGTCCCTGGTCCTACGTGGGCAGAAATGACTGGTCCTAGTGGCATAATGAGGACATGGTCAACATCTTCATGTTCTAGTAATGATTTTTTGAGTATTTCAGCACCTTCGATGTCATTAGCATAGGCAACAACGGCTGTGTCATGTGCTAATGATTGTGTTGCTTGGGAAACGACTTCTTTCAAGGCTTTTTTACGTCCACGAACTTTGGCTAATGGAACTAACTTTCCAGATGGTTCAATCCACAAAAGTGGCTTGATATTTGCTAAACTTCCCATAATAGCTGACGTTTTTGATAAACGTCCTCCACGCATAAGATGATAAAGGTCATCAACCAAGAAATAGGTTCTTAAACGTGGTAAAATATCAATAATTATTGCTTTGGTTTCTTCAAGAGATTTTCCTTCATCACGCGCTTGCGCTGCTAAAATGGACAAATAACCTTCACCGCCAGCAGCAGCCAAAGTATCAACAATTTCAATAGTAGATTGCGGGAATTCTTCCAAAACGATATCACGCGCAATCATAGAGCTTTGATACGTTCCTGAAAGAACAGATGAAAATGCCAAATAAAGTACTTTGTCCCCATTTTGAGCATGATGTCGAAAGCTTTCTTCAAATTGTCCCACATTAACTTGACTAGTGGTTGGCTTGCCACCATTTTTCATGCTTTCAAGCAATACTTCACTCGTTAAACGGTTCTCACCGACAGTTTCGTATGTTTTTCCGTCTAATTGAATGGTTAATCCTAAAATTTCAACATCGTGAGCGTTTGCCCATTCTTCATCTAAATCAGCTGTTGAATCTGTTATTAATTTAAAAGTCATAATTATTCCTTTACTATCAAACACTGATTTTTCTGACATTTTAACGTCAAATCAGTTTTCATTTTCAAAATAATACTTTGATAATCAAATGATTTTAAATTATTATACCAAAAAAGCTCACATTGCGCGAGCTTCTTTTTTAAAAGTCTGTTTCTGATTAAACTACATATCGTCTAGCAATTGCTTCAATTTATCCAATTGTCCGTCGTTCCAAGGGCGTAATTTTGGTGTTGTCAAATCAATATGTTGAGACATTTTATCCAAATCTGATTTGACTGCATTAACACGTTGTTCGAGTTCACGAGCCGAGACGCGTAAAGCTCCCTGAGAGAAAACTGTCCACTGCTCATTCAAATCACTGGTCGCAACTTCAACAAGATTACGGGGTGTGTTTAATTCAGCAGCGGTACGTTCAATGTAAGAATCTGCAGTCTCGTCTTCTTCTGTAAAGATGACTTGAATTTTATATTGATCATAGCGTTGACGAACTCCAGGGACATATTGTGCATCAAAAACACAGATGATGTCAAGATTTTCAAAATGAGCATAGTTATTTAACTTACGTAGCAAGATATTTCTGGCTTCGTCTAGTTGATTTTTCTTAAACAGTTGACGTGTTTCCTGCCAAAAGGCAATCATATTATAACCATCAACTAAGAGGATTTTTTTCTTCAATTGTTCTAGTCCTTTCATAGATGGCTAGCTTTTTTCGGCTTTACAAGGTTTTAGTCGATTTTATGGCGGAAGACTTCGTACATTAATACTGCCGCAGCGACGCTGGCATTTAAGCTTTGCACATGACCGTTCATTGGAATGGTAATCATTTCATCCACTTGTTTTTTGATGTTTGGCGAAATGCCTTTTCCTTCGTTACCAATGATTAGGGCTAGTTTGCCAGCTGTATTCCATTTGTGTGATGGTGTTCCGTTCATATCGGTACCAAATACCCAGAAGCCTTGTTCTTTCAATTTATCAAGTGTTTGGCTGAGGTTTGTCACACGAGCAATCGGAACGTGTTCAACAGCACCAGTTGAGGTTTTGGCAACAACGGGTGTTACACCAACTGCACGATGTTTCGGAATAATCACACCAGTGACATTTGTCGCATCAGCTGTTCGCAAAATTGAGCCAAAATTATGCGGGTCGTTGAGTCCATCCAAAATTAGAATCAGTGGGTTTTCTTCCTGAGCAGCTTTTTCTAAAATGGTATCTAATTCAGCATAAGCAAATTCTGAAACGCGTAAAACAAAACCTTGATGAACAGCACCATTTGTCATATCACTAAGCGTTTTTTTGGGCGTCCAAGAAATAGACACTTTTTTCTCTGTTGCTAAGCTTTTAATTTTATCAACATTTTTTCCGCGCAAGTCATCTTGAATGTAGAGTTTATTTCCTGTATTAGCTTGAAGGGCTTCTGTTACGGCATGCACACCATAAACGATGTCATCTTGACCATTAAATTCTTTGTTCTTCATAGTGCTATTATAACATGAAAACCAGCTCTCATGCGAGAACTGGCTATTTTTATTTTTTACTTAATCTTCAATTTTTTCAACAGCTTGAATGCACCAGTCGATAAGCTCTTCGAGACGATCAATCTGCTCAGTCATGTGAAGATAGCCCATGACAGCTTCAAAACCTGTCGACATGCGGTAAGTCACAACGTCAGCATTTTTGGCTTTGGTATGACTATTTGTATTGCGACCACGTTTATAAATTTCTTCTTCTTTTTCAGTCAATAGCTGCGCTTCTAGCATCATATTAATCAGCATTGCTTGAGCTTTGGCTGAAACATACATCGTTGCTTTACGGTGCAATTGATTAGGTTTGGTCATACCTTGAAAAATCAAGTGTTTACGAATGTAAGTCGAATAAATGGCATCTCCTTCAAAAGCAAGAGCAATACCATTAATAAGATTGACATCTACATTAGTCACATGTCCACCTCACACCATCTTTAGTATCAAGCAATTTGATACCTTGTGCTGCTAGCTGATCACGAATCGCATCTGCTGTTGCAAAATCGCGATTCGCACGCGCTTCTTGGCGTTTTTCAATCAATGCTTCGATATCCGCATCAAGTACTTCTTCTTCAAAGACAATACCAAAGACAGCAAGCATTTTAGCAAAAGTATCTTTGGTTACTTGATCATAATTTCCTGAATTAATCCATTTTGCCATGTCAAAGGCAACTGTAATACCATTTGCTGTGTTGAAATCATCATCCATAGCTGCTTCAAAATCAGCCTTGAATTTTGCAAGTTCAGCTGCATCAACAGCTTTGCCAAGTGGCAAGGTAAAGGTATTTTTCAAATACTTAAGGTTAACAGATGCATCGTGAACAGCTTTTTCGGTAAAGTTGATAGGTTTGCGATATTGTTGAGTCGCAAGGAAGAAACGAAGTACTTGACCATCAACAGTTTTCAACATGTCGTGGACTGTCACAAAGTTGCCAAGAGATTTTGACATTTTTTCATTGTCAACATTGACAAAACCATTGTGCATCCAGTAATTAGCAAATGTTTTTCCAGTTTTGGCTTCTGATTGAGCAATTTCATTAGTGTGGTGTGGGAATTCCAAATCAGCTCCACCACCGTGAATATCAATGGTATCACCCAAGATACTTGTCGCCATTACAGAACATTCAATGTGCCAACCAGGACGTCCTTGTCCCCAAGGGCTTTTCCAAGAAACTTCACCCAGCTTAGCCGCTTTCCAAAGGGCAAAATCAAGTGGATTTTCTTTGATGTTACCTTCGCCATCAACACGACCGCTGGCACCAACTTCAAGGTCTTCCAAAGTTTTATTTGCTAATTTAGCATAGTTTTTGCTTTTAGCCACGCGGAAATACACATCGCCATTTGCTTCATAAGCAAAACCTTTATCTACCAAATCTTTAACAAAAGCAATGATTTCATCCATGTAATCAATGACACGTGGATTTTTTGTTGCAGGCTCAACGCCAAGTTCTTTGACATCTTCCATAAAGGCTGCAATGAATTTATCTGAAAAATCTTTAGTGTCCATACCAGCTTTAGCTGCACCTTTGATGATTTTATCATCAACGTCAGTAAAGTTAGAAATATAGTTTACTTTGTAGCCACGGTATTCAAAATAGCGGCGAATCGTGTCAAAAGCAACAACGCTTCGAGCATTTCCAATGTGAATATAGTTATAAACAGTCGGTCCACAAACATACATGTTAACTGTATTTTCAGTAATTGGGACAAAGTCACGAAGACTTCTGGTCATTGTATCGTAAATTTTAATTGTCATGTTCCTTCCTCCAATCTCATCTTAGTTTTTATTAAAGTTTTGATGAATGTAAACTTTCGTAGCAAGCTGCTTCAAGTTTTGAAGTATAGTACTCGCGGTGTTCTTCAAGGTCATGAATAGCATTTTCATCTTTTTTACCATGAACACGAACAACTTTCGCTGGTACTCCGACTACTGTTACATCTGCTGGAACATCCGATACAACGACAGCTGCCGCTCCAACTTTGGAATTTTTTCCAATTTCAATTGGTCCAATAACTTGTGCGTGCGCTGAAACAAGTGCTCCTTCGCGAACGGTTGGATGACGTTTTCCGACATCCTTACCAGTTCCGCCTAGAGTCACACCATGATAAAGCATAACCCCTTTTTCTACAATAGCTGTTTCACCAATAACAAGACCAGAACCATGGTCGATAAAGACACCCTCAGCAATTTCAGCTCCTGGGTGAATTTCAATTTGTGTCCAAAAGCGCCAGAATTGGCTATGCATGCGCGCTAATAATTTCAAGCCATGTTTCCATAAGAAATGTGAGATACGATGTGCAGCCAAGGCTTTGACACCAGGGTAAGTTAGTATAATCTCCAGAGAGCTACGAGCCGCTGGATCATTTTTCTTTACAATATCAATGGTTTCTTTCCACCAACCCATATCTTCTCCTTTCTTTTATTCGTCTTCGTCGATTTCAGACCAATCAACAAGAATTTGTTGGTCATCAAAGGGATTAATGGCAACTCCGACCGTTTCGTCAATATCATTTTCACCGTGCCCAGGTTGATAAATATCAGCCAAACGCCATGTCAAGATACTTCCTTGAGCATTGCGAAATGGTGTTCCAAAATCTTTGTGGTTATACCATTTAGCAAAGCTTTGAAGATTTGAAAAGGCTGGGACATAGCTTTTACCTTCTGGTGTAGACATTGTTGGGAACATACGGTCAAAGCTTTTATCATCACGTGGGTGAACAAAAGCTGGGACAAGATAATATTTGTCTAAAGTATCAGCCTTACGATTTTCCTCACCCACAAGTTTATTCAAAATAGTTGTGTAAGCATTTAAAAATTGGATTAATTCACTGCTTTTAAAAATTGTTGAATTCCCAAAATCACCTGATTTTTTAAGGTTAAAGACAATTCCAGTCAATCCTTTTTCAATGACTTCTTTCAAAACATCCAAAGTTGGACGTTCAACCCAATTTTGAGTTTTGGCACTGTCTTGTTCTTCTTTGAAATTTTCAAGATCTTCTTTATCAGAAAAGACAGGCGTAACCTTTTGCCCTTCAATATCAAGAGCGTAAGGTTGGTCACTCGCCAAAACAGGAATATTGTGCAAAGCATTGACAAGAGCAATGCTATCTAAAAAATTATCTGGTGCGTTTACAAATGCACGCAAACGCAAATCAAGTTCATTTAAATTTGTCATCGTTAAACTCCACATTTACAAAAGATGAGCAAGTCAAAAAGTGATTAGTCGATTTTATCGTGTTTTTCTTTGTTATCACGCAAGTGTCCACCAAACGGTGAATGACCCTTGTGTTCTTTCTCGTGTTTTTCAGCTCTCGGTGGACGTGGAAGAAGAGCTTTCATTGACGCATCAACACGTCCTTTGTCATCTACTTTGATAACTTTAACATCAACTTCGTCACCAACTTCAAGAACATCAGAAACGTTAGCTGTACGTGTCCATGCAATTTCTGAAATGTGAACAAGGGCATCTGTCTTATCAAAGAGGTTAACAAAAGCACCGAATTTTTCAATACGAACAACTTTAGCGTGGTAAACTTCACCAACTTTAGCTTCACGAACTAAACCAGCAATAATTTCTTTGGCACGGTCGATAGCTGCTTGGTCTGATGAGTAAATTGAAACATTTCCTTCATCGTCAATGTCAATTTTAACAGCAGTTTCTTCGATAATTTTATCGATGGTTTCACCACCTTTACCAATAACTACTTTGATTTTATCAACATCAATCTTGATTGTATCGATTTTTGGTGCTGTTGGTGCCAAGTGAGTACGAGGTGCTGGGATAGTTGCTTCAATCAAATCAAGGATTTCAAAGCGTGCTTTCTTAGCTTGAGCAAGAGCTTCTTTCAAGATTTGTGGTGTGATACCTTCAATCTTGATATCCATTTGAAGGGCTGTGATACCTTCACGAGTACCTGCAACCTTAAAGTCCATGTCACCAAAGTGGTCTTCAAGGCCTTGGATATCTGTCAAGATTGTGTAGTTGCTACCGTCTGAAATCAATCCCATAGCGATACCAGCAACAGGTGCTTTAATTGGCACACCGCCAGCCATAAGCGCAAGGGTACCTGCACAGATTGAAGCTTGTGAAGATGAACCGTTTGATTCCAAAACTTCAGCTACAAGACGGATAGCATATGGGAATTCTTCAAGGCTTGGAAGAACTTGCGCAAGAGCACGTTCACCGAGAGCACCGTGACCAATTTCACGACGGCCTGGCGCACCGTAACGTCCAGTTTCACCAACAGAGAATTGTGGGAAATTGTAGTGGTGCAAGAAACGTTTCTTGTACTCAGCACCAAGTCCATCAACGATTTGTGTTTCACCCATTGGAGCAAGTGTCAAAACTGACAAGGCTTGAGTTTGTCCACGTGTAAATAGACCTGAACCGTGAATTTTTGGCAAGAAATCAATTTCAGCATCCAATGGACGAATTTCGTCAACACGACGACCATCAGGACGGATTTTATCTTCTGTAATCAAACGACGGACTTCAGCGTGTTCCATTTGTTCAAGAATTTCAGCCACATCACGCATGATTGTTTCATAGTTTTCATCATCGGCGTAGCGTTCTTCGTAAACAGCAGTTACTTCTTCTTTGACAGCTTCTGTTGCTGCTTCACGCGTTTTTTTCTCTTCGACTTGAACAGCTTTTTGAAGGTCCGCATTGTAAGCTGTAATGATTTCAGCTTGCAATCCTGGGTCAACTTGAAGCAATTCAACTTCTGCTTTTTCTTTACCAACAGCAGCCACAATTTCTTCCTGGAAGGCAATCAATTCTTGAACTGCTTCATGTCCTTTAAGAAGAGCTTCAAGCATGATATCTTCTGACAATTCTTTAGCACCAGATTCAACCATGTTGATAGCTTCTTTTGTACCGGCAACAGTTAATTCAAGAAGTGAAGCTTCTTTTTGTTCAGCTGATGGATTAATGATGAATTCACCATCGATGTAAGCCACTTGAACACCAGCGATAGGTCCGTTAAATGGAATGTCTGAAATTGACAAAGCCAGTGAGCTACCAAACATGGCTGCCATTGGTGCGCTAGAGTCTTCATCATAAGAAAGAACAGTGTTAATCACTTGAACTTCGTTACGGAAGCCTTCAGCAAACATTGGACGAATTGGACGGTCAATCAAACGCGCTGTTAAAGTCGCATCAGTTGTTGGACGACCTTCACGTTTGTTGAAACCACCAGGGAATTTTCCAGCAGCGTACATTTTTTCTTCGTAATTTACTTGAAGCGGGAAGAAGTCACCAGTTGACATTTTTTTAGACATGACAGCTGCACTAAGAACAGTTGATTCACCGTAACGAATCACTGCAGCGCCATTAGCTTGTTTAGCAACTTGACCAATTTCAACAACAAGTGGACGACCAGCAAAAGTCGTTTCAAAAGTTTGTTTTGACATTTTTATTCCTCTAATATTTTATTTTGATACGTCTGTTTTCTACAAAAACTAGTCTGTAAAAGACTTATAAACTCGTCTTTGCATAAAACTACGTATCTCCATTATTTTAACACATTTTATAGGAAATAGCAGAGCTTGTAGCATAGTTTTTTAAGAATCATTAAAAAGCAGCTACCACTCAGTAACTGCTTCACTTTATAACGATTTACCAGACTATTATCCAAAAAATAAATCAACTACAGCAATGACAATAATAGCTCCCAAAACAGAAGGTAAAATTGCCATATCTGCTAAAGTCGGTCCCCAATATCCAAATAAACTTTGCCCAACGAATGAACCAACAAGACCTGCAAAAATATTATAAACACAGCCCATTGACTCACCTTTTTTCGTGATAGCACCGGCCATCATCCCAATAAGCGCACCAACAATTAATGATCCAATCATAACAGTCTCCTTTTTAAAATATCTGACATATTTAGCTATTTCTTTACACCCACATTGTAGCATAAAAAAACAGTCCAGAGGACTGTTTTTTCTCGAGCCTGAAAATTTGAAGGCGAGTTAAGCCCTATGGACTGTTTTTTCTCGAGCTTAAAAATTCAAAAGCGAGTTAAGCCCTACGGACTGTTTTTTCTCGAGCTTGAAAATTCAAGACTAGATATGTTTTTTGAGTCTGAAAATTAATGAGCTATTGACAATTGACTGCTAAATATATCGACAATAATCTTTTCAGTTTTTCTTAGAACATATCAATCAACAATTGTTTCAATTCTGAAATGTATGGTTGACGTGGATTTGCTGGTGTACATTGATCATCGTAAGCAAGTGATGCCAATTTATCCACAGCTGCGTCAAAGGCCTCTTTGGTAACACCATTTGCAGAAAGACGAGGGTCAACATCAACTGCTTTCATCAAAGCATCAATACGTTCGCAAAGTGCTTCAACCAATGCTGCATCATCTTTACCTTTAAGATCAAGACTACGAGCAATATCAGCGTAGTCACGTTGTGCACGATATTCTTCATAACGTGGGAAGACTGAACGTTTTACATTTCCAGCCACACCATTGTAACGAATAACGTGTTGCATAGCGATTGAGATAGCTAGACCATGTGGAAGACCAAATTCACCACCAGTTTTGTGTGCGATTGAGTGGTTGATACCCAAGAAAGCATTTGAGAAGGCCATACCAGCAAGAGTTGCTGCGTAGTGCATGTTTTCACGTGCTTGTTCACCACGAAGTGTTGGGTGTTTAGGATCATAGTTATATGAATCTTCCAAGTTTTCAATAACCAGCTTAATGGCTTCAAGTGACCATGGGCGAGTCAAATCAGATGCCATAACTGAAACATAAGCTTCAAGGGCATGTGACAAAGTATCAAGACCAGAAAGAGCTACTGTACGTTTTGGCACTGTCATAACAAATTCTGGGTCAACAATGGCAACTTGTGGAGTCAATTCATAGTCAGTCAAAGGATACTTAACGTGAGTATGGTCATCAGTAATAACAGCGTATGGTGTAACTTCTGAACCTGTACCAGATGTTGTTGGAATACAGAAGAGACGTGTTGCTGTTTGGTGTTTGAATTTCACGATACGTTTACGGATATCGATGAATTTTTGTTGCAAACGTAAGAAGAGTTCGCTGACATTTTCGTAGCTATCAAGGAAATCAGCTTCTTGATCAAGTGAGTATTCGTAGATGTAACGTGCAATCTTAGCCGCATCAAGGGCAGAGCCACCACCGACTGCAATAACTGTATCAGGTTTGAAATCACGCATTTGTTTGGCAATTTCAATCGTTTGACCAAGTGTTGGGTCTGGTTTGATAGTACCGTAAATTGATGTTGCAACTTTTTCATCACGCAATGCTAATTGAGCAAGAACAGTATCAACAAAACCAAATTGAACCATTCCTGGGTCAGCAACGATCAAAGCACGTTGCATCGGTTCGTATTCATCTTGCAAGTAAGAGATAGCATTTTTTTCATAGTATGTTTTTTCTGGCAGGCGAATCCATTGAGGACGGTTGCGACGTTTGGCAACTGTCTTAACATTTAAGAGATCGCCAGTTGAAAGATTGTGTGACAATGAATTTTTCCCCCATGATCCTGTTCCAAGTGTTAAGCTAGCTTTAAGTGCATCTGTGTAAATATCACCGATACCTCCGACTGAATCTGGTTGGTTAACCAAGACACGTGATGCTTTCACAGCGTCGCCATATTCAGCAACAAATGGGTCTGCCTGAGAACCTATTTGAATACCAGCATTGTGTCCTGCACCTTGATAGTCAAGAAGTGCTTCAACAATTTCAACACCTTCAGCACGATCTTTAGCTTTGTAAACCGAAAGGAGTGGAGAAAGTTTTTCAGAAGATAGTTTTTCACCGATATTTTTCTTATCAAGTTCAAACAAGAGAACATCTTTTCCTTCTGGCAATTTCACACCGGCTTGTTCACAAATCCAGCGAGCTGGCATACCAGCAACTGGACCATTAACACCGTGTCTGTCATTAAAGACAAAATCTTCGAGTTTTTTATAGTCCTTCTCAGGCACAAGGTAGGCACCTTTATCTTGCATTTTTTGAAGCCATTCGTCATAAATCGGTGCTTCAACAACTGCAGAGTTTTCAGTGGCACAAATCATACCATTATCAAAACGTTTTGATAACAACAAGTCTTCAACAGCGCGATCAACGTGTGCTGTTGCATCAACGTAGATAGCACCATTACCAGCACCAACACCCATTGATGGGTTACCTGATTTAAGAGCGGCATTTACCATACCAGGTCCACCAGTTGCCAAAATAGAAGCAATCTTCGGATTTTGGATAAGCGCTGATGTATTTGCAAGAGATGGTGTTTCAATCCATTGAACAATGTTTTCTGGAGCACCGGCTTTAATCGCTGCATCATAAAGAATTTGTGCAGCATGTGCTGAACAGTTTTGCGCTTGTGGGTGGAAGGCAAAGACAATCGCATTACGTGTTTTAAGAGCCACCAAAATCTTGAACATTGTTGTTGAAGTTGGGTTTGTTGTTGGAACAATACCAGCCAAAACACCAAGAGGTGCTGCGATTTGGATACTTCCTGAAACCTTATCTTCCCCAATGATACCTACTGTTTTTTCATTTTTAATACGTTCATAAACATACTCAGTAGCGAAGTGGTTCTTAATATCTTTATCTTCAACGACACCACGACCAGTTTCTGTATGAGCTTCTTTTGCTAATTCAAGCGAAGCTTCTGAACCTGCAAGAGCCATCGCTGCGACAATGTTATCAACTTGTTCTTGTGAATAAGTTGCATAAACACGTTCAGCTTCAAGAGCTTTTTCGACAAGAGCTCCAGTGTACTGTTGAGCCAATTCTTCTGCGATCAACTCGTTATTCTTTACATCTGCATTTGTTGCTTTAGCCATTAAGAAAACCTCCTTATAAGTACCCTTAAAAATAAGTGCCTCATTTTTTGAGAAGAACTATATTAATGATTGATACTAAAATAAAAACAAGACCGTATAGTCTGGAATTTCAAAACTCAATATTATTACTTGAGGTTCTCTTCACTATATAAACTACACAAAATCAACAGTTAAATTCTTTAATCATCATATTATTGTGATATTCTTCACCAACTATATTAACCCTTTTTCAAAAAAAGGTCAAGTGTTATTTGTAAGCTTTTTCATTTTTATTTTAAAGCCAATGTAAGGGGATACATTTATATACCTAACTTTTCCTTTTACACTAATACTTTTGCCACTTTTGACATTTTCATATTCTGTAAAAACTCATTTTCATTAAAAATTGATCCTTCAATATCTTTCAAAATAAGCAGCTGAATATACAAAAAAAGCTCCTTGGAAAAACCAAGAAGCTTTTGCTCGACCGAACGTCAGATTAACGACGAAGACCAAGCGATGCGATCAATTCGCGGTAACGGTTAACGTCTGTGCGGCGAAGGTATGCCAACAAGTTACGACGGTGACCGATTTTTTTCATCAATCCACGGTAAGTAGCGTGGTCTTTTTTGTGTTGTTTAATGTGTTCGTTAAGGTGGTTGATTTCCCAAGTAAGAACAGCTACTTGAACTTCAACTGAACCTGTGTCACCTTCGTGACGTGCGTATTGAGCGATGATTTCATTTTTTTTCTCTTTTGAGATTGCCATAATTTTTCTCCTTTATATTGCTTCATCCGAGTGGTAGGTTTTTGGCGGATCCTACGACCAAGAAGAAGTTACTTGTCTTACGACAGTCCTTATTGTAGCAGATTGTTTCTACTTTTGTCAAAGGTTTTCCCTTAATTTAACGTGACTTTAACACAAATTAATTTTTCTTTGAAAAACGTGTTTTAATAATCAAACCTAGGCAAATAACCAAGCTGATAATAGCGTAAATAACAAAGGCAAAGCCTGGTTGTGGGCTAAATTTTGAGAAGAGGTTCAAAACAATTGCTGCGCTTGCCCCACCAAGATTACAGAAAATCAAGATAAGCGTAGTCGCATTTCCAATTAATTGCGGTGAAACGTTAGTTGAAACATCACTAAAGACGCAGGTAACTACAATACTGTACCAGAAACCTGACAGCATTGCACCGATTAGCATCACCCAAAGATTATTAGCAAAACCTACCATAAATAGTCCAAGAGCAAATGGAATCATTGAGATAGTAATCAAGTTTTTACTAAAGCGTCCAAGCAAACCTTCAAAACAAATTCCTGAAAGAATTCCCATAAGCATCATACCACTCAAGATTAAGCTTGCTTGACGAGGACTTCCAAGATGTAATTGGTCAACAATAACTGGAATGCGTAAACTGTTAGCACTATTGATATTAATAACAAAACCTGCCAATAAAGATAGTCCGACGATATACAAGATATCTTCTTTTTTAAATTTAGCACGAGCCTCATCTTGTTGGACTTCTGCCACTTCAACCTTAGGTTTTGGTGCAAAAACAAGGTAAACAGCAAGAATCGGCAAAGCAAATAAGTAAACACTGAATGTCCATGACCAACCAATAACAACAATGAAACCAACAATCATGGTCAATAAAGCATTACCAATAATTTCAAAGGAACCACGAAGCCCAAGCATCTGAGCTTGTTCACGTCCAGCATAAGTCTCACTGATAATACTGATGGCACGAGAATTAATCAAACCAATTCCGATACCAAGCAAAATACGTGATACAAAAACTAATGAATAAGTCTGAAAAACGACTGGCATACTACCACCAAAGGCAATCAAAAGAAGACCTAAGATGATACTGAGACGTTCAGAGATTAGACGTTCGATAATTGGATTTAGTAACAACATGGCAAGAATCGCAAAAGATGATAGTGAAAATAGAAATTCCACCTGACTAGCAGCGTATCCTTGTTGATGAAATATTGTAATCATTTGGGGTAATGCTGTCGACGGAGATAACGTCGAGACCAGCATCAAAGATAGAGATAGGAGACTAAATTTCTCCAAAAATGTTTTCATAGAAACTCCTTACTTGTTTTTTTCATCATTTCCAGTATAATCAAAGTTAGCGCATAAAAATATGACTTTTGTCACAAAAAAGGAGGTCTGTGTGTCTTTAGAAAAATATATCCAAGACTATCAGCTTGAAAAAATCTTTCCTAGACATTATTTTGATAAATTGCAAGTCCGTGAACTAGTTGCTGGAGATGCGATTTGTCACCAAGGAGAAGCCTTAACAGCACTCTCTTATTTTGCAAAGGGAAAATTAAAAATTGTTCGTCGCTTATTTAACGGAAAAGAGCATATTTTAGATATCAAAGAAAAAACAACACTTATCGGAGATATTGAATTATTAACTGATCAGCCAATTGTGTCTTCAGTTGTCGCTCTTGAGGATACCTTAGTCATCCAACTCCCTTTAACTGGGATTCGCGAGGAATTATTAGCGGATAATGATTTGCTTCTGAATCTCAGTAGAGGGCTCGCTCAATCACTTTATGAGCAAAATATTCGCGCTTCTACGAATTTGAATTACACACTTAAAGAACGTCTAGCCACTCACATCTTGGCGATTGAAGACAAAGGCGTCTTCAAATTAGAATTAACCAGTCTTGCTGATTCATTTAGCGTCAGCTATCGTCACTTACTTCGCGTGATTCACGAATTCATCGATTCAGGAATCATCGAAAAACGTCGCCCCTATTATTATATCAAAGATATGAAGAAACTTATCAACTTGAAGATTACTAACTAAGCCAATAGCTTTCTCGTTAAGCATTTTTATGCTATAGTGTTATATAGAATAATTAGAGGAGAAACTATGTCAGTTATTGAAAAACTAGCAAAACCAAGTCATTTAATCAATATGAATGATATTATTCGCGAAGGTCACCCAACTTTGCGTCAAGTTTGTGACGACGTCACATTCCCTTTATCTGATGAAGAAATCATTTTGGGTGAAAAAATGATGCAGTTCTTGAAAAATTCACAAGATCCTGTAACTGCTGAAAAAATGGGCTTACGCGGCGGTGTTGGACTTGCAGCACCTCAATTGAACGTTTCAAAACGAATCATTGCTGTTCTTGTTCCAAATATGGAAGACAAAGATGGTAACCCACCAAAAGAAGCTTACAGCTTGCAAGAAGTTATGTACAATCCAAAAGTTGTTGCTCACTCAGTTCAAGACGCTGCTCTTGCTGATGGTGAAGGTTGCTTGTCTGTTGACCGTGTCGTTGAAGGATACGTTGTTCGTCATTCTCGTGTGACTGTTGAATACTTCGACAAAAACGGTGAAAAACACCGCATCAAACTTAAAGGTTACAACTCAATCGTTGTCCAACACGAAATCGACCACACAAACGGTATCATGTTCTACGACCGCATCGATGAAAAAAATCCATTTGCCATTAAAGATGGCATGCTAATTGTTGAATAAGCTAAAAAAGAGGTTGAAAACCTCTTTTTTTACGACCATACATAATAAAAGCACACTGTAAAAAGTGTGCTTTTTTCTGTTAAAAACTAACTAAAATTAAGAATTAATCAATTGCAGCTAGAACTGCTTCTGCTTGTTTTTCAAGGTTAGCAATGACTTCATCAGTTGCAATGAACTTGCCATTTGCCCAAGCAGAGTCATTCACACGTGTTGTTGTGATTTCATCAACAAATTTCGTACGGATGAATGGGAACAAGGCACGGTAAGCTTTGGCTACTTGTTCGTGTCCACCGTTTGCAAGGATTGAAACAGTTGTGACTTTGTCATTAAGTGCTGAAGCACCTGTTGTATCTGAAAGATCAAGGGCACGGCTCAACCAGTCAAGCAAGTTCTTTACTGAACCAGGAATCGCAAAGTTATAAACTGGTGAGAAGAACCAGATAGCATCAGCTGCCAAGACAGCGTCACGTGCAGCTTGCACAGCAGCTGGTGTGTTAGCTTCCAAATCTTGTGAAAAGACCGGAACCTGTGACCAGTCTAGGTATGATACTTCTGCTTTGCCTTCAAGTGCTTTTTCAGCATTTTGAGCAAATTGTTGATCAAAAGATCCCTCACGTAATGAACCAACAACAAATAGAATTTTTTTCATGATATATCTCCCTTTTAAGGTTAATTAGCCTGTTAAAAGTTATTTATCACTAAATAGTAATTTCTCTATATTGTCATTGTACGAATTATTGCTACTTTTGTAAATTAATATGCTCACGCGGCTTAAATTTTTTTAGAAGTCGGATAAGCTCCTTTTGCTCTTCTTCAGTGAGAACTGAAAAGATGTCTTGGATTTTTTCGATGTGTAGCGGCAAAGCGCGCTCAATAACCTGACGACCAGCATCTGTTAGAGTTACCAGATAAGCACGTTTATCGTCTGGGCAAGTGTGACGGGTCACCCATCCTTTTTTCTCCATGTTACGAATTACTACCGTCATGTTGCCAGACGTTGCCAAGATACTTTCCATTAACTTACCGATTTTCATGGGACCTTTGCTGTAAAGAACATCCAAAACACTAAATTGAGTTTGCGTTAAATCATCTTCCTTGAATGATTCTGACGTTTTAGCATCAATTGTTCGATACGCTTTTCGCAAAACAACCATGGCTTTTACAGCGGTATTCGTAATATCTGACATGTTTCCTCCTGATATTTTAACTGATACGAAAACGAACAAATTACCTCAGACAGTCTGAAAATAATTTGTTCGCTCTTTTTTATTATTGTAATGATTTTAGAAGAAATCGTCAAACAAACTGAGTTGGTTATCTTCTGGCATGTTACCTAGGATTCCCATTTCATCCATTTTTTCAACTAGTGTTGCCGAAACACCACCGCGTTTGCGGAGTTCCATTTTAGAAAGGAATTCACCTTCTTCACGCGCTTTAACGATTTGTTTTGCAACGTTTTCTCCCAGACCATCCATAGCTACAAATGGTGGAATAAGGGTATCACCGTCAATGATAAACTCTGTTGCATCACTACGGTAAAGGTCTAATTGACCAAATTTAAAGCCACGTTCAAGCATTTCATTGACCAACTCGAGTGTTGTATAAAGGTCAATTTCAACGTTTGAAGCTTCATTATTTTTACGTTTGGTTGAAATCTCAGCCATGCGTTCTTTAACGGCATCAAGACCAGCACTCATTGTCTTGATATCAAAAGCTTTGGCACGAATTGAGAAGTAGGCGCAGTAATAATAAAGTGGGTAGTGAACCTTGAAGTAGGCCACACGAAGGGCCATCAATACGTAGGCAGCCGCGTGGGCTTTCGGGAACATGTACTTGATTTTACCACAAGATTCGATGTACCAATCAGGCACATTATTGTCACGCATTGCTTGAATGTAGCCATTACGTTCTTCATCAGAAATCTTCAACCAGCGTCCTTTACGCACACGTTCCATGATGGTAAAGGCCATTTTTGGATTTAGTCCCGCGTGCATGAGGTAAACCATGATATCGTCACGACAACCGATAACGGTTTTCAGTGTCGCGATACCTTCTTTAATCAAATCTTGGGCATTTCCAAGCCATACGTCGGTACCATGTGATAGCCCTGATAACTGAAGTAATTCGGCAAAGGTCGTTGGGTGCGTTTCTTCAACCATGCCACGAACAAAGTTTGTTCCGAATTCTGGGATACCAAGCATACCTGTCGGTGTTCCGATTTGTTCAGGAGTTACACCAAGCACTTCAGTACCTGAGAAGAGCGCCATAACATCTGGGTCATCCGCAGGAATATCTTTGGGATCAATACCAGACAAGTCTTGCAACTTACGAATCATCGTCGGATCATCATGACCGAGGATATCAAGCTTCAAGACGTTTTCATCGATATCGTGGAAGTTAAAGTGAGTGGTTTGCCATTCAGCTGAAAGATCATCCGCTGGGTATTGAACTGGTGTAAAGTCATAAACATCCATGTAGTTTGGAATAACAACGATACCACCTGGGTGTTGTCCAGTCGTACGTTTCACCCCTGCAGCCCCTTGCGCCAGACGCTCAACTTCTGCTTCCGGATACATCTTGCCATAATCACGTTCATAACCTTTAACAAATCCATAAGCCGTGCGGTCAGCGACAGTACCAACAGTTCCTGCACGGAAAGCGTATTGTTCACCGAAAATATCACGAACATCCAAGTGGGCAGATGGTTGGTCATCACCAGAGAAGTTCAAATCGATATCGGGAACCTTATCCCCATCAAACCCAAGGAAGGTTTCAAACGGAATATCATGTCCATCTTTCTTATAACGTGTGCCACATTTTGGGCAATCCTTGTCAGGAAGGTCGTAACCTGAACCGACAGAACCATCAGTGATAAATTCTGAATGCTGACAATTTGGACAGACATAATGTGGTGGCATTGGGTTAACTTCGGTAATTCCAATCATGGTTGCCACAAAACTTGAACCAACAGATCCACGTGAACCAACCAAGTAACCACGTTTATTAGAACGAATAACCAGCATTTGAGACGCCAAGTAAATCACGGCAAATCCGTTACCCAAAATCGAAGTCAATTCTTTTTCAATACGTCGGTCAACAATATCTGGTAATGGGTTACCATAGATTTCGAAGGCTTTTTGATAAGTCATCTCTGCGACACGTTCTTCTGATTTTTCGAGGAATGGCGTGTACAAATCTTTCTTAACCACTTCGATTTCTTCAAAGCGCTCAGCAAAATCACTCGTATTCTTAACGACGATTTCATAAGCCAAGTCTTCACCAAGGAAAGAAAATTCGTCTAACATTTCATTGGTTGTGCGGAAATGCGCTTTTGGTAGTGGGGCTGGCTGAGCATCTTCACCACGACCAATCGGACGGTTAATCGGTGCCCCTTGTCCCAAACTACGGACGATAATTTCACGGTAAATTTCATCTTCTGGTTCAATGTAGTGAACATTACCAGTCGCAAGAACAGGCTTGTTCACACGACGTCCAACCTCAATCAAATCACGAATGACTTGACGAATGCCTTCTTCGTCTTTGATTGTTCCTTGTACCAATAGCGGTGCATAAATGGCAGGCGGCATGACTTCAATGAAATCATAGTATTTAGCCACTTCAACAGCTTTTTCCACACCTGATGTCAAAACAGCATCAAAAACTTCACCTTCTGAACAAGCTGTTCCTAACAGAAGTCCTTCACGGTGCGCATCAAGAACCGTTCTTGGAATACGCGCTACTCCTTCAAAATATTTAACATTTGAAAGACTGACCAGCTTGAAGATGTTTTTCAACCCAGTTTGGTTTTGAACATAAATCGTCGCATGCTTAACGCGAGCTTTCTTATAAGAGTCCTCAGCCACCAGCTTAGTGTTCAAGTCCATCATGTTGGTAAGACCATGATTTTCACGCGCTTCTTTCAAGAAAATAAAGAGTAGGCGACCAGTTGCTTCGGCATCGTAGTTGGCCATGTGATGGTGTTCAAGAGAGACTTGAAAACGTTTGGTCAACGGTCCCAAACCATGACGTTTGTATTCTGGGTAAAGGTTTCGTGCCAATTCAAGTGTATCAATAACTGGCTGTGTGATAGTTGGCATATCATGACGTTTGTAGTTAACATTCATAAAGCCAACGTCAAAGGTTGCATTGTGAGCAACCAAAACAGTGTCTTTACAGAAATCTTGAAACATTTGAAGGACTTGTTCGATTGGTTTTGCATTACGGACATGATTATCCGTGATACCAGTCAATTCTGTCGTAAAGGCTGACAAGTGGTGACCTGGATTGATGAATTCGTCAAACTGCTCAACAATATTACCTTTATACATTTTTGAAGCAGCAATCTGAATCAAATCATTGTGCACCGCAGAAAGTCCTGTTGTTTCCACGTCAAATACGACGTAAGTCGCTTCATTTAACTCTAAGTCAACAGGATTGTAAGCAATCGGCACCTTATCTTCAACAATATTAGCTTCCAATCCGAAAATAGCCTTAATACCGTCCTTACGAGCTCTGTGATAACCATGAGGAAAACTTTGAACATTTCCATGGTCAGTGATGGCAACAGCCTTGTGACCCCATTTAGCAGCTGTATCAATTAACTCTTCAACCGTTGGCAAAGCATCCATGGTTGACATGTTCGTATGCGCATGGAATTCCACACGTTTTTGGTCTTCTGGCATCAAATCTTTGCGGTCGTGGTGAACAATTTCTTTGACATCTTGCACATTCATGGTAAGGGCATGCGTAAAATTATTGTTCTCAATATTTCCGCGAACACGAAGCCATGAACCTTTGGCAATCATGTCACATTTTTTCAATTCTTCATCATCTTTAGCCCATTTTTGCATGGCAAAGCTTGATGTATAATCTGTCATCTTGAAATTGATGATATGACGACCTGTACGGGTAGTTTTCTTTTCAACATCAAAAACCATTCCCTCAAAGACAATGCGGTTTTCTTCTGTTGTGATTTCAGCCATCGGCGTGATTTCAGCATTTTCAAAACCTGCACGGCGTTGTTTGGCACGTTCTTTGAAATCAAGCTTTGGTTTTGGAGCTTCTTCAGCTGGTGGTATTGATGCTTCAAGGGATTTGACAGCCTCACGATTTTCCTGCACTACTTTTTCTACCATGGCTTCACGATTATTTGTAAAATCTTCACGAAGCGCTTGAGTCATAGCTTCATCAGAAACCATATCAACCATCACTTTTCCGAAACCAAAAGCTTCAAATTGACGAGCCAAATTTGGCAAATGATTTTTTCGGAAATGGTCATTATTAACAAAAGCTGGCGCTGCAATCAATATTTTTTCACCATCATAAGAGACTTTCAACTTGCTAAAAGAGGCTTTAAAGCTAGCGCTATCACACGGAGCATACTCAAAAGCTTCTTCATAGTAAGCTTGTAAAAGTGGTTGTGAGAAATCAATTTTTTCTGCCTGAATATCAAAAGTCGCTGTAATATCCGCTTGCTTAAAGGTATTAACCAAGCGATAAGCTAACTCACGATAAATCTCAATCGGCAAAATCTCTGCAAATGAAAAATAGAATTCCCAGAGGCGGGATACTGAGTGTACCTTAACTTCACGAATATCTGCAGATGAAAAAGCAGAAGATTGTCGCATTTCAAGCGGCATATCGATTTGCTCCATCAATTTTTTAAATAACTCTGACATAAAACGTCAATTACCTCAATTCCAAAAATCTATCTTTCTATCCTAAGTAAAAGAGGGACATGAGCCGCCCTTTTACTTCTTTATCTATCAATATCGTCTTTCAATTTTATCATAAAAGTGAGCTTTTTTCGAGACAAAAGAAAAAGGTCGGGCCTACGCTCTCGACCTAAATCTTATTAGTTTTCTTTTGTCAAAATTTCAAGTGTTTCAATAAGGTTTTCAGCGTTAACTTCGATTGTATCACCGGTTGCTTTGATTTTAACTTCTACGATACCATCAGCAGCTTTTTTACCAACTGTCACACGGATTGGAAGTCCAATAAGATCGCTATCTGAGAATTTTGATCCGACACGTTCGTTACGGTCATCAACCAAAACTTCGTAACCTTTTTCAACCAATTCAGCTTCTACTTTAGCTGTCAAAGCTTGTGCTTCTTCGTCTTTCACGTTAACAGTGATAACGTGAACATCAAATGGTGCCAATTCTTTAGGGAAGTTAATACCCCATGCAAAGCGGTAAGCACCTTTTGGTGTTTTAGAAACGAAGAGACGAGCGTGTTGTTCGATAACAGCTGACAGGATACGGCTAACACCGATACCATAGCATCCCATGATGATTGGCACAGCACGACCGTTTTGGTCAAGGATTGTAGCACCCATGCTTTCTGAATAGCGAGTACCAAGTTTGAAGATGTGTCCGATTTCGATACCACGAGCGAATTTAAGAACACCTTTACCGTCTGGTGAGATTTCACCTTCTTTAACTTCACGAATATCAACGTATTCTGCTTCAAAGTCACGTCCTGGGTTAACACCAGTCAAGTGGTAACCATCTTCGTTAGCACCAACAACTGCATTAGCAACATCTTGTACTTTGCGGTCAGCCACGATACGAACGTTTTCAGGAAGGTTAACTGGGCCAAGTGAGCCAAAGTTTGCTCCAAAGACCTTAACAGCATCTTCTTCAGTAGCTGGGTCAAGGAAGTCAGCACCAAGGTAGTTTTTCAATTTAACATCGTTGACTTGGTCGTTTCCGACAAGAAGAGCAACAACTGGTTCTTTATCAGCAATGAATAGAAGTGTTTTGATTGTTTGTTCTTCATCAACGTTCAAGAAAGCAGCCACTTCATCGATTGATTTACAGTTAGGTGTTTCCACACGTTTAACATCTTCTTGAGCAACAACTTTTGTTGATGGTTTGTATTCGTTGCTTGCCATCTCAAGGTTAGCAGCATAGCTTGATTCTGTTGAGTAAGCAACAGTATCTTCCCCTGAAACCAACCATGATGACAATTCTTTTTTGATATCTTCTAATACATCTTCTGGAATTTCATCGATTGAAGCGATTGATTTGTCAAGAACAACCCAATGGTCAAGGTCTGTACGGTCTGGAGTGATAGCCATAAACTCTTGAGAGTCTTTACCACCCATAGCACCACCATCACCGATGATACCTTTGAAATCAAGTCCTGCACGTGTGAAGACTACTTCATAAGCTTTGCGGTATTCTTCGTAAGTTTTATCCAAACCTTCGTAGTCTGCGTGGAAACTGTAACCGTCTTTCATGATAAATTCACGCGTACGAAGAAGTCCGTTACGTGGACGTTTTTCATCACGGTATTTAGATTGGATTTGATAAAGGTTAAGTGGCAATTGTTTGTATGATTTAACCGCATCACGAACAAGGCTTGTAAATGTTTCTTCGTGAGTTGGTCCAAGGATAAAGTCTGATTTATCGCGATTTTTAAGTTTATAAAGGTCTTCACCGTAAGTTTCGTAACGACCTGATTCACGCCAAAGATCAGCGTTCAAAAGTGCTGGTGCAAGCATTTCAACGGCACCGATTTTTTCAAACTCTTCACGCATGATTTTTTTGAATTTTTCAATTGTGCGGTTAGCAAGTGGTAGGTAAGCATAGATACCTGCTGAGACTTGGCGAACATAACCAGCACGAACCATAAGAGCGTGACTGATAACTTGAGCGTCGCTTGGCATTTCGCGAAGCGTTGGGATAAGCGTTTGTGATTGTTTCATAATAAAATATTGCGGTCAAATCACGAAAATAAGTAAGCCGCTTGTTGTTTAGGCAAGTAGCTCACTTACTCGTATCTTTAGAGAAGACCGTATCAATTCCTTTCTAAAAAATGTGTATTCAAAATATGATGTACTAAATTATTGATTAGTCTTTATGTAAGTTAGAAGAAAACTCGCATAATATCATTCCAAGTAACGGCAATCATCAAGATAATCATGATGACTACACCAACTAGAGTGACATAAGTTTCTGTTTCTTGTTTGAGTGGTTTACGACGAACAATCTCGATAAGATTCATCAAGATTTTCCCACCATCCAAAGCTGGAATCGGGATAAGGTTAACAATTCCAAGGTTAATTGACAAGAGAGCTAACAGATTAATCACTGATGTCAATCCATAGGAAGCTGCTTGACTTGACGCCTGATACATAGCGACGGGACCACCAAGTTTATCCAAGCTGAAATTTGACACAATACCTTTTAAAGCATTTAAAATTAACATGGCACTTTGCCAAGACATTTGGAAGCCACCAGTAATCTTGTCCCAGAAACCTGTTTTCAAAGCTGAAGAAACTCCGATAAGATAGCTACCATGATTTTTGACTGGCTTAATATCAAGAGTCTTTGTTTTTCCAGAAGCATCTTTTACGGTAACAGGAATCGTGGTATCTTTTGAAATACCTTTTGTCGATTTGGCAACAGCCTCAGTCAATTCAGACCAATTTGAGACTTTGTAATCACCGACTGCCAATACCTTGTCACCATCTTTGACACCTGCAGCTTGCATGGCACCACCGTCAGTCACTCGCACAGCATTTGTCGAGGGATTCGGGACTCCACCTTGCATAAAGACAAGTAAGATGAAAGCTAGCGTTCCTAGAATAAAATTATTCATCGGACCAGCAAAGTTTGTCATCAAACGTCCCCAGACAGTAGCATTTTGATACTGCACATCAAGGGGCGCAATGCGAATCTCTGTGCCATCTTCTTCAACGATTGTGGCATCGTGATGAACAGTGTATGTCTTTTGCTCATCTAAAACCAATCCTGTGATTTCTAATTTATCTTCCAAATCATAAGAAGTCACATTCATAGGAAGAGCTGTATTATCCAACTGTTTGTGTGGCAAATTAATACGTGTCACAAGTCCGTCTTTGTTCAAACTCAGGCTAGCTGGTGTACCCGTCTTGATTTCAGTGGTATCATCACCCCAGCCTGCCATACGGACATAACCACCTAAAGGAAGAATACGAAACGTATAAGCTGTCCCTTCCTTATCAAAATGAGAAAAGATTTTCGGGCCCATCCCGATAGAAAATTCTCTCACTAAGATACCTGCTTTTTTAGCAAAATATAGGTGACCAAATTCGTGGACAATAACTAAGATCCCAAAAACAATAATAAACGTTATAATTCCGAGCATTTTGCTCCTCTCTATACCAGTAACATTATTATCCTAATAACCATTCACTAGTAAGCAAACTCCAAAAGTTTGTGGCCATTGCCAAACAACTCAATTAAAAAAGACCAAATAGATGCATAATTGGGAAAACAAAAATCATTGAATCAAAGCGGTCTAGGATACCACCATGACCAGGGATAAGTTTTCCAGAATCTTTAACGCCAAAATGACGTTTAATCGCACTTTCAACCAAATCACCGAATTGACCAAAAATACTAAACAAAATAACGCAAATTAACATAACAAAGAGATTGTGCGGAGCGTAAACAGCTTTATCAATCAACATAAAGATAAATGAAACGACAACAGCGCAAGCAATCCCGCCAAGACTACCTTCGATAGTTTTATTTGGAGAAACTTTCGGCATCAATTTACGTTGACCAAAACGACGACCAATCATATAAGCACCGATATCAGTTGCCCATACAATAAATAAAGCAAAGAGCACTTTATCTAAGCCACCCATACGAGCATTGACCAAGTTTTGGAAACCAATTCCCACATAAAGGCTAGCTGCAATCGGATAAGAGACATCATCGAATGAATAATCATCACAATTGATAACTGTTCCTGCCAAAAGCAAGAAAACCAACAACCCATAGACGGCAAAGTTAGAATCTATCGGTAGTGATGTAAAGTAGTTATCCAAAGGCACTGTCAAAACAAAGGCACCAAGCATTGACAAAACACCTTCAATTGAGAAAAATTCAAGATGTTTCATACGTAACATTTCTGCCACACCAACCATTGCTAAAAAGCCTACAAAGACTTGAAACGATAGGCCTCCATGCAATAGAAACGGCAGCATAATCAATAGGGCAATCGCTCCCCAAATCACACGTTGTTTCATGATATTTCCTTTCTAGATTCCACCAAAACGGCGATGGCGTTGATTGTACTCAGCAATCGCCTTAATCAACTCGTCTTTTTTGAAATCAGGCCATAAAACAGGTGTGAAGTAAAATTCACTATATGCTGATTGCCATGGTAGAAAATTACTAAGACGAAGTTCACCACTTGTTCGAATAATCAGATCCGGATCACGATACAAGTACGGCAAGTGATTCGTCATCAAATGATTCGAAATCACATCTTCTGTAATATCATCTGGGCTGATTTTTGCTTCAAGCACTTCTTGGGCAATATTTTTAACCGCTTCTGTAATTTCTGAACGGCCGCCATAGTTAAGCGCAAAATTCAAAATAAGACCAGAATTGTGCTTCGTTTGTTCGCAAGCACGTTTCATCGCATCAAAAGTTGCTTTTGGCAAACAATTTGTCTCACCAATAACTTGAACTTTGACATTATTAGCGTCCAATTCAGGGACATATTTATCGAAGAACTCAACGGGTAAGTTCATAATGAATTTGACTTCGTCCTCGGGTCGTGACCAGTTTTCTGTTGAGAAAGCGTAGACTGTCAAAACTTTTACACCAAGTTCTGAGCTAGCAATCGTCACATCCTGCAAAGCATCCATACCAGCCTTGTGTCCCATGACACGTGGTTGCATGCGTTTCTTAGCCCAACGACCGTTTCCGTCCATAATAATTCCAATATGATTTGGAATTTTGTCAAGGCTTACAGCCTCTTTCTTTTTTCTAAAATTAAATTTAAACATACAATTTCCTTAAAAGCATACTCATCATAATATTTTACCATAAAATAGCCATTTTTTCTCTACTTAATTGATGGCTTTTAGGGAATATTGGCATAAAAAAAGCCAGATGATTTCTCATCTGGTAATTTCTATGATTAGTCTTCACTTTCAACGGCAGTATCTTGAGCTGCTTCAGTTGTTTCTTCAACTACTTCTTCAACAACCTCTTGTTCAGCTCTGTTAACAACACGTTTTAAAGCACCAAGTTCAAATGTTAGATAAACACCATCGATATCCAAAACCATTTTTTGGTTAGCAGTGTCAACTTCATCAACAACACCGTAAAGACCACCGATTGTTACGATTTCATCACCTTTTTGCAATGCTTTAAGTTGATCTTGACGGGCTTGTGCTTGTTTCTTTTGAGAACGTTGCATGAACCAAATCAAACCAACCATAACGAGCAACATAATAACTGTTGGCATAAGAATCCTCCATAAATATAAGCTTAATGACAACTATACCAAATTACATTTAACAACGCAAGAAATGACCGTTAAAACTTCCAAAGTTTACTAGCGTCAGTCATCTTAGCGTAAACAACCTACGTCCGTTCTTCAAAACCTAAGTTTTCATAAAGACGTTTAGCAGCTAAATTATCTGATTCAACTGCAATTTGAAAAGCCTTATCGTTTTCAGCTAACAAGTCATTGACAAGCACTTTCATAAAATAAGTTCCAATCCCTTGGCCGCGATATCCTTCAGAAACTACTAAACCATAAAGGTAATTATAAGTCGTGCTAAAATCCACCGTGCAAGAAGCAACAACTTTCTCGTCTTTCATCACGATATAAAGTTTTCCAGTTTCATCAACCAAAGCCTCTTTGGCGTAACATAAGGTAACATCATAAGATTCATCGAAAGCTTTCGCTTGAAAGTCTGCAATAGCTTCAAAGTGTTCTCTACTAGCTTTGGTAACCAACAAGTCATCACGCTTTTCAAGCAAATAGGCCTTTCGTTGTCGACTAAGCCAATACTCAAAATCATCTTCTAAAGTCATGTCAAGATTAGCCAGCATATCTGGCTGTTTTGCTAAGAAAGCTCGCTCCGACATTACCGTAAAATTCAGGTGGTACTCTTTCATGGTTTCACGGAAAACATGAAACAATTCTTTAGCGTACCCTAAGCGTCGATAATTTGGGTGAACCAAAATAGCAACTTCTGCCTCGTCTGGCTCATCAGCATAGACTGTCAACACCCCCAAGTTGATTCTTCTCATAAGCTAAAAAGAAAGCTGGCATTTTTTGGTCAAAATTAAGATTATTGGATAAGTAGGGAATGCGGTGTGTCTCATCAAAATCTTGAACCTCTCTAATCAATTTTTCAGCAGCCAGTCTCTGCTTGTCATCTAAGCAATTCGTGCTAATCACTTTCATAATCTCATCCTTTTTCATATCATTCTATACAATGCACAAAAAGCCTGAGACAAATGTCTCAGACTAGATTTATGTCATATTAACAGTCGTTGTATCCATTTGGATGGCTTGAGTGCCATGCCCAAGCAGATGCAATGATTTTTTCAATATCGTCAAATTGAGGTTTCCAACCAAGGACTTCACGCGCTTTATCTGATGATGCGATAAGCGTATCTGGGTCACCAAGGCGACGGTCTGCAAGTTCAGCTGGAATTTCTTTACCAGTTACTTTACGAGCTGCTTCAAGGATTTGAAGGTTTGAAAAACCAGTTGAAGAACCTAGGTTAAAGGCTGTTGATTGATTACCTTCGCGAAGATATTTTACAGCAAGTAAATGAGCATCTGCCAAGTCAAATGGGTGAACGTAGTCACGCACATTTGTACCATCCGGTGTGTTGTAATCATTACCAAAAATCATGATTTTTTCACGAACACCTTGTGCTACTTGCAAAATAATTGGCAACAAGTGTGTTTCTGGTCCATGGTCTTCACCGATAGAACCATCTGGTTTAGCACCAGCAACATTGAAATAACGAAGTGGGACAAACTTAATGCCATAAGCTTGGTCAGCCCATCTCATAATAGTTTCCATCATGAGTTTACTTTCACCGTATGGATTGATTGGGCGTTGTGGTGTTGTTTCTTTGATTGGAAGCTCATCTGGAATACCATAAGTTGCTGCTGTTGATGAGAAAACAATGTATTTAACACCAAATTCATTCATCACTTCAAGCAATTTAATCATGCCAGCAGTGTTGTTATCAAAGTATTTCAATGGTTTTTCCATTGATTCTGCAACCAATGAATAAGCTGCAAAGTGAATGACAGCATCCACATCAGGATTTTCTGTGAAAACCTTACGCATGAAATCTTGATCAGCAAGATCTCCTTGATAGAATTTTGCGTCAGGATGAACCGCTGCACGGTGTCCTGTCACCAAACTATCGACAACAACAACTTTTTCTTCACCTTTTTCAATTAAACGATCAACCATGTGAGAGCCGATGTAGCCAGCTCCACCAAGCACCAAAATTGACATTTATTTCTCCTATTCTAACCCAATGCTATTTACAAAACGCATAAAGGCTTTTTGACCTTTTTCATCACGTTTGTAAACACCGGCATCTTCTAGAACACGAACAAAAACGTGTCCAACTTCTTCTTGTACAATATTATGCACTGTATCAGCCGTAATATCCGTACGTTTTTTAATCTCATCTGCCCAATCTTTATGATAGTCAGCGATTTCATTATACTGGTTCAAAAGATATTTTTCAACTTCTAGCAGTTCATCTTTCAGACGTGGCGGTAAAATAGCTAACCCCATAACTTCGATAAGTCCAATATTTTCCTTTTTAATGTGTTGCACATCAGCATGTGGATGATAAACACCGTCTGGAAATTCAGCTGTCGTGTGATTGTCTCGAAGAACGATATCCAGTTCAAATTGACCATCACGTTTGCGTGCAATTGGAGTAACTGTGTGATGTGGTGTGTCGCCGGTATAAGCTAATACATCAACACTTTCGTCAGAATAGTCGCGCCATGCCAAACGAATTTTTTCAGCCAACTCAACCAAGCGTGCCTTGTTTTGACTACGTAAACGAAGCACTGACATTGGCCATTTGACAATACCTGCTGTCACATCAGAATAACCTTTAAAATGAAATTCATTGTCCAGCTCGGCTATTTCCATTGGAAAGACATGACGACCACCTTGATAGTGATTGTGTGTCAAGATTGACCCACCGACGATTGGCAAGTCTGAATTTGACCCAGCAAAGTAACCTGGGAAAATATCGACAATATCAAGCAACTGCGCAAAAGTATTTTTACTGATAACCATCGGCACATGCTCAGTATTTAGGATAATGCAATGTTCATTAAAATAGGCATATGGTGAGTATTGGAAGCCCCATTTTTCATCGCCAAGATTCAAGCGAATGATGCGGTGATTAGCACGCGCTGGGTGATTAATTCGACCTTGATAGCCTTCATTTTCCATACATAACTGACATTTTGGATAAGAAGATGCCTTGGTTAACTTAGCAGCAGCAATTGCTTTAGGGTCTTTTTCAGGTTTTGATAAATTAATCGTAATCTGAATATCACCGTATTGTGACGGCGTCGTAAAGGCAATATTTTTGGCAATTGCAGCGATTTTAATGTAGTCATTACGTTTGCTTAGGTCATAAAAATCTGCGACAGCTTGTTGAGGAGATTTAGCATAAGTGTCCCAGAAACGACGATTCACCTGACTCGGGATTGGGGTGATGAAGTTCATCAATTCAGCACCCAAGCAATCTTTTTCTGCCATTAATTCGCCAACTTTGCCATTTTTTACAGCTAAGTCAACCAACTCTTCTTTGAGAGCAATTAAATCTGTTTCTTGCGTTTCTTGCTCTGCTCCATCCTCACCCACAAGGGCTAGGACACGGTTACGCAAGTAAAACATATCATCTTCTGTATAGTCGCTTGCTTCAATTACCTTAGCGACAAAAGTATCTAAAAGTTTCATTTTATCTCTCTAATCTTAATTATTTTCTAGATAAGACACGTGAACCACCAGCGATTTCAGCAATGTAGAAAGCTGGCGCATAACCAACTGTTTCAGTGTAAACTTGCCCAACGTTTTTAGTAAATTCATCAACTTTATCTTTAGCAACAATGGCAATACCGCAGCCACCGAATCCCGCTCCTGTCATACGAGCTCCGAGAACTCCTTCTTGTTGCCAAGCAGTGTGAGCAAGGGTATCAAGTTCGATACCTGTTACCTCATAATCATGCTCAAGTGAGACATGTGAAGCATTCACCAAACGACCAAATTTTTCAAGTTCACCAGCCATCAAAGCTTCTTTGGCTTGAAGGGTACGTTGATTTTCCCAGACAGCATGGCGGGCACGTTTGAGACGATTTTCATCTTTAATAAGATAGCTATATTCGTCAAAACTTTGCAAATCAAGTTCACCCAATGTCTTGATATCAAGCACTTGGTTAAGTTCTTCTACTGCTTTTTCACATTCTGCACGACGTTCGTTATATTTTGAATCAGCAAGCTCACGACGTTTATTAGTATTCATGATGACAATGACATTGTCACCAAGATCAAGTGGAACAAGTTCATATTCTAATGTATTTGTATCAAGGTAGATAGCTTGTTTGTCAGCACCCATACCGATGGCAAATTGGTCCATGATACCAGAATTTACTCCGATAAATTTATTTTCTGTTTGTTTACCAATTTTTACTAAGTCTAAACGTTCAACTTCAAGGTCAAATAATTCTTCGGCTACGATACCGACCAAAAGTTCTAGTGAGGCTGATGATGACAAGCCAGAACCATTTGGAATATTACCGTTGACGTAAAGTTCAAAACCACTATCAATTTTGTGACCAGCTTCTTGCAAGAATTTAATGACACCTTTTGGATAATTTGTCCAGCTATCTTTCTTATCAAAAGTAAGATTATCAAGTGACACTTCAATAATACCTAAATCATCAAAGTTAGCTGAATAAAAACGTAAAACTTTATCATCACGTTTACGAGCTGCCCCGTATGTTCCAAGAGTGATAGCTGCAGGGAATACGTGACCACCATTGTAGTCAGTGTGTTCACCAATTAAATTGATACGTCCAGGTGAGAAAAATGTAGCATCGGCTTCTGTTCCAAAAACATTAATAAAAGCTTGATTAAGTTCTTTCGTATTCATGAGGGTCTCCTTTTTTTATTGCTTTATTATGATTACGGTTTCATTTTACTGTCTTAGTTAAAATATGTCAATGATATTTACTAAAGTTTTACTTAAAAGTTTTATTTTTCCTAATGATGTGATATAATACTATCAAGAAAGAAGGGATGACCTATGGCTACATTAAAAGATATCGCAAAGCTAGCAAATGTTTCATCAGCGACCGTCTCACGTGTCCTTAATAAAGATAAAACCCTCTCAGTTGGTGAAGAGACACGTCACCGTATTTTGACAGTTGCTGAAGAATTAGGTTACGAAAAACACAAACGCAACACAAACATCACACAAGAACGTCAAAAGATTGCCATTGTCCAATGGTATAGCGAACAAGAAGAACTAAGCGACCTTTACTATTACAGCATTCGTATTGGTCTTGAAAAACGTGCTCAAGAACTGGGTTATGACGTTGTATGCTATTTTAACAATGACATTCTAACGATTTCAGAAAGTGTTAGCGGGATTATCGCTATTGGTAAATTTTCAGACCAACAAATTCACAGTCTAGAAAATCATTCAAAAAACCTAGTTTTCGTTGATAGTGATACTTTAAATGCTGGTCACCCTTGCGTCACTACGGATTTTGATAACGCCGTTGTCAAGGTTCTCGATTATTTCATGAAAAAAGGATTTACTAAAATCGGGATGATTGCTGGGGAAGAACGTACAACTGACCAAAAAGAACTCATTGTCGACCAACGTTTCCGTACCTTTAAAAACTATGCTTACGAAAATAATCTCTATAACCCTAACTATGTCTTTGTAGGAGATTTTTCTGCCCCATCAGGATACGCTTTGATGAAAGAAGCTATCGAAAAATTGGGCGACGACCTTCCACAAGCTTTCTTTGTTGCAAATGACACTCTAGCCATAGGTGCCCTTCGTGCGCTTCAAGAAGCTAATATTGCTGTTCCTGACCGCGTCAGCCTCATTTCTTTCAATGACACACCCCTAACGAAGCAGGTCTTTCCTGCTCTATCCAGTATCACAGTCTATACTGAAGAAATGGGACGCACAGCTGTTGATATCTTAAATCGCCAACTTATCAAACGCCACACCGTCCCAACAATGACAAGACTAGCTACCAACTTGACTTTACGTGATAGCACAAAATAAACCTAAAAACAGCTCCTAATTAGGAGCTGTTTTTTAATACCCAACTTTTACGCAGAAAGCATCCCATGGTTGGAGTTCATGATTTTCAAAATCTATTAACTCTAAGGTGTTACTGATGATAGTTTCTTGATAAGAAAGAGTTGTTTCAAAGGCTTGGACTTGATTTGATAAGTTTGCGACTACTAAATAAGTTTCATCTGCTGTTTTTCTAAGATAAGCAAAAACCTTATCTTCTGTATCCAAAAGTTCAAAATCCGCATCAATCAACCAATCGTTTTCTTTGCGAAGTTTGATGAGTTTTTGGTAAGTGTAGAAAATAGAATCTGGATTGTCTAGAGCTGCTTGTACATTAATTTCTGTGTAATTGGGATTAACTGGTAACCAAGTTTTATCAGCTGTTGAAAATCCTGCATTCTTGCCATTATCCCATTGCATCGGTGTTCTAGCATTGTCACGTCCAATCATGCGAATGCTATCCATGACTTCTTCTGGTGTCTTATCATTTTCAAGGGCTTCTTTGGCAAAATTTAGTGACTCGATATCATCAATTTCTCCCAAATCTTTGAAAGGATAGTTAGTCATGCCGATTTCTTCTCCTTGGTAGATGTAAGGCGTTCCTCGCATCAAGTGTAAGGAAATGGCTAGCGCCTTGGCTGATTTTTCACGATAATCGTCAGTGTCACCCCAGATAGAAAGCACGCGCGGCAAATCATGATTGTCCCAGAAAAGGGAATTCCAGCCTTGACCAAGCTCCAGTTCTGTCTGCCATTTGTTGAAAATAGCTTTGAGAGCAGGAACATTTAGCTCTTTTTCGTATTCCCATTTTGAAGCGTTTGGCTTGTGTTGAAGACCGATATGCTCAAATTGAAAGACCATGGACAATTCTTTCTCAGCTGGCGATGAATACTTCTTAGCAATTTCCGGAGTTGCTCCCCAAGTTTCACCAACCGTTAACAAATCTTTTCCGGCTAAAGTTTTTTGGTGCATTTCTTTAAGGTAGTCGTGCAATTTTGGACCATTATTTGAGATTAAGCGGTCAGGAATCTTCCCAATCATGTCAATCACGTCCATACGAAAACCAGAAATACCTTTGTCAATCCAGCGATTCATCATATCATAAACAGACTGGCGTAACAGCGGATTTTCCCAATTCAAATCAGGTTGTTTCTTGCTGAAAAAGTGCAAATAATATTGCCCAGTTTTGCGATCATATTCCCAAGCAGAGCCACCAAAAATAGAATCGAGCTCATTAGGTTTATCACGCCAAATGTAAAAATCACGATACTTACTATCAGGATTTTCATGCGCTTCAACAAACCAAGCGTGCTCATCTGACGTGTGATTAACCACTAAGTCCATAATGATGCGGATACCACGCGCTTTTGCCTCTTCTAGCAATTCTTCCATATCAGACATATCGCCAAAAATATCAGCAATCGCCTCATAATTTGAAATGTCATAGCCATTATCATCCATTGGAGACTGGTAAACTGGAGAGAGCCAGATCGCTGTAATTCCGAGCTTTTGCAGGTAATCAAGCTTACTGATAATTCCTTTTAAATCACCAACTCCATCACCGTTTGAGTCCTTAAAAGATTTTGGATAAATTTGATAAATCGTTGCTTTGTGCCACCAATGTTTTTCCATAACGCACCTCATTTTAGAATTCTTTGTCTCTATTTTAGCTTTTTCTTTTGTTTCACGCAAGCGTTTGCATTACTCAAACCTAGATGCAAAGAAAAGCAAGGATACTCCCTTGCTTTTAGCTTTATAGAAAGGTAATTTCTTGACCGTTTTCTGTGATATGATAAGTCAAATCTTTTAGATTAATCTTTGCTTGTGCGACAACACTACTGCCTTGATTACGGCGTGTAATAAGAATTGTGTGACTATCAAGTTCATCAACTTCAATACTGCCATCCAGGTCAAAAGCAGCCGATTGATTACGGAAAGTAAATAATTTTAGCAAAGCTTGAACAACTGGACGTTTGACTTCTTCTGCAATTTCGCTACTGCTATAATAATGACGATTAATATTGCGCCCTTCTTTTGTTTTTTCTAACAATTCAAGATCATTTTTACCAGCTAAAAAGCCAACATAATACACTTGTGGAATGCCTGGCGCGAAAGCTTGAATCAAACGAGCTAAGAAATATTTCTTGTCATCATCCCCAAGCGCAGAATAGTAAGTTGAATTGATTTGGTAGATATCAAGATTATTATACTCGGCTGTTGAATATTTTCGGTTGACGTTGGCACCTACTTTATAAAGTTCATTTGACGTGTAATCAATTTCCTCATCCGTCAAGATATCTTTGACATCAACAACTCCAATACCATCGTGCGTATCAAGTGTCGTAAATTGTTTCATTGGAGACATTTTAAGCCATTTCGCCAAACGATTAACATTTCCGCTGTAAAGGCTATAAAGAGCCACCATCGGAAGGGCAAAATCATAAACATAGTAATCGTGCTCAGCGATTTTAAACTGAATCGAATAATGCTCGTGAATTTCTGGAAGTAACTCTGTACCAGATTCCGCAGCAATGCTACGGACTTTATCAAGCAATTCCCAGATTTCTGGTTCTACAAAGAAATCATTAGTATCTAATTTTTTAACTGCATAAGCAAAAGCATCTAATCGAATAAGGTCGCAACCATTTTCAGCTAAATGCGCGATGGTCTTTCGAATGAAATCCATGGTCACGTCTTTTGTCACATCAAGGTCAATCTGCTCTTCACCAAATGTGTTCCAGAGATGCTCAACTGAACCGTCCGCAAAGTGAATTTCTTGTTTTGGTGCGCGGTCTTTACGCTTGTAAATCAAATCCACATCAGCTTGTGTCGGACGATTTTCTGGCCAAAATTTATCCCAGTTAAGAAACATATCCTTGTAAGCACTAGCTTCGTGCTTTTCTTGATAATCTTTGTAATATTTTGATTGACGAGAAATATGGTTAATCATGAAATCAAACATGAGATAATACTTCTCACCCAATGCCTTCACGTCATCCCAATCCCCAAATGCAGCATCAACCTCATCATAATCGACTGGCGCAAAACCACGGTCACCTGTTGACGGGAAAAATGGCAAAAGATGAACCCCGCCGACAGCTTCTCCAAAATACTTGCCAAGATTTTCATTTAATTCTTTCAAATTCTTTCCCAGACTATCTGAGTAAGTAATAAGCATTGTTTTATTTTGTATTGTCATAGTTACTCCTTTACCTTTTTGGATTTTAGCACCCAGCAAAAGTTGAACTCGGGCTACGGGCTGGGTGAAAAAGATGAGCTTCCTTGTGTCTTAATGACACTGCGTCGACTCCTTATTTCACTGCGCCGTTGCTCATTCCTGAAATGATATGTTTTTGGAAAATGAGGTAAACGATTGTGATAGTAATAATACCAACGACGTATGATGCAAAGCTTGGTCCGTAGTCGCTGAGGTATTGTCCTGTGTAGTTGTATTGAAAAAGTGGCAATGACCAAGAGTCTGATGATTTATTCAGCATCAAGAGTGGAAGCATGAAGTCATTCCAAAACCAAAGTGCATTGATAATCAAAGTTGTAGCGTGCATTGGTTTTAACATTGGAAAGACGATTTTGCGATAAGTTGTGAATTTATCAGCACCATCAATCTCAGCTGCTTCATCCAAACTGTCAGGAACACTTAACTTGATGTATCCGACATACAAGAATAAGGTTTGTGGTACAGCATATGTTAAGTACAAGATAATCAAACCCCAAATATTAGTCAAGCCAAGTCGACTCATCATCACTGTGATTGGAATCATGATAACTTGAAATGGCACAAAGATTCCCAAAATCAACAAACTGTACATGATATTGAAAGCACGTTTTTTGCTCATATTACGAGCAATTGAATAAGCAGCCGCAGGAATAAATAAAGTCACCAAAATCACTGATACAACGGTGATAATCGTTGAATTTAAGAAATAATGTCCGATGCCATCAGCAAGCAAGCGTGTGTAGTTGCTTAGAGTGACAGGATTTGGAAAAGCAAAGAAATGTTGCATGATATCCTTAGTTGTCTTAAACGAACTAAAGACAGTTGCTAATAAAGGAATCAAAATCAGAATTGAACCCGCAATTAAGAGCACATATTTCCAAAAAGTATTATAACGTTCTTCTTTTTTCATCTCTCACTCCTATACTTCAAAACGACTTGATAATTTAAGTTGCAACACTGAAACAAGAACAATGATGGCAAAAAGAATCAAGGCAATTGTGTTAGCATAACCGTATTGGTTACTTGAAAAGGCATAATTGTAAACCAAAAGTCCGATTGATGTTGTTGAATTACTTGGTCCACCACCAGTCAAAGCAAAGATTTGGTCAAAAGCTGTTAAGCCACCTTTTAGTGCCATGATAAAGACCATAGAAATACTTGGTAACAGATATGGTAATTCAATGTTCCAGAACGTTTGTTTGCTATTTGCGCCATCGATTGCTGCCGCTTCTGTGATTTCACTTGGAATGGTTTGAAGACCAGATAGGAAGAGAATAATCGGCATGGCAACACCTTGCCACAACATAACAAAGATTGCTGCAAAAACAGCACCGCCAGTTGTTCCTAAAAGACTTGTTTTTAAACATTCAATATTCAAAGCTTCGCCGATAGCAGGCAAACCATAGTTAAAAACTTGTTTAAAAATCAAAGACACTGTCAACCCTGACAAAACAGCTGGGAAAAAGAACCAAGCTCTAAAGAACGTTTGACCTTTGATTTTAGTATTCAAAGCACGCGCCACCCAGATACCAATCACAATTTCACCGACAATTAACGCAATGGTCAAAATCAAAGTAAAGCCAAGAGCTTTAAAGAATTTGGTATCCGTTAGCAAGATTTTATAATTGTTGACACCAACAAAATCAAAATTGTAAGTCAATCCAGTCCAGTTTGTAAAACTATAGAAAGCACCTTGAATCATTGGGAAATAGAAGAAAATTGCTTGTAAAATCAAGGGAACAATCAAGAACACCCAGCCCCAATATTTATTTAAAAATTTTCGCATTCTAGTTTCCTCCTACTTCGTCACATCGGCTTTCATCGGATTGAAAAAGGCATTTAATTCATCTGTATATTGCTTAGCATCTTCGCTCATCAAATAATTGGCTGTCAAACTCCAGAAGTCTTCTTCGCTTGTCCAATTTTCACCAAGCCAAACATAGTGCTTATCTGTAAAAGCTAATCGATAAAGCGGAGCAAGGGGAGAGTTCTCATCTTCAACCACACCATTTACAGATACTGGTGAGCCATCGACGTCATAATATTTTTGCATTGCTTTAGCTGAAGCCATATAAGAAATGAATTTTTCGCACTCTTTTTTGTGTTTGCTTGCTGATGAGATAGACAAAGCCAAATCACCTGCACCAACAGTCACTTCTTGACCAACTTCATTCCCAGGAAAGGCAAAGGTTGAGATGTCAAATTTAGGGTCTTGTTGCTTAATGGCTGCTAATACCCATGAACCGCCAGGTAACATTAAAGCTTTTTCAGTCGCAAAGGCTACAACAGAATCATTATAAGAAGCCCCTTCCCAGTTAGTTTGTTGATTTCCTTTTTCAGCCAATAAATCAAGACGTTTCAAGACATTTTTTACTTCTTTGTCATCTGTTAAAATAGAATTCACCGGAGAAAAACGAAGGTAATCATTTGCCTTATCGCCGCTACCAGTTACACTAATGTAAGCTAGTTGGTGATAGCCATTTAAAGTCCAACCTTCACTACCAGCAAGCGCAAACGGGGTTTCGCTGTCAGCTTTAATCTGTTTAACAAGTGTTTCAAATTCATCCCAAGTTTCTGGAACTTTGAGGCCTAATTCTTCAAATTTTGTCTTGTTAAAATAAATCCCTGAAACGTTGGCTGATAGCGGGACACTATAAATTTTGCCGTTGACAGCATAATTTTTTTCGTAATGATTTTTGATGTTTTTAAGATATGATTTTCCAGTCATATTCTCAAAGTAACCTGCTTTTGCCCACTCTTTAAAATCAACGTTCTGAGGGTAAATGTTAATGACATCCGGAGCATCACCTGCAAGCATACGTGTTTTTAGAACAGTACCAGCACTTGGCACACTGGTCATTTTGACATGGATTTTTGGATTTTCTTTTTCAAAATCCTTAATGATTTCTTTTAGCGTATCAACCATTTCTGTTTTTTGGTTGAAATATTCGATAGTTACCTTGCCATCATTAGAGGAATCACTGTTTTTTGAACAAGCTGTCAATGTCAAAGCAGCTGCCGCTGTCAACATTGCCACTCCAGTCACTATTAATCGTTTAGGCCATTTCATGGAAAACCTCCTTATTGTTTCACGAAATAGTATTGTTTGCTGAGGTAATCACCTTGTGGGAGAATCGCTATGAGGCCCGCGTACATGAGCTCTGCTCCTGAGTAAACTTGGTCTGTTCCTTGCAAGCAGTAAAGAGCTTCTTCTTCCAAACCTTTCAGCTTAAGTGTTGTTTCAATGATTTCAATGGTTGAAAGTGTGCGAACATAAGTGACAACTACCTTATCTTCATAAACAAATTGAACCGCTGCTTTATTTGACCCTTCTTCTGGATTAATCAAGCGATATTGTTTTCCAAATTGGACAACTGGTCGAATGTCTTTGTAGTGTGCAACCTGAGCAGCAATTACTTCTTTGTCACTTTCTGGCAAGCTTGTCAAATCAAGTTCATAGCCAAGATTTCCCATCATGGCAACATTACCGCGAGTTTCAATCGGTGTTGTGCGACCCATTTGGTGATTAGGACTTGCTGATACGTGAGAGCCCATTGAAATGGTTGGGTGAAGGTAACTTGAGCCGTATTGAATTGGCAAACGTGAAATAGCATCAGTATTGTCACTAGCCCAAACTTGTGGGAAATAGCGCATCATACCAAGGTCATTTCGCCCACCGCCACCTGAGCAAGATTCAAAGAGAATGTTACTATGTTTTTCTGTTAAATAAGACACCAAATCATACAAGCCTAGCATGTAAGCATGAGATTGCATTTGGGTCGCAAGGTAAGTATCACCATTTCCGATATTTGTGATGTTACGGTTATAATCCCATTTAACATAATCAATAGCATTTTCTGTCAAAATCTTATCAATAGCTGCCTTGATGTAGGCTACGACATCAGGATTTGCAAGGTTGAGCACCAATTGATTACGAGAATAAGTATGACCACGACCTTCAGCTTGAATAGCCCAATCTGGATGCGCACGATAAAGATCACTATCAACAGAAATCATTTCTGGTTCAAACCACAAACCAAATTTCAAACCTTTGGCATGCACTTCAGTAATCAAGTCATTCAAAGGTCCACCGAGTTTTTCTTCGTTGACAACCCAGTCACCAAGCGCACGATTATCATCAAATCGATTACCAAACCAACCGTCATCAAGAACAAAAAGCTCGATACCAAGTTTGCTTGCTTCGTCAGCTAAATCAAGCAATTTTTCTTTTTTGAAATCAAAATAAGTTGCTTCCCAATTGTTAATGAGAATTGGACGTTCAGCATGTGCAAATTGTTTTGGCATGATGTGATCTTGAATGAACAATTGACTTTCTTGAGTAAGTTTTCCAAGACCATGATTTGAAAAGGTTATCAAAGCCACTGGTGTTTCAAAGCTATCGCCAGCTGATAGTTGCCAAGCAAAATTATCATCGTTGATTCCGATACCTAAACGAACTTCGTTCAATTGATTTTTTTGGACAAAAGCTTGGAAATTACCGCTGTAAAGCAGTTGAAGAGCTAAAGCCTGACCAGCATCTTCTGTTGCTGTATGCTCACATAAAATCATGGCAGGTGTATGGGAATGACCTGAAGCACCACGATTTGAAGCAACTGTGAAAATACCTTGTTCAACTTTTTGACGACGAACCGTTTTTTCACGTGCATAAGCACCTTGCAATGTCACCACATCATAAGCAGAAGCTGGCACATCAAGCATGGTTGACAAAACACGATTGATAACAACTGCTTTATCTGATAAATTTCGAACCTCAGCATGAGTTGAAATAGTGCTGCAATCAGCATAAGCAGTGTAGTAAAGTTTTAATTCTAGCGCAGCGACTTTGTCTTCAAGTGTCAAAACTAAAGTTTCGGCATCTTCTGTTGAATGTGGATTAGGTAATCCTGTTGCTTCGTTTGCACCATTTAAAATCTCACTAGATGTTAACTTAAATTGTGTCAATTCGTTATTAGCGTGTGCTATTTTTAGAGATGGTTGTCGGAAATCTCCGAATCCATGAACACCAAAAACTTGGCGTTGTGTATCATAACTAAAGGTGCGGTTATCTGGAGTTGGATTTCCTGAAAAAGCGTGGTCCTTCTCCAAAATAGCGTTTGAGCCGTGATATTTGGCGATTTTGCCTCCAATATGACGAAGAAGCAAATCCCCTTCTTTATTTTCGATAATCATTGACATCTCTTTACTTTGAATGTAAAAAAGATTCCCTTCGATGCGAATTCCCATGATAATTCCTCCCTTTGTTTACTAAAATTTTACCATCATTTAGTTACCTCTTGAATGGTATCATGTTGGGCAAATATGGTAAAATGTTGTTTATAAAGGAGTTGATACTTTGAATGTTCTAAATACCTACAACGAATTTGGCACGAATAATTTTGACCTGAACGTCGACCATTATGGTGCTGAGATTTGTGATAAAAACTACTCTTTTGGACCTACTGTTAGGGATAACTACGTCCTTCATTTCATTGTTGATGGCGAGGGAACTTTCAAAATTGATGGCACAACGACCGAACTTAAAACAGGTGATATGTTCATTTTGCCAAAAGGAAAAGTGACCTTCTACCAAGCTGATAGCAAGCACCCTTGGACTTATCTTTGGGTTGGATTTAGTGGCTCAAAAGCTGAAAGCATCTTAAATAAAACACAACTTCTTGAACACTATTTTTGTCATTCAACGCTCAACTCTAAAATCCTCGATCAGCTAGTCAAATTAACACAATTCCGTGATCAAAAACTCGATGACATTACAGAGCTTCAGCTGATTGCTGAACTTTACAAATTGCTAGCGTTTCTAATAGAAGAATTTCCAAGCAAAGCAATGTCTGATAGCAGTATTTTGATTCAAAATTACATCAAGCAATCTAAAAAAATCATTCACACACAATATGGAAATCCATTAAAAATTAGTGATATTGCCAAAAAGCTCAATCTAAATCGCTCCTACTTGTACAAGATTTTCAAAGAAGAAACAGGTTATTCTCTCAAGGATTATCTCATCCAAATCCGCATGGAAAAAAGTGCTGATTTGCTTACCAGCACGACTTTTCACATCTCAGAAATCGCAAACGCTGTAGGCTTTCCAGACGCTCTTGCCTTCAGCAAGGCTTTCAAAAAACATTTCGGACAAAGTCCAAGCAATTACCGAAAAGCGCTGAAAAAATAAAATAAAAAACTCCCCCAAGAACTAAATTCTTGGGGGAGAAATGTTTTAATCAACTTTCACTAGTCGGACGTTATCGATATTTAGCCATTTGTTGGCTGATGATTTGACGTAAACGCCAACTTCACATTGTCCGTTTGTGATTTGAATGTTGTCAATGGTATAGGTTTTCCAAGTACTTGAGTCTTTGAGAGAGATTTTTTGTTCACTGCCACCATAATTTTTAATATAAAGTTCTGCAGTTTCAAGACCTGTATCACCCATAGCATCGATGCTTAGTTTGTAAGTACCCGAGCTGAGATTTCCTACTGTTTGATAGATAGAACTTTCATAAGCCTTGTCTGACCAGAAGCTGAGTTTATAACGCGTATTATCGTAAATTTCTGTCTTGATTCCAGAAATTTGGCCATTTTTCCAAATATTCCAAGATGATGGACTTTCGGTATAACCGTCCCATTCAAAGCTATTGTTTTGAAGGAGATTTGTTAGATTAGAGTAATTGAAGGCTTTGATGCCACGTAAAGCATTTCCTTGGAAATCAAAGACAGCTTGATTTTCCCATTCGTTACCTGTCACATCTGAAACGCCAAGATATGACATTCCTGCTTGTGTGGCCCATGAGACATTACCGTTATACCAGAGTAGTTCCCAATAGAAGAAACCAAGTCCATTGTTATTTTTGACATCTTTAATCTTATCAACCAAGTCTGTCAAAAATTCGTACTGACCATCTTGGCTAGCTTTGTAACCAGCTGCTGCTTCTTCTGTTGCTGTGACAGCATTTGTCTTTTGGTCAAGATTGTCAAGAGTATTAGCATAAGCTGTTTCAACCACAACAACTTTTTTGTTGTAGCGTTCGCTGATATTATCCATATTTTCAGAGAGTTCCGCTAATGTACCGTGCCAATATGGGTAATAAGAAATACCGACAATATCAAAACCAACGGATTGATTAGTGATTTCGTCTAACCACCATTGAAAAGCTGATTTGTCACCACCGTCTGCTAAATGAAGCATGATTGGTGTGTTACTTTGCTGCGTGTCTTTCACAGCTTGAACACCAGATTTTAAGAAAGTCGCTAGGCGAGTGAATTCCTTTCCATCACCGCCCCAGCTTTTTCCGTAAGGCCAAAGCATACCGCTGTTTAATTCGTTTCCGATTTGCACCATATCAGGGTAAATGCCTTGTGACTTCATCTGATTAAGGACATCAGCTGTGTAAGAATAGACACTTGAATTTAATTGTTCAAAGGATTGATTCTGCCAGGCTTTGGGAAGATTTTGCTTTCCAGGGTCAACCCAGAAATCACTGTAATGGAAATCGAGTAAGACTTTCAACCCTTTATTTTTAGCACGTTTGGCTAATTTTAACGTTCTGTTTAAATCATTAGTTCCTGCGCCGTAGGCATTACCATTTGCATCATAGGGGTCAACCCAGAGTCGCAAACGAACGTAGTTAACAAACACCATTTTCTTTCAAAATGGTCAGCGGGTATTTTTGAGTACCATTACTCTTGTAAATCGCTCCGCTTTGTTCCATTTCATCAAGAATCGAAATATCAGCTCCGTTGATGAAGTTATTGGCTTTAGTCATAGTAGTTCCAGCAAAAGCTAGACTAAATACTGCTACACTCGCCATGACAATCTTCTTTAGCTTTTCATAATCTTTTTCCTAGCTTTTAATACATCAGTTAGTCAAATTATGACATTACGAAGGCTACTTGCACCTTCTGGATCACGGGTTAATTTAATGTATTCAGCACCTTTTGTATCTGCTAACTTGATACCAAGGGCATCTGTATCTTCGTAGAATGAATTCACTTGTGGAGCAAGCACAATCATATCAAAGTTTTTCATGATTTCATAATGTGAACCGTAAGCGCCAGCTTATGCTGTAATATTAGCACCTGTTGCAGCAGTTCCTTCAGTAAGAGCATTGGCAAGCATAGCACTTGTACCAGCACCGGCACAAAGAACTAAGACGTTGATTGGTTTATCAATTGTCACTTTAACAGCAGATTTTGCTTCGACAACTTTTTCTGCAGCTTTTATTGGAGTAATACTTTCAAGTTCTTCTATTGCAACATTTTCAGCCTCTTCTTCAAGAAGTGAAGCATCATAAGCTTTGATGAATGGGAAGTAAATAATCGCATCAACAGCAATAAGAAGAAAGACAAGAACAACAGCTAGAAGGCTAACGCCTGTACCAAGAATAAGTCCAATCGGAGCTGGTGTTGCCCAAGGAAGAACATACATGAAGCTGTTCATTTGAAGCACATCAACAAAGAATTTGAAAGTCCAAACGCTGGCAATCGGTGCCAAAAGGAATGGAATAAAGAAGTAAGGGTTAAGAATAATTGGTGTAGCAAAAAGCAAAGGTTTATTTACCGCAAAGCTGACTGGAATAAATGAGGCTTTACCAACGGCTTTCAATTGTTCTAATTTTGCAAATAGTAAGAATAAGAATGACACAACAAGTGTGGCACCAGTACCACCCATAGTACCAACGAAGTTACCAAGACCAACAGTCAATACGTTTGAAGCATGTTCACCAACTTTAAACAATTGAAGTTTAGTTAGAAAGTTCTAAAATGAAGTTAGCCACCTAAGGGTATCAAAAAACATCTCAGAGAGATATAATTGTAATCACCACAAC
>OIFJ01000180.1_pt1 | contig 43590 bp, 44 predicted proteins | sample 1582011 | NCBI WGS metagenome assembly OIFJ01 (sample SAMN07501050, study PRJEB24779) | human gut metagenome | isolation source: stool | host: human infant | place: USA: Pittsburgh, PA
TGTCTGGGATATAAGACACCTAACGAGGTCTTCTTAAGAGAACTTAATAAGTGTTGCACTTAACTTGACAAACTATCTTATAGAAAATTTCCTTCAACCAAATAGTTATTTGCTTCGCTGAGAAACTCAAAAAAGACACTGATAATTACTCATTATTGGTGTTTTCTTGACGTTCATGAATTCACTGCTCGGTTGTCTGTGAAATCAATATTTTTGTTGCCTGTTGAGTTGATAAGATTATTCCAACAATTTTTACTTAAATATGTTATACTTTAATTATTATAGTATACGAAAGGGTGATGTTTATGGAAAGAAAAATACATAGATATAAGTTAACAGAAAAGTGTTTAGGGAGGGTGCACGCTAAATAACCCTCCTCAATAAGACCTGGAGGTTATAATATGATATTTTTGAAGGGAGTTAACGAAGGTAATTGGTACGAGTTGGCAAAATTACAAACTACAGAAGAACAGAAAAAATATGTTGCTTCTGCTGTAGGTATTATGGCTAGAGCCTATGCTATGAGAAAATCTCGAGCCAAAGTCTATGCTATTGTAAAAGATGAGATTTATATAGGTATCGCAATGGTAAGAGATATGGATGAATATCCTGAATGTTATGAGCTACAACAATTTTTTATCGATTATAGGTATCAAAATCAAGGTTACGGAAAGACAGCCTTAAAATTAATTATTGATGTGTTAGAGCAAGAAAAAAAGTATGCTAGCATAGAAGTATGCGTAAAAATGGAAGACAAACCGGCTATTCATGTATATGAGATATTAGGTTTTGAAGATACAAAATATATTAGTCCCGATGTTCCAGATGCCTATAATTTAAGATATCGTTTTAAAAATTAAATTTTCTTGAAGTAATAAAATCCTCTAAAGGAGTCGGTATAATGAGATTACTATTCATAGGAATACAAAATTTCTTGAGTGGATGCGGCTAATGGCTCTACTAATTTTATGGGGGATGTTCAGGAGATTAAAAGAAATAGAAAAAGAGAACTCGCAGAGGTAGGGCTATGGTACTTACCTTTTTATTTCCAATTGTTTACTATTGATGAGTATGTGATAAGCTTTATATACTCTACATATGCCTATATGGCCAAGCGAAAGTGAGGTGATGGGCGGGATGAATCCGAGGGACGTTATCGTCATGCTTGTTATGCTATACATACTCTGTAAATAACAAGTACTAAAACTGGTGTTGTGAATTATATTCATAACATCCCCAGGTAACTATAGAGTTATTCTGGAGGAGTTAAAATAATTAAAAATAATTGGTAAAATTATGAAAAAATGATAATATCAGTGAAAAATTATATATAAAATGTTAAAGGTAAAGCCTAGGCTCTACCTTTTATTTTTTACTTAAAATACTGACTTGAGTATAAAAATATGATAAATTTAGAGTAAGGAAAAATAGATAATTTATAGATTGATAAAATAGACACTATGGGAGGAATTGTAATGAAGTTATTGGCAGATAAACTTTCAGAGGAACAAGCAAAAGAGCTTACAAGTTGGCACTATCCAGAGGAGTATTCAATTTATAATCTACCTTCATGGGAGATAATAGTTCAAAAAAATTATTCATTAGCTGATAGTATAAAAAGAGAAAAGTATATAGGTTATATGAATGATGCTGGAGAATTAGTAGGTTTTGTAAATTTATCATTAACCAAGGAAGATACAGTATTCTTTGGAATTGGTGTAAATCCTAAATACTGTGACATGGGAGTAGGAAAAACAATAACTAAGATGGCATTAATAGAAAGTCAAAAAAGATTTCCAAATAAGCCAGTTGTGTTAGAAGTTAGAACTTGGAATAAAAGGGCTATAAATTGTTATAAATCACAAGGCTTTGAAATTATTGGAACAACACAACAAGAAACATATGCTGGAGAAGGTGAGTTTTATATAATGAGATATACTGGTAACTAACCAAATAGTTATTTCGAGGTAGGTTTTATGAAACTATCTCTTATTTTTTATCCTAATACTAATTTTAGTAGGTAAATATGATAAATAATAGAATGAAATAGGCTGGAGTAGCTAAGTATGTTAAATCAAACAAGATATTCTAGTTTTTATATAGTAAAAACTGAAATGAAACAGTAGAAAATATATACAAGTTCTTTAAGGAAATTTAAGAAATTTGGCACTTTAGCCTTAAGATTTTAAGGCTACAATAAAACTATCTTAAAACAAATTTTTATAAAGCTAGATAATTTAATCATAAAAAGTTACTTAAGGAGAAGAGAGTATATGAAAAGGAACGAGAAACCTAAAAAAACAAAGAGGAAGAAGATAATAGGAATATTTTTAATAGGAATAGGATGTTGTAGTATACTTTTGGGCATGAAAAATAAGTCTATAGATAGTTTTAGTATAAATAATGAAAAGTTTATAGGATATAAAATAAAAGAGATTATAGAAAATAAGGATGTCTATCCTCAGGAACTAGTAGAACTTGCCTTAAAAAAAGAAGAAACAGTAGATTTTGTATATAATTATAATAAGAATATAAAAGATAAAAATAAAATAAATATAGATAAAGAGTACATAGAAGGCCAGTTCCCATTATTTATACAATGGGATGAACGATGGGGATATGATAGATATGGAGATACATATATGGCAATTAACGGCTGTGGGCCTACTAATCTAGCTATGGTTATCGTTGGACTAACAGGAGATACCAGTATAACGCCTAAGGTAGTTGCAGATTTTAGTGTTCAGAATGGTTACTATGTAGAAAATGTAGGGACAAGTTGGAGCCTACTGACCGAAGGAGCAAAAGCATTTGGTATACAAGGAGAGGAAATTCCATTAAGTGAAAAAAGTATCCTTTCAGCTTTGGAAAAAGGGCAACCTATTATAGCATCCATGAAACCAGGAGATTTTACAACTAGCGGACATTTTATACTAATGACAGGTATAACAGAAGATGGAAAAATTATTGTTAATGATTCAGATAGCAGGAAAAGAAGTAATATTACTTGGGATTTGGATGTCATTATGGGACAAGTGAAAGGATTGTGGAAGTTTTATGTCTAGGTAAGAATTGAGTTACCATGATCTCGTTTGCAGAATCAGAAGATGATGTGTAAAAACACATCAAGGATGGTCCAATAAATAGTTATTTTAATAAAAATATCATTTTGAGGATAGGTTGCGATGGGTTTATCCTTCTTTTTTGCTCAAAATAATAATTTTGACAAGGGGCTGTGATAATATTTAGAATAGATAGTTATTTGATTAAAGATAGTAATAATATAAAATGAGTGGGGATGTAATGAAAAACAAAAAATTATTCTTATATAGTATAATTGCAGGTAGCATAATAATCCTAATTCTTATCCTAATTCATTATTATAGATATAACGGATCTTCTTTGAAAAGTAGAGAAAATATTTTAAATAAGTCTCATGGAAAAGTAAGGATTCTTTCAGAAACTGTAATAGACAATTATATTATTTGTGAGATTGTATAACCTCAATTAGAATAGGCTGAAATTATTTATACTGATAGGAGTAATTTAAAAACTACTATTAACCAACTAAATAGTTACTTAATGGATAATCAAAATAGATATTTGTTAGATTAAAAAAGGTTAGAAGATAATTTTATGAGGTGGGTAATGAATGGAATAATTGATTTAAGAAATAGATTTGTTTCTCAGCAAGTCTATGATATTTATTCAGCATGTATGTACATGCCTACATGGGAAAAGTTTTGCGAGCAAGCTAACATCCTTATAAATGACGACTTAGTTAGTATATTGGGGTGTATACATAACAATAATATTGTAGGAGTATTAGTTATGCAAAAAGGTACTCAACAGAGTGCTGAAATCAAAGGGATTGCAGTTGACTTCTTATACCGTCAAAAAGGGATTGGCAGACAACTTATAGAATTTGTTTTTCAGAGCTTGAAAATTAAATCTTTGTTTGCTGAGACCGATGATGACGCCATATTATTTTATAGACATTGTGGGTTTGAAATAGAAGATATTGTAAAGGTTTATGAGAATAAAGAGTACCGACGATATAAATGCACATTAGAGAAGTTATGAAATACGCAATCAACCTAATAGTTATTTCAACAAAATATCTTTTGAGGATAGGCCCTGATGAGCTTATCCTTCTTTTTTGTGCGTAAATACTGACTTCGTTAGAAAAATATGATAAATTTAAGAGTAAGAAAAAATAGATATCTTATTTTATTAAAAATCTGTGTATCAGAAAGAAATTTAGGGGAAATTTGAAATAAAAAAATAGTATCGTGTATTTTTGTTTATCACAATTATTTGTATATTATTCGTTGCCTGTGACAACAAAACCATTTCAGGTTTTCCGAGCACAGTAGCAGTTAAAGAGAAGACTGTTTCAGATTAGGTTAAAGAAGATAAGCATAATTTTTACTTAATCAATTAGTTATTTCATCACCCGTAATCGTATATCAGTAGCTAACTTTTCTAAAACTTCTTCTTGTGTCATAAAAAAACTCTTTCAAAATAGATTTGTACTTGGAGTACTTCTAATTTTGAAGGAGAAGCATAGAAAATATACTGTTTTAAAATAGCTATTGCATAGATTCAGCAATTTGATCCATTATTGAAGTGTATAAAGGATTTATTATGGAAAGCTAGTCCTCAATAATAAAGGTAATATCATCGTTTTCAGGGGGAACGGGTTCACATATTATTTCACTTGTGGTTATGTTATTTGCCACAACTAGTCCAACGGTAGTATAGATTACTATAATAGATAACATTAAGGCTATTATTCCTAAGAATAGAGTGGTAAGATTTATTTTAGTACGTTGCATCTCTAACTCTCCTTTACATTTTACATATATTGTAATTATATTATGAATTAAAACGTTTATTACAATTTTTAGACGAAAATAGAGAGTAGAAAATAAAGTGATGCAAAAATCACTATGATAGCAGTTTAGTTCAATGGTTATTTGATGCGTAATAAAAATAGCGTTTGGGCTAGGTCTTAAGTTTTAGCCTTTATTTTTTACTTCAATAATGATTATACTCTTTATAAGCCGATTCAGATAACGTATAACTTAGCTCATCGTCTTTTTTAAAGTGATATCCTTTTATAAAAAAAATCTAATACTAATTATAAGAAGGAGGTTTATGATGTTAAAAAAAAGAATTTTATTAGGCGCTATTATGTTAATGGGCTTGAAAATTAATATTTTTGCTGGTGAAGTTAATCTTTATCTGAATGGCGTTAAATTAGGATGTGCGGATCCAATTTCGTTACGTAATACAACTTTTGTGCCTATTGGGGTAATATCTAGGGAACTTGATTTGGATGTAGAATGGAACAATCCTTCTGTTGAAATTTCAAACAATGTGGAGCATGTGAAATTTAATATTGATGATATTAATGCATATAAAGGTAAAGAAATCTTTTTTATGAGAGAAGCCCCTTTTCTTTATGAAAATAGGGTGTATGTGCCATTACGAGCTGTAAGTGAGCTGTTTGGCTATTCTGTAAAATTTTCTGATACGGACAAGAGCATAGATGTACGAACAGACATTATAACGCCTCCGGTTAAAGAGGAAAAGATTGAATTTGAGAGGTCGCCTAATTTAAATTGGGGCATTTGGAATGAAATAAATTTCTATAATAATCATCAGTATAAGAGCCTTTATTTACGAGATTTTAGCACAGGAAAAAGTTATAAGCTTAATACCACACATGGTTTTGAAACACACCATTGGACCCCACAGAATAAAATTATTTTTAGTGGCTTAAATGCGCAAGATGAAGGCTTTGTACATATCTTTGATCCTGAGCAGATGAAAACGATAGAAACTATTAGCGCGCGTATATATGATTATGATTTTAATACGAATAAGCTGTATTACTATAAAAATAATACATATATAGCTTATGATTTAGATACGAGTACTCGAAAAGAGATTTCGAGAGATGAATATATCCAATTAACACAAAATCTCTAATATACTCTAAGCAAGGAACTTTGTAAAGAAATTAATACTATAGGATATCTGCTAGAGGTGAATTATGGGAAAAAGACAAATGTATTTAGCAGAAGTCCCTATATATTCAATGACATAAAAGATAGAAGTACATAAAAAGATGCTTCGAAGGTAGGGTTTATATTCGAGCTTTATTTTTTGCACAAAAATAGGAGTAGACAAATAATCTACTCCTAAGTTGTTCTATGTGGGGACAGTATGTAGAACAAGTTGTATTACAACGCTATCAATTATAATGCCATGACATATGTAAAGTAAATAGCTTTTAAGCAATAAAAAAAGCAGTATGCCATAAGAGTAATATACTCCCTTTTGTGACAAATGATTTAAAACGTAAATACTAGAGCATAAGAGAAATAGGTTTCCTCATTAATCACTTAAAGAATATAAAGATAAAAAATTAGCCAGCTTTCATCATTTGAAGGCTGGCATTTTTGATTGCATTCTAGTACACAGAGAAATAAAATCAAACAACTTGTATAGAGATGATGGTCATAGAATTATTTTCAACACCATTTATCATAAATCCTGCTAAATCATAAGCGTAAATATCCCCGATGGTTCTTATATGATTTTGCTTGATATAAGAAAAAAATTTCTCATAAGTCGCGCTTAAATCCCAATTACCTTTGTGGATGCTATACAGATATTTGCCGGCAGGCTTTTGTTGATAGTAGGGGTTTTTGTAGGTTTTATTAACTCGAGTATACAGATGGGTTATGCGTTTACTATCAAATGACATAATGGCACCTAACTGATAATCGGTTTGTACGTTATAAGTATCACAAATCTCTTTGTATTTACGAAGTACAGAAATCAAAATTCTATCTTCATCATCTTGATCTTCTTGTGAAATAGAAAATTCATTATGTGGCACAGCAAGCAGATGTTCTTTATCAAAAAAGTCAATTTGTGGTGTTGAATCTGTTGGATTGTGATATAAGCCCATGCTCATATTAAGAAGAGCGTTTTTGACCACAAACTGCATCTGTTCAATTTTTCTTTTTTCTTTTATTAAAGCTTCTTGTTGGTCTGACAACGTTTTGAGAATCGATGGGATATTTTGATGGCTCATACATTCTTTAATTTTGGCTAGTGAAGTGCCAGTTTTTTTGAAAATTGCAATAGCATAATAATCATAGAATTGCTCTGCATCATAGTATTGATAGCCGTTTTCAGCTTCGTATCTAGGTGTTAAAAGTCCAATGTCTTTATAGTGTCTTAATGTTTCTTTTGAAGTGTTGCACAGCTTTGCAAATTCACCAGATGAAATAGCGTTTTTATGCATAGATATCCCCCTTATTAAGGTATAAAATTCACCGTTGACTGTGTGGTTACAACATGGATTATTATAGGTTAAGCAAGGCGAGAAAACAACATAAAAAATAAAAGAATCAAAGGAGAATACTATGAAGAAATATTTTAGAATTGGATTTGCAATAGTTGTTGTAGGCATTATTACCATAGGAATAGCCTATGGAGATACCATACTTTTAATTTATCGCTCAATCAATGCCTTTAAGGAGGAGAATTTAGCACATAGTTTTCAAACCATGTATGAAATACAACCTTCAACAAAAATATCAAAAGGTGAAAAAGTATCAAAGTTTGAATACGATCTCGTTCCACTGATCGATACATTTAACTTTCTGGGAGAAGATTTAAGCACTGAAGCGTTTCTTAAAGAAACTAAAACATCTGGATTACTTGTCGTTGCTAATAATAAAATAGCGTATGAAAAATACTACTTAGGTTCAGACGAGAATACTCGTTTTTCTTCAAACTCTGTATGTAAATCTTTTGTGTCAGCTTTAGTGGGTATTGCAATAGATGAAGGTTATATAGAAAGTGTAAATGATTCTGTCGCTAAATATATTAAAGAATTTAGAAATACGGAGATGGAAAAAATAACAATAAAAGATTGTTTGCAAATGTCATCAGGGATTGATTTTGATGAGGCCACTGATATGAGTAAGATTTCTATGACCAATATGTTTGGTATATCTAAAATGAAATCGATTGTTAAATTTGGACTTGCACATGAGCCGGGTACATATAGAGCCTATTCAAGCATCAATACAGATATCTTAGGAGAGATTGTTTCAAATGCAACAGGTTATAGCTTAAGTGACTATATGCAAGAAAAAATATGGTCCCAGATCGGCGTAGAGAAGGATGCTTATTGGACACTTAGTAATAATAAGGAACTTGCAAATGGTGGACTTCATATTTCTTTGAGAGATTATGCACGATTTGGCAAGTTGTATATGAATAATGGAATTTTTGAGGGGAAACAGATAATACCGGAAAGTTGGGTTAAAGATTCTATAGCAACAAATGCTCCTCACTTAAAAGCCCCTCATGATGGTAAACCCTACAGTGAGCTGGGGTATGGATATCAATGGTGGATACCAGAAGGTGACCAGAATGAGTTTATGGCAATTGGTGTTTTTGGTCAATGGATATACATCAATCCTAACAAAAATGTAATCATTGTAAAAACTAGTGCACACTCTGGATTTGAAGAAGATGATAATGAGAAGAAAACGCTTGAGCTTTTTAGAGCCATAACAAACGATGTATCCAATCAATAGTCTCTATGGAGTTTGAGGGTCGATAAAAAATGATGACAGGCATTGTTAAATACAGGATGAGGTCAAGTAGGTTGATAGGATATCAACGAAATGAAGGGGGATTTTATGAAAGAATTTATTTATAGAAGATTAAAAAAATCAGATTATAATGAAGTACAAAATTTAATCAGCGATGCTTTTGGTCTGCATGATTATGTAGAAGATGAAAAAATGCTGGAAAAAGTAAAAAAAATGTATTTATGTTCCTGCCTTTCAGAACAGAAGTTTAGTAGGGTCGCCGTCCATAAAGGGAAAGTAGTAGGAATCATTATGGGGGCAAGTAAGAACGATACGTTTAAAGGATCTAATCTATTAAATGCTCTCAAATTGATGTATTACACTCTTTTACTTTGTTTTGTAAAGAGTCATAAAAGCATGAGGCACAATGAAGTTCACAAAGCGTACAGGGAACTCATTAAAGGGATGAAAAAGGATTTTGATGGTGTTTTAACTTTATTTGCTGTAAAAGAGGATGTACGAGGGAGGGGTGTAGGAAAAGCGTTGTTATCAAAACTAAGTACATATTATTCAGAGCATAATACGAATAGAATATACTTATATACCGATCATACCTGTAATTATGGTTTTTATGAGCATATGGGATTTCAGCGTCTTAAAGAAAAACGGGTTAACGTTCTACGTGAAAATAAAGAAAGTAAACTGGATGTTTATTTGTATGGCTTTAACATAAACAATGAATAAGGAGAAGATTATGGTTGATAAAAATAAAATAGTCATTAGAAAAGCACTAGAATCAGATGATATAAAACAAATTGCAAAGCTTATCTATTCCTCTGACCGGAACATTTATGGAGCCATGTTTGGTGATGAAAATTGTGCCTTTCAGATTTTACAGGAACTTATATGGACGCATACAATAAATATTAGTATTAAAAATTTAATTGTGGCACAATACGAAAAAGACATAGTAGGGATACTTTGCTTTATTGAAGATGAGTATTTGGATGATAGAGAGGCTTATAAACAAGCTTTTTCAAAATTAGGAATCGAGTTGCCAAAGTATTTTGATGAAGTTTTTGATGTTTACTGGCAAAAGATTATCAAAGAAGATTTTGCTCATTCCTATTATATATCGAATGTAGCTGTAGATAAAAATTATCAAAATTTAGGAATTGGAAAAATGCTTCTTAATTCTTTTAAAGAAGCCCATACAGATAAGCCTATAAGTCTTGATGTTGTAAAGGATAATGCTGCAGCCATTCACGCATACCTTAAAAGTGGTTTTGAGCCCATTGAAAAAGATAGTAGAAGCTCAGAGTTGTCTGCACCACTAAGAATGGTGTTTAATAAAAGAGACATGTTCTAAACACTGTACGGACTACTAGGTGATAGGAGAACCATTGATGATAATAACCTAAAAAATAAAAAACAACAAAAGCTAGCACAAAGCCATCCCCCCTTAAAATGATGACTATGTGCTAGCTTCTTTTGGTGGCAAAACATAGGTACCATAAGGCATGACGAGTGGAATGAAACGGTACAAGGCATCTCTTAAGCGAGGTTGATAGGGGCTAAGTGGGCATACCTGGCAGCTTGAAGTGAAAGGGATGCTACTGCATGTATCACGTAGAGCATAAAGGGGTAGCACATAGAACCTATGAACGAGCGGCTGGTAAGCCTTATGAAGTTTCATGCCAAACAGGCAAATCCTTATGGACTTATGTAGAGGTGATGCCCTTTGCAAGAGTATTGCCACATTACCCATTGCAAAGTTGGTGTAAGTCAAATAGCTAAAGGTTAGAAGGGGGGACTAATCTTTTTTCAGATGGCTTACAAGGTGTAGAGGAGAAACTTGCCTAGGATGTATTTCTGCCCTTACACTTATATATATACGGACGAGAAATGGAAATGCGTCGCAAAATCATAAAAAATTAAGAAAGCCCATAACGCGATTCAATGTAAGCTTGTTCCCGAGCTTCTAATTCTTTGATATTAAAGTCATGGGTGTACATACGCATAAAGTTAGAGGTGGGTTTAGGAGGTGCTGTATAAGGTGATGGTAATACAGAAGCAGACGTATAGGAAGTGGCCTTGGGGGAGAAGGGAGCATACCTACCATCTAAGATGCTAAAAAACTTATCGAGACGGATAATCCAACCAAAGGCTGCTTTCCAAGTCCTTTTACCAGCGCGCCCACAGAGAAAGTCGGAAGCCTCAACTAAGGTAAAGGCTTTCTCAATTAGAGCAAGTGCATCTTCACTTTTTTGAGTAAGCTTGTGATAGAGCTGATCTAATTTAAGTTTACAGGCGTTATTTAGGCGAGTGATGGGGCTTAGACTCGGGCAGCATTTGTGAAAGAGGTCTATAATTTTATCATAAGGCGTAAGGGGGCAAGGAAAGAGGTTAGTTAACGAATGAGCATGAGAAGATGTATGTACAGGAGTAGAGTCATGGTTTTCATCATAAGCGGAATCGGCAAAAGAGCATGTTAAGTCTAGATTAGAATAAGTATTATGAGTAATTTTTGAAGAATTGTAGTCTTTGAAATATGAAAGTGTACAATCTTGATTTTCTAGAAGTTTATTAACGAGAGTGTGGTTACGCATATAGTAGGTGAGATTTCTAGAGCGATCATAGTAGGAGAGGTAGAGTTTACCTTCAAAGGGGTCGCCACTTGACTTATAAGCAGTTTTAGATTTATAAGTTATACCAATCTTACTAAAAGCTGTACGAAACTCAGCCTTTGTAAAACCTAATTCCTCTGTCCAGCTATCACCTGTATGATAGTGTTCATCTTCACATGGTCCTAGAAACTTATAAAAAGGTTTATTTCCTTTCTTGTTAAACCAATACTCAAGTTGGCACATAAGTAAGCTTGCTGTAACACTTCCTGTAATAGTATTCAGTTCTGGACAGTATCTAAGATTTTTCATTTGTATTCCTCCCTAAATGATACTTCTTTATTTACCTAACACTCTTTATATACGGATGAGTATCTAAAATGCGTCATCTTTTTTTGAAAATAGATAAAGAGGAGAAAGATTAGGATACAAATTTTAGATACTGTAGTATTATTTTATGCTTATATTTAAATGAGGCAGGGATAGGGGTAGAAATAAAATAAATAGAATATGAAGTTGTAGAAATCGTATAGGGTTTTGCATTATAATTGGTGTAAGACGAAGATCAAGAAAGGAAAAAATATGAGAACACTAAAAACGTTAGAAGGCATTTCAGACGGTAAACTATATGATATAGAAGACTATGTAAAAGCAGATACATGTGGATGTAACGGGTGTTATACTTGCTGTCATCGAGTAGGAGATTTAGTGGAATTGACACCATTTGATGCTTATGAAATAGTAAATCATCTTAAAATATCCTTTGATGAGCTATTAGGTAATAAACTAGCACTTCAAAAAAACAATAAAATGATGTTACCTTATCTTAAGATGGAGGGAGAAACGGAGCATTGTAGCTTTTTAAATGAATTAGGGAGATGTAGTATACATGGACATCGCCCAAATATTTGTAGACTGTTCCCACTTGGTAGAGTTTATGAGAATGATGATTTTAAATATTTCTTACAAGTAGGAACATGTGTTATGCCAGACTTAAAAGAAGTAAAAGTGAGGGAATGGATTGGCATTGTCAATTATGATGAAAATAAGACTTTTATCTTGGCATGGTACAAATTATTAAAAGCCCTTAGGTTTAGAATGAAATTTGTATATGATGAAGCAGAATTAGAAGAAATGAATAAGTATATATTAGATACCTTTTATCGTATAGAAGTAAAAGAGGGAGAAGACTTTTATACTGCATTTTTCAAGGTCTTGCCTGAGGCAAAACAGCGACTTGGTGTAATCTAGATATTAAACTATTTACGGAGGTCTGTATGAATACCTTAGCTGACCTAGAAATTATGTTAGTACACTACCAGAAGAATAATTTAAAGCGTTATTTGCTTGGATGGGAGAGGTAATATCTCTTAATTTCAGGACTAAGAATATTCATACGGAGTTCAAGGAGAGCCGTTTTAAGGGAGGGCATATATGCATCCACTGCGGCTCTCTTATTGTTGTTAAAAATGGGAAGTCTAATGGTAGTAGCGCTATAAGTGGAAGGATTGTAATAGGCCATTCAATGATTTAGCCTTTTTCCTTGGCATGAGCATCCGTAAAAGTGCTGAGAAGGATGTGTTATTCAAGGCAAGAAAATTCTAGTCCATTCTCATGTACCTTGTGTAGATACACGTATTGAGACCTATAAACAACGCCAAGCTACTCTTCTATAAGTAATTTAAATGTAATCTGAAATATATCTACAAATACATATAATTGTGCTATACTTTATATAATAATAGATATTTTTAACAGGAGTATACTTATTTAATTACCTATTTCCAATAGTTGAGCCCTATGCTATTCCTTTGGAGCTACAGCCGCTATTAGTAGGGGGATCTCTTCTATGGGGAATATTCATGGCAGTTAAAATAGTAGAGAAGGCAAGAATTGACCATGGGGAAGATTGTAACCTCACTCTAAACCGTATTCGTAAGTGGTTCAAAATTCTTTTTGTGGTGTCGGTTGTAAGTGGTGTTGGTTGTAAGTGGTGTTGGTATGATGGGCTTTCTCTCAACAAAAGGAGTCATACACCTAATATGTGTGTGGGTATATACCGTTGGTACCTTGGTGGGAATAATACCAAGATATACTCTCATTTACTTGTTTTACAAAGAATTTAAAAATGTAAAATTAACCAAGTAGTTATTTCTTTACGCGAAGTGGGCCTACCCCTTTACACATTTTGAGGGGGAAGGCTACTTTTGCATGTTGTATCATTAATATTATCTAACAGAGCCTAATAAATAAAAGAGTAGTATAAGGAAGGAGGGACCGAATATGAAAATGCTTTTTAAACAACGTTTTTTCTCATGGTTTGATAGTTATGATATTTATGGGGAAGATGGAAGTGTCTTATATACAGTTAAAGGAAAGATGGCATGGGGACATTGTCTAGAAGTCTATAATGCCAAAGAAGAACATATTGCCACCTTGAAGGAAGAGGTATTTACTTGGATGCCAAGATTTCGTATATACTTAGGAGATCATTATGTAGGAGATATCAAAAAGGAGTTTACCTTTTTTAAACCTTCTTTTTCCTTAGATTATAAGGGATGGAATGTAACAGGTGATTTTTTTGATTGGGATTATGAAATAACAGAACGTGGCTCTGCTATCGCAAGGGTTTCAAAACAGCTTTTCAATTTTACCGATACCTATGCCATTGAAGTGGCTCAGCCTGAAAATGCCTTAATGTGTCTTATGATTGTACTTGCTATTGATGCTGCTAAATGTTCAGGAAATAATGCCTAAAGCGTATAAGTTTCCTTTCATTCAAAGTATTTTATTCATTTCATAATAGAGAATAAACAGCTTAAAGTAGGATTGCTTTAAGCTGTTTTATTTTGACAGAGATAGTATAAGTGTATAAACTTATTTAACGTATAGAATAAATAAAGCCACAAGGAGTTAAGTGAGACGAATTGTCATAATCTAAGCTTACTGGTATGATAAGAATAAGAGATTTAATGGATAGACCTAAGACAGTTAGGATTTAATCATAGACAACAATAGTGAAGGATTTGAAATAACGTATGAAAAAATTAGTCATTGGAATATTAGCACACGTAGACTCGGGTAAGACTACCTTATCCGAGAGTATGCTTTATTTGAGCGGTAAAATTCGAAAGTTAGGTAGGGTAGATAATAAGGATGCTTATCTAGACACTTATGAGTTAGAAAGGGCAAGGGGGATTACCATCTTTTCTAAACAGGCTATGCTAACGGTAGAGGATACTCAGATAACCTTGTTAGATACCCCTGGACATGTAGATTTTTCGGCTGAAATGGAGAGAACACTTCAAGTATTAGATTATGCCATTTTGGTTATTAGTGGTGCAGATGGTGTGCAAGGGCATACACAGACACTATGGCGATTACTAGCTCTATATCAAATACCTGTTTTTCTATTTGTTAACAAGATGGATCAACCAGGAACGGATAAGGAAAAATTACTAGAAGAATTAAAAAAACGTTTAAATGATGGTTGTATTGAATTTGGACAAGATAAGAGCGAGGACTTTTATGACCAGCTGGCCATGTGTGATGAAGAGCTTATGGAAAGCTATCTAGAAACGGGAGAGATTCATACTGTGCAAATTGCAAAAGGGATTAAAGAGCGTAAAGTATTCCCATGTTTCTTTGGTTCAGCATTAAAATTAGAGGGTGTAGAAGCGTTTATGCAAGGCATTGTAAAGTATGCGCAGATACCTTCTTATGATGAGGCATTTGGTGCAAAGGTATTTAAAATCGTAAGAGATGAGCAAGGCAATCGCCTAACTTATATGAAGATTACAGGTGGAAGTCTTAAAGTTAAAGAGGCTTTAGTTAATCGGGATTGGGAAGAGAAAGTAAATCAGATTCGTATCTATTCAGGGCAAAAATTTGAAGCAGTGAATGAGGTAGAGGCAGGGGCTATATGCGCCGTAACAGGACTTAGTCAAACTAGGCCAGGAGAAGGCTTAGGAATAGAAGAAGCTTCAAGCACTCCCCTCCTAGAACCTGTACTTTCTTATCAAATTTTACTGCCGGAAGGCTGTGACCCAAGAGTTATGCTCCCTAAATTACGTCAGCTTGAAGAAGAATCACCAGAACTTCATATTGTATGGAATGAGGAGCTTCAGGAAATTCAGGCACAGATTATGGGGGAAGTTCAAATTGAAATTTTACAGAGTCTTATAGAGGAGCGCTTTGGCGTGCGTGTAGCCTTTGACTCAGGAAGAATTCTGTATAGAGAAACCATTGCAAATGTAGTAGAAGGCGTGGGCCACTTTGAACCTTTAAGACATTATGCAGAGGTGCATTTATTATTAGAACCTGGAGAGAGAGGAAGCGGCGTGCAGTTTGCATCAAGCTGTAGTGAAGACGAATTAGAAAGAAACTGGCAAAGGCTTGTGCTATCCCATTTAGAGGAGAAAGAACATAAGGGTGTCCTTACAGGATCGGTCATTACAGATATGAAGATCACTTTAGTAGCAGGACGCGCACATAAAAAGCATACAGAAGGCGGTGACTTTAGAGAGGCGACTTACCGTGCAGTGAGACAGGGACTAAAGCAGGCAAAATCTGTATTGTTAGAGCCTTATTATGCTTTCCAATTAGAACTCCCTGAAAAAATGGTAGGGCGTGCCATGACAGATATTGAGAAAATGCAAGGAACATGTGAAATCTCTCAGACAGATGGTGAAACGGCAGTTCTTGTAGGCAGTGCACCTGTTGTAACCATGAGAAACTATCAAAAAGAGGTGATTGCTTATACTAAGGGACACGGCAGACTCTTTTGTAGTTTAAAGGGGTATGAACCTTGTCATAATGTGGATGAAGTTATAGAGCGTATAGGCTATGATTCTGAAAGAGACATAGAAAATCCAACAGGATCTGTATTTTGTGCGCATGGGGCTGGCTTCTTAGTTGCATGGGATGAAGTAAAAGATTATATGCATATTGAGAGTTACTTGAAGGATGAAAAAGAAGCCTCACAGCAAGTAGAGAAGAACCAAGAGAAATTTGTAGAAGAAGAGTGGATTGGCTTAGAAGAGATTGACCAAATACTCAATAAAACTTTTTATGCTAACCAAGGAGAAAAATCAGTTTGGAAAAAACGTAAGGCAGGACGCCAGGCTTATTTTGAACCTGTTACTTATACAAGTAGACCAAGAGGTTCCAAAGAAGAGTATCTTCTTGTAGATGGGTATAATATTATCTTTGCATGGCCTGAGCTTAGAGATCTGGCACAGGATAATATGGATGGTGCTAGAATTCAATTACTCGAGTGCCTTACCAATTACCAAGGAATAAAAAAGTGTCAAATCATTGTTGTATTTGATGCCTATCGTGTGCAAGGTAACCGCGCCGAAATCCTGGATTATCAAAACATTCATATGGTCTATACCAAAGAAGCACAAACAGCAGACCATTATATTGAAAAATTTGTACATGATCATCAGGCTAAGTATGATGTAACAGTAGCAACATCAGATGGATTGGAGCAAATTATCATCAGAGGAGCGGGATGTACGCTGTTATCTGCTCGAGAGTTAAAGGAAGAAATTGAAAGAGCCAATGAAAGAGTGATGCAGGCTTATCAAGACAAACAAGTGGTAGAGCGTAATTATTTAGCAGATGCTTTATCACCAGAGCTTAAACAGCAGATGGAAAACTTAGTTCAAGAAGATTAAAAGGGCTATGCCTCGTATAAATGACGAGGCATAGCCTTTAAGTTTAAGGAAACGGATATTCAAATTTTATTTTTATTGTAGATAAATGTCAGTTCATGTAGTTTAGAGGTTGATAAAGTACGCGTGATAAGATACCATAAAGGTATAGAGAAGATGACTAAAAATTTACTTGTAAGAGCTAGCTATAGGGGATGAGAGTGATGCATACACCATACATGTATCCTATGTCAGCTAGATTAGCATAGGAGGGTTGAGATGAATAAAAAAGCTAAAAAAAGATACCGTAAAAAAATAAGAAAGTATATAGTAGGAACCAGTTTAGTTATACTAAGTACTGGAATGATTGTAACAATTTATAGTAGTACATTAGAAGATAAGCCTTTTAATGAATATAAAAATGAAACTGAAATGCTAGATAATGATAAGAATAAAGATGAGCCCATAAATGAAAAGAAGGAGGAAGGCATAAGCGAAGAGGCGTATAGAGATGAAAATACAAATGAAAATGCAGATGATAACGCGGATGTAGAGCCCACTTTATACTATTATGAAGCGGATAAAGAAGAACGCTATTTAGCCTATGCCGAGCGTTATCCAAAGCTTCCATATGAGGAGGTAGTGTGGCAAGTAAATGCGGGTGTTGATCAGCCTCATTATACAGGCGTAACAGAAATTACGGATACAGAAGAAGAGATTATTCTCGTTAATAAATATCATAAGTTGCCTCTTGATTTTGAGCCAAAAGAGTTAGTGCCATTAAGTTCCGGGCCACTTGTAACCCCGGCTACTAAAGAGGCCTATGAACAGATGGTACGTGATGCAAAAGCTGAGGGATATTCTATAAGAGGAGTATCGGCATATCGCAGTATAGCTTACCAGATCGATGTGTATAATCGTTATCTTAGACAAGATCCTGAAGAGGTTGTAGATACTTATAGTGCCAGACCAGGATTTAGTGAACATCATACAGGTAGGACCATTGATTTAGATAATATCTACCGTACAATGGATGAATTTGAACATACTAAAGAAGCAAAATGGGTAGCTGAAAATGCTTATAAATATGGTTTTATTGTACGTTATCCTAAAGATCATGAAGATATAACAGGGTATATCTATGAACCATGGCATATTACATATGTTGGAATCCCAATAGCTACTGAGATGAAAGAACAAGGAATAGAGACATTAGAAGAATACTGGGTAAAATATGTAGATCATAAAAAAGCTGAGTTCTAAAGAACTCAGCTTTTTTGGGTAGAAATTAATTTTTTAATAGCTTCAAAACTTTCCTTACTTATAACATGTTCAATTTTACATGCATCTTCTAGTGCGATTTCTTCACTTACACCAAGCTGTTTTAGCCAAGAGGATAAAATCTTATGTCTTTCATAAATCATTTCAGCCACTTCTTTGCCTGTATCGGTTAAGTAGATAAATCCGGCTTCAGTGACCGTAATATAATGATTTTCACGTAGATTTTTCATAGCCGTACTAACGCTTGATTTTTTGAAGTTTAATTCATTTGCGATGTCAACGGAACGTACAACAGGAAGCTTTTGACTTAATATGAGAATGGTTTCTAAATAGTTTTCAGCTGATTCATTTAGACTCATAATGACTCCTTTTGTTGTCTAGAAAATAGAAATAGGTTACTCATTAAAATAAAGTATAGCATGGTGCCTATTATTTTTCAAACGCTGAGGAGTGGCGATACTCAAGAGGCGTGCAGTGATATGTTTCACGAAATCTTTTAATAAAGTTACTGGTATAAGGGTAACCAACTTTACGAGCAATTTCGGCTATACTTTCATCTGTTGTGCAAAGAAGATGAGCAGCAAGGGACATGCGCATAGAAGTTATAAACTGTCCAATAGGCAGGTGATAATAGTATGAAAAGCCTGCCTTCAACTTTTGAGGATTTAAAAGCACTAATTCACTTAAGTGTTCAATAGTAGGCGGAGATTGAAGGTTTTCTATAAGGATTGTATGGGCTTTTTGAATAGCACGAATATCCTGAGCATTGAAATGCAAATACTTATTTTTACCAACAGGTACTTTGCCGTAATAAAGTTGTTTGGTAAAGGCATGTTCAGGAGAGGCTTGTAGAGTTTCCATAAGAATTCCTATACATTGAAGGAGATAGCTTTCTAAGAGAAGCGGATTAAGGGTATTTTGTTTAGCAAGAGACTGCATCTTTTCTAAAAGGGTAACAATCTCTATAGGAAGATAACGATAGGTAAAATTGGGTGTAAAGTTTTCAAAGCTAAAATCCGTATTTAAGCTCTTTTTAATAATATCCTCAAAATACGTCTCATGTATAGTGAATTCTGCACCATGAAAGTGTTGACCTTTAGTCCAAGTTTGTTTCCCTTTAAGATTTTTTTCAATGACAAAAAAAGAAGAAGGTGTAAAGGATCCTGTAGGCTGATTTTCAAGTTTGAAATTGGTAGTACCTTCATAAACTGTTCCAAAGCGGATTAAATGTTCTGGATTATCAAAAGCCAGCTTAAAAGAGTGAGGGACTGTATAATCTGCAATACCAAAAGAATAATAGCCAGGACGTTCATAAAATAGAAAATATCCATTTTCAGGATGTTGTGGATTTTTATAAAGAATAGAATGGTTTTGCTTATGAGGAAGAAATGTTAAGGCTTGTAGGACAGTTTCACGAAAGGATTTAGAAGATTTAACAAGTTTATACATAGTATTTCCTCCATGATAAAAAATATAGAAAAAGTATACGAGATTGTTTCTCAAAAAGCAAGGCTGTCTAAAAGGGGATAATGCAATCGGATGATAAAATAATGAAAAGAGATGAAAAGCTTGTTTGAGTGGAGGGGGCTATGTATAATCCAACTATCTGTTAGTTACAACTAACCAAAATGAGTCGAAGAGAACGATGTAGACGAAAAGGAGATATAAGATGAAAAAGCATATTTTACTTGTAATGAGCATCTTTGTATTGGTTTTTAGCCTTGTAGGTTGCGGCAATAATAACCAAACAGGACAGCAAAGTGCCAATGAAGGACAAGAAGTAAAAGAAACACGCGTGGTAAAAGATGTAAAAGGAGAAGTGGAAATTCCTATGCATCCAGAACGTATTGTAGATATTAGTGGAGCAAGTGATATTTTATCTATTTTAGGCTATGACGTTATTGGAACAGCCAATAGTGATGGTTATGATTATACAAAATTCCCATCTTATTTAGAAGATGTACTTGGACATGCACAAATTTTAGGTTATAGCATGTTAGCTGAAATGGATGTAGAAGCCATTATTGCATTAGAACCAGATTTAATTGTTATTTCTACAGTACAAGAAAAAATGTACGATCAATTATCAAAAATTGCTCCAGTCGTTATGGTGGAAATGAAACAAATGGACTGGAAAGAAGATTTTATGCACGTAGCTACAATCTTTGGTGAAGAAGAGAAAGCAACAAAGTGGATTGATACTTACTTAGCAAAAGCCAAAGAAGTTGGTGCAAGTATTAAAGAAACATATGGTGAAGAAAGTTCTTATTTATCTTTCTTAGCAAGTGGTGGTAGCTTATTTATCTTTGATGGTGCTGGACTTGGGACAATCTTTTATGATGATATGGGCTTAGCAAAACCAGAAGGAATGCCACAGCAAGAAAATGTTAGCTTACCCGTTGTAACATTTGAAGGCTTAGCAGAAATTAATGCAGATTATATTTTTGCCATTGCAACAGACGAAGACTTAGCTGCTTTAACAGCAAGCAGTATTTGGAATGGAACAGAAGCTGTAAAAAATGGAAATGTCGTAACATTACCAGCAAGTCCATACTTCAATCAAGGTTATAGCCCAATCGGAAGATTAGTATTTGTGGAAGAAGTAGAAGCTTTATTAGCAGGTATGCATGAATAAGAAAACCTTTTTTCTTGTTAGTACGTGTAGCATCATTGCAGTAATCGGGCTAGTTATTGCAGTGAGCTTTGGCGCAAAGCGTATTCCCTTACAAGTTGTTTGGGACAGCATCTTTCATTATGAAGATATTTTAGAAATGCAATTAGTCCGAGATGTTCGTATACCAAGAGTGATTAGTACCGCCTTTGTAGGCGGTATTCTTGGTATTACTGGGGCTATGATGCAGGGGGTTACAAGAAACCCAGTAGCAGAACCCTCATTAATGGGTATTACGCAAGGGGCTACCTTTGCTATAGCTTTAGTAGGTGCAAGTTCATCTTTATATGGATTAGTTGGCAATACTGCGGCAGCCTTTTTAGGTGCCATAGTAAGTGGTTTATTAGTACTTGGGTTTAGTATGAAAAGTGCTAGAAATATGAATATTTCACGTTTATTATTAGCAGGAACGGCATTAAGTACTTTCTTTATTTCTATGGCAACGATTATTGCACTGCTTACGAATAAGTCACAAAACTTAGCCTTTTGGCTATCAGGAGGTTTTCGTGCAGTGACTTGGGAGAGTGTAAAATTAGTGTCCATAGTAGGTGGAGTGACAACAGTTATAGCACTCTTTTTATCGCCTAAAATTAATATCGTTAACTTGGGAGAAGATGTTTGTATAGGTCTTGGAGAAAATCCCGTTAAAATTCGTATGTATACTTTACTGCTGATTATTCCAATGTGTGCAGTATGTGTAGCTGTAGCGGGAAACATAGCGTTTGTTGGCTTAATCGTACCCCATATTGTAAGAAAAATAGTTGGGCAAGATTACCGCATCATTATGCCGGTCTCTTTTTTATGTGGGGCAACTCTTGTCATTTGGGCAGACGTATTGGCTCGATTAGTTAATCAGCCGTATGAAACACCTATTGGACTCTTTACTTCTATCGTTGGCGTGCCTTTATTTATATGGATGGTTAGAAAGGAGAGTTAGAAATGAAAAAACGTGTAGTTATGGCGACTATCATTACTGGTCTTCTTTTTATAGGTATCTTTTTCTTAGCCATTAGCTGGGGAAGTTACAATATAGCTTTTGAAGATGTTGTTAAAACCCTAGTTGGAGCAGGATCAAGACTTCAGCAAACAACCATATGGGATATTCGTTTACCCCGAATAGCAGTAGCAATGGTTGTAGCGATTGCCTTATCTACTTCAGGCTGCATTTTGCAAAGTGTGACACGCAATGAGCTTGCAGAGCCTGGTATGATTGGGATTAATGCAGGGGCAGCAATAGCTGTTGTCTTTTTAATATCTTATGGACAAACAACTTATTATGATCGTATTGGAGATTTTGCCTTATTTGTCATGCCCATTATAGCTATTTTAGGGGCATTTTTAAGTGGAGGACTTATTTATAGACTAAGCTATAAAAAAGGGATATCACCCACTAAGCTTATTTTAACAGGGATTGGTGTAAATGTTGGGATTAATGCTGTCATCTCCTTATACCAGCTGAATATGTCAAAAGGAGACTACAATCAGGTGCTTACTTGGATTAGTGGAAGCTTATGGGGGAGCAGTTGGAAATTTTTCTTCTTAGTTATGCCACTTATCCTTCTCTTTTTAGGGCTAGTCATCTGGAAGAACAAAATATTAGATGTGCTGGATTTAGGAGATGAAATTGCAATAGGATTAGGTGTATGTGTAGAAAAAGAAAGAAAGATTCTATTTTTCTATGCCATTGCATTAGCAGCACTTGCAACCTCTGTAGCCGGTAATATTGCTTTTCTTGGCTTATTAGGTCCACATATTGCAAAACGTTTAGTAGGTCCTGTTCATAGAAGACAAATACCTATGGCAGCCCTTATCAGTTGTATCCTTATTGTATTTGCAGACTCAATTTCAAGAAATGTTTTTTCACCTATTGAAATTCCAGTTGGCATTACACTAGCAATTGTTGGAGTACCTTATTTTATTTATTTAATGTTAAAAGAATAAGAGGTTTGGAGGAACAAATGGAAGCCATTAATATAAAAGACTTAGATGTCGCTTATGAACAAAAATATATTATAAAAAATATGAACTTAGAAATTCCTAAGGGAAAAATTACAATGATTATTGGGTCAAATGGTTGCGGGAAATCTACTTTACTCAAAACCATTGCACGTATTATTACACCTAAAAAAGGAGAAATCCGATTAAATGGTGTAAGTATTAAAGAGCAGGCGCCAAAAGATATTGCAAAAAAAATGGCTGTGTTGCCGCAAAGTCCTACTGTTCCTTCAGGGCTTCTTGTTAAAGAATTAGTTTCTTATGGCAGATTTCCTTATCAAAGTGCTATGGGGGGCTTAAAGCAAGAAGATATAGAGAAAGTACAAAAGGCTATGGAAGATACCGGTATTATTGAGTTCGCCAATCGCCCAGTGGACAGTTTATCAGGTGGACAAAGACAACGTGCATGGATTGCTATGGCCTTAGCACAGGAAACAGAAATTTTAGTATTAGACGAGCCTACCACTTATTTGGATATGGCACATCAGTTAGAAATTCTCCTGTTACTACAGAAACTCAACAAAGAACAAAATCGTACGATTATTATGGTCTTACACGAACTGAATAATGCTACGAAATTTGCGGACTATCTTATTGGTGTTAAAGAAGGTGAAGTTATTTTTAAAGGGGAACCTTTAGAGGTAATTACGAAAGAAAATCTACTAAAACTTTATGGCATTGATGCCAAATTGCAGTTAGATGAAACAAACAGTTATCCAATTTGTGTTGATTTCAATATTGGACGAGAGGATTCAAAGGAAAGGAATGAGTATGCAAAGTAAGCTTTATCATAAAAATTTTAATATATTAGTACTTGGGCAGATTATATCCCTATTTGGAAGCTCTATTCAGCGCTTTGCTTTGTCCTTGTATCTACTGGATTTAACGGGATCAGCGAGTATTTTTGCATCTATTTTAGCAATCTCTATGATTCCTATTGTACTCATTTCACCTATAGCGGGGATTTTAGCGGACCGTGGCAATAAGAAAAAGCTTATGGTTGCTTTAGATCTTATAAGTGGGCTACTCTTAGTCTTCTATGCAGGAATTGTACTGCAAGGGAAAGATCATGTGGTCATTATAGCCCTTGTCATGATTTTATTATCTACCCTTTCTACTATTTATCAGCCTGTAGTAAATACTTGTATTCCTATTCTTGTTGCAGATGAGCATTTGGTAAAGGCTAATGCAATTATTCAGCAAGTTGCTTCTTTAAGCAATTTCTTAGGACCGATTTTTGCAGGGATGTTATATGGACTCTTTGGCATTACAGGCGTCATTCTTTTAAATATGATAAGCTTTTTATTCTCGGCAATAATGGAATTATTTTTAGACATTCCACATACCAAGGGAGAGCAAAAAGAATCCTTTAAACAGGTCTTTTTAACAGATATGAAAGAAAGTTATCAGTATTTAAGATATAAAAATCCTATTGTTTTACGTATGCTTTTATTCTCTGGATTCTATAATTTGTTTTTAGTACCTGTATTTAGTATAGCAGCACCTTATTTAATTAAGGTTACGTTTGGGCTATCTGCAGAGGTTTATGGAATAGCAGAAGGCATGATTGCACTGGGTATGATTATGGGTGGGGCTATTATTACATGGAAGCCTAACCGTTTTCATATTAAGCGTGTGCATAGGTTACTTTATATGACATCTTTAGCAATGCTTATGATGGGCGGTTCAGTATGGTTATTCCAATTAGGTAAGGGGTCAGCTCTTTTTAGTGTTATGATTTTTACACTGTTTGGAATGGTCATTATGGGCATACTAGGCATTGCCAATGTGCTGAGCGCAGCTTATTTATATCATGAAGTAGAAGGTTCTATGTTAGGTAAAATTTTAGCCTTTGGCTCAGCCTTTGCTACTTTATGTATTCCACTAGGACAAATCCTATTTGGTGAATTAATTGAAAACTTTGTAGGTCATATAGAATGGATTATTTGGTTTGCAGCACTCTTTGTATTAGGTGTAACAGGCTTAGTGCGTTGGAATGTCTTACAAATTAAAGATAAATAAAGTATTTTTTATTCTTCGTTTTAGATGAAAAAATTACTTGTACAAGATATAATGAAATTACAGTAAAAGTTTAAAATTTTAAGCTATTAAAATAGGAGTAAGTTCGAGTAAACGAGGGTGAGGGGAAAGGTGTATGAATTGGAGAGAACTGGCAAAGCATTTACAGATAAATGAGAGAGGGATAGCCTGCTTAGAGCATGTAGAAGAAAGTAAGCTTAGTCTTGAAACAATTTGTAATACTAAAAGTAATGAGCAGTTTTTTGAAGCAGTTAAACAACAAGCTTTATATGATAAGTTAGATTATCGAGAAGTATTTGCCTATGTGTATATGGTGTTAGCAGCTAGAGCTTATGACAAGTACAAAGAAGAGGGCATTGATGATGAGATTTATTATGATACCATGATGGACTTAGTCATTTGGAGTGATGATTGTTATAAGAAATTTGGCACATGGGGGATTGATGAATATGGCTGGCTTATTCATCATGTACAGCTTAAAATCTTTAAATTAGGGCGCTTACAGTTTCAGCCTATAACACTTGGAGAAGCTCTAGTTTGTGAGACGTACAAACTAGAAAAAGGCGAAAAGGTTCTTAATGTACATATACCAGCAGGGGAAACATTAGATCATGATAAGTGTAAGGCATCCTATAAAATGGCCAAACAATTTTTTAAGGATGGCAGTATGAACTGCATATGCTCTTCTTGGCTTCTTAATCCAGTTTATAAGAAGCTTCTTCCTGCAAGTTCTAATATCGTTCAATTTCAGAAGGATTATTGTATCTATGAGGTAGATGATTTATGTACGCAAGCTGAGGAAAGAATCTTTGGAGAGGTGCAGTCTAATCCGAATCTCTATGCACAAAATACAACTTTACAGAAAGTAGCTGCTACTTATTTAAAGCAAGGGAAAAGGTTAGGAATAGGTAAAGGCGTTTTAAAAGTAGATTAATAAAAAGCGAATAAGAAAATGAAAGCATTAAAACAACTAAGGTTTTAGTGCTTTTTTTATTGCGAAGTTAAGTAACATGAAGCAAGAAGTGTAAAAAATATTTGTTGCAGATCTTGTTAAGATGGAGATCTTTAGTCTTTCATAACTTTTTTGTTCTAAAATACATCATTATCTTTATATACTTGACTTAGAGTAAACTTTAAGTGTTAGGCTGAATAAGATTAAAACATTCTTAAAAAAGTTCATGAGGAGGGGATAAGGATGAAAACGAAAAAATTATGTATAGCAGGTATATGCCTTACATTATGTATGCTACTACCTTTTTTGACAGGGCAAATTCCTCAGATAGGTAGTGCACTAAGTCCGATGCATATTCCAGTTTTACTATGCGGTATGTTATGTGGGGGAACTTATGGAGCTCTAATAGGTTTTATAGCGCCTATACTTCGATTTATGCTCTTTGGAATGCCACCTATCTTTCCAATAGGGATTGCTATGGCCTTTGAACTCGCAGCGTATGGTATGGCTTCAGGTGTGATTTACCGTGCATTGCCTAAAAAGGCGATTAATATTTATATTTCACTAATAAGTGCTATGCTAGTTGGGCGAGTAGTTTGGGGAGTAACAAGATTTATAATGGCTTTGGCTTTTGGCATTGAATTCTCTTTACAAATGTTTTTATCCGGTGCTTTTATTACAGCTATTCCGGGGATTATATGCCATATTTTAGTTATTCCAATCCTTGTAATGGCTTGCCAAAAAGCAGGGGCAGCTCTAAAAGCAAATGAGCAAGAAATAAAGGTAGGGTAAAATACACAGTACATAGGAAGGAAATAGAAAGATGCAGAATGAGGTTATCTTGAAGATAGAAGCGTGTATTAAAGAAAAGGATAAATGCATTTTAGCCATAGATGGCAGAGCAGCAGCAGGTAAAACAACTTTAGCCAATTTACTTCAAGAATACTTTGATGGCGCAGTTATCCATATGGATGATTTCTTTTTACCTTTGGAATTAAGAACAAAAGAACGTTATGCTACGCCTGGTGGTAATGTACATTATGAAAGGTTTAATGAAGAAGTAGGAAGTCAGCTTACAATAGGGTATGCTTTTAAATACCAAAGGTTTAATTGTAAGAAAATGCAGCTCGATACTTGGCAAGAAGTAGAAAATAAAAAAGTGATGATTGTAGAAGGGACTTATGCTACACATCCAGAAATTCAAGTCGCTTATGATATGAAACTCTTTTTAGATATCAATAAGAAGGAGCAGAAAAGTAGAATCTTACATAGAAATGGGGAGAAGATGCTAGAGCAGTTCTTAAGTAAATGGATTCCTTTAGAGGAACTGTATTTTGAAAGTTACAGTGTAATGGAGCATTGTCATAGAGTATTGACTTAATTATATTACAATAATCAAGGGGGATGAAGTGGAATGGAACAGAAAAAATTAGGATTTGGATTTATGCGTCTGCCATTAACCAATAAAGAAGATCAAAATAGCATTGATTATGAGATGCTTAATCAAATGGTGGATACTTTTCTAGAAAGAGGCTTTACTTATTTTGATACAGCCTATATGTATCATAACTTCAAAAGTGAGATTGCCCTACGTGAAGTGTTAGTCAAGCGTTATGACAGAGCATCTTTTACAATAGCGACAAAGATGCCAACTATGTTTTTACGTCAGAAAGAAGATATGGAAAGAATCTTTAGTGAACAGCTAGAAAAATGTGGAGTAGAGTATTTTGATTATTACATGCTTCATAATTTAGGTGTTTCCCACTATGAAATTGCAAAGAAAATGGATGCTTTTGCTTTTATACAGCAGAAGAAAGCAATAGGTCAAATTAAGCAGATAGGTTTTTCATTCCATGATACAGCAGATTTATTAGATGAAATCTTAACAGAGCATCCAGAAGTGGACTTTGTACAGCTTCAAACTAATTATCTAGACTGGGATAATGAAAGTATTCAATCAAGAAAATGTTATGAAGTGGCAACTAAACATAAAAAGTCCGTGATTGTGATGGAGCCTGTTAAGGGAGGAGCATTAGCAGATATTCCTAAGGAAGCTGAAGAGCTGTTTAAAACTTATCATCCAGATTTATCGGTATCATCTTGGGCCATTGGTTTTGCGGCAAGTCTAGAAAACGTCATAATGGTTTTAAGTGGTATGTCAAATATGGAGCAGCTTCTAGATAATACGAGCTATATGCAGGAATTTGAGCCTTTTACTCAAAAAGAATATGAAAAAGTAGGAGAAGCAGTAGAGATAATCAATAAAGCTATTACAGTTCCTTGTACAGCTTGTCAGTATTGTGTAGATGGATGTCCAAAGCATATTCCGATTCCAAACTATTTTGCGCTATACAACACAGAAAAACAGGTAACCCATTACGGATTTTCTACACAGCGCGTTTATTATAGCAATTATACAAAGCAGTATGGAAAGGCATCGGATTGTATAGGGTGCAAAAAATGTGAGAGAAGTTGTCCACAGCATATTGAAATAACAAAATACCTAGAGGATGTAGCAAGAACATTTGAATAAATAAAAAGCCAGAGTATTTTATAGAAGGTACTCTGGCTTTGTGCTTTAAAACTAATGTTGCCCTTCTTCTAATTCAGCATCTGCCTTTGTTACATGGACTGTTCCATGTGGGTGATTTGGCGGAGCATAGATGGAATACAGCTTAAGTGGAACTGAGCCAGTATTGATTAGATTATGCCAGGTGCCAGCAGGAATGATAAAAGCATCGTCAGCAAATACAGGTTGCTGGAAACTAGGTATATCTTTATGAGTACCCATCATAACAAGGCCTTGACCTTGTTCAAGACGTATAAATTGATCGACATCACTGTGCATTTCTAAGCCAATATCTTCTCCAGGAAGAAGACTCATTAAAGTGAGTTGCAGATATGGACCTGACCATAAAGCTGTGCGGAAGTTATTATTACTTTTAGTAGCCTGCTCAATATTAATAGCAAAAGGATAAGGTCCATAATCTTTAAGGCGCTCGGTCATATCTTGGGAAGTGGCATTACCTCTGTATCGTCTAGGGTTTGGGGAATTATAATGATTAAAAAGACCCATTGTAGTGCTCCTTTCATGGTGATACATTATTAGTATATGTAAGGGCTATATAGAAGTGATAAGTTGGGAGTATTTACTGATTTTGGATTTGATAAAAATGATTAATGGTTAGGCAGTATAAGCTATTAGGCCATTGCATAAGGACTTAGAGGGAGATAATAATGAAAATAGAACGTATTTATACGATTAAGGACTTAGCTCAGATGACCATGTTCTCGACAAGAACTATTCGAAACTATATGAAAATGGGTTTACTTAAAGGGGAGAAAATAGAAGGAGAATGGCGGTTTTCAGATGAGGAAATAGAAACATTTTTTAGTGAACCTTATATTGAGCAAGGATTATATATTAAACGAAATGCTTTGGTGAATGCTTTTATATCAAGTGAGCATCAGGATAAAGGCTGTTTTGTTTATGACCATGTCTGCACAGAGAGTATAGGTGAAAAACTATGCAATAGGATAATGGAGGCAATACAGGAAGAAACTTGTCAGAGCGTACAATTTTGTTTTAGTTATAATAAGAAAAAGCAAATTGCAAGAATCATTATGACAGGAGATATGAAATGGATTGCTCAGATATTTTTAAAGTACATAGAGGATAAGTAGGTATGAAAAACTCCTTTCTTTTCAAATTGAGATTCTAAAAAATGGTTCATATAATGAAGATAGATAAAGAAAGGAGCATGAGAAATGAGAGCATTATATGAAAAGGTTTCGAATAAGTTAGATACAGTTAATTTTGAAGATTTATGGCCAGGCTTTAAAAGATACTCCTTTGCCCTATATACAGGGGAACGTATTTATCTAGAAAAGGAAGATCTCCCTTGGGATGAAAGATTTATAGGAAATACAGCTATTTTATATGAAGGGAGCTTTATGGCTATTTGGCGTGTAGAAGGAGACGGTGTAGAGGAATCTTCTATAGATGTAGATAAGCTGGTAGCTGATATGGTTCATGAGATGTTCCATGCCTTTCAGCTTGAGCAAGGAGAGTCAAGATATCCTAATGACCTAGTAGCCTTAGATTATCCCAATAATATAAGAAACTATGGTCTAAAATATGCTGAAAACTTATTGCTCATACAGGCTTATAAAGAGAAGAAGAGTAGAGAACGGGGTTTATTAATGAGCCAATTTTACAGTGTAAGAAGTGAAAGAGAATGTATTATAGGAAACATAATAGAGTATGAGTATACTCTTGAAACTAGTGAAGGTATGGCTGAATATGTGGGAATGATGGCATTAAAACAGTTAAGTGAAGTGAAATACCGAGTACGATTAGATACCTATATAAACTCTTTAAAAACTTATAATGTATTACAGCTGAATATAAGAAGAATGTCTTATTACAGTGGTACTTTATTTTTAGTTGTAGCCCATGAACTAGGATTACCTTTTTATTACAGTATAAAAAATGAAAAGCGAACACTATTTGAAATTCTAAGAGATGCCTTGCCTGCTTTGCAGTATGAAGAGGTATCTTATGATAAGCGTATGATAGAGGGTTTCATTAAGGAAGATAGAGAGAAGAAGAGGGAAATCATAAAGAGCTTTCTTGAGAAAGGAAATACTTATCAATTAGGAGATTACCAAATAATGGGATACGACCCTATGAATATGTTTAAAGTAGATGATAAAATCTACTGCAAAACTTTTATTCGTTTAGCAACTATGAATAGGCATGAAGAAGAAGCTTTGACATGGATGGGAGAAACAGTATTAGAGGCAAAAGAAGGAGAAGTAAATAAGATAAAAGGTTTTTATAGACCTATATAAATAGGCTTTTCTGTATCTATCTCTTTAGTATATAATATAAACAACCTAAATAAAGGAGTTACGAATCGATGAAGTTTTATTTTGCACCTATGGAAGGCATAACAGGATATGTTTATAGAAGGGCTCATGCCCATTTCTTTAATAATGTTGATAAATATTTTCTTCCTTTTATTGCAGCTAATCAGCATGGAAGTTTTTCAACAAGAGAATTACATGATATTTTACCGGAGCATAATGAGGGGGTAGTAGCCATCCCTCAGATTTTAACGAATAACGCAGAAGATTTTATTCGTACGTCTAAGCAGCTTAAAGACTTTGGTTATAATGAGATTAATCTGAACTTAGGTTGTCCTTCAGGGACCGTAGTCACTAAAAATAAAGGGTCTGGTTTCCTTTCTCAAAAAGAGGCGTTAGATCAGTTTTTAGAAGAAATTTTTGCACAATCTATAACGAAGATTTCAATTAAAACACGTATAGGGAAAGATAGTCCAGAAGAATTTTATGAGCTTATTGAAATCTTTAATAAGTATCCTATGGAGGAGCTTATCATCCATCCTAGAATTCAAAAGGACTATTATAAGAATAAACCGAACATGGAAATCTTTAAGGAAGGTCTTGCTTTAAGCAAAAATCCAGTGTGCTACAATGGGGACCTTTTTACAGTAGAGCACTATGAGAATTTTACAAAAGCTTATCCAAATGTAGAAATGGTCATGCTAGGAAGAGGTTTACTTGCTAATCCAGGCCTTATTAGTGAAATTAAAAGCCATAAACCATTAGATAAAGAGGTACTTAAGGCCTTTCATGATAGAATTTATGCAGATTATCAAGGCATTATGTCTGGGGAACGTAATGTCCTCTTTAAGATGAAAGAATCTTGGTTCTATATGATTTATATGTTCTCTAATCATGAAAAGTATGCCAAGAAAATTAAAAAAGCTCAAAGATTATCTGATTATGAGCTAGCAGTAGAAAGTTTATTTAGAGAGCAAGAGATTGTAGAAGGCGCGGGCATGTTTTCTTCTAAATCTATAGAGTAAACTAATAGACCATTAAGCTTTCGTTAAGTTTAGAAAGGTAAGATAGGATTAGAATGAGCTAACGATATGCTCCTTAAATAAAAATACAAAAATAGACTGCTAAATGGCAGTCTATTTTTGTAAAAAGTTTAAAAGTGCTTCACAACCTCCTATAAAACAGTTCTAAACTTGCAAAGCCCAAAAAGATAAAATATAATAGCTTTAAACAGAAAATTGAACTAGAGTAAAGTGTAATATTGCGTAAACCATAAACAGTTAGGAGACAGAAATGGAAAAGGGAAAGCATATCAAAGGCATACTATTTGATAAAGATGGTACATTACTTGATTTTGAGCAAACCTGGAGACCTGTATGGAATAAGACAGAAGAGCAATTGGGCATCATTTTACAGATAAGTGAAAGGGAAATGAGAGAAATCAGAGAAAGATTAGGGATTTTAGAAGATGGATTTACCTCAGATAGTATCTACGTAGCTGGTACACTCTTAGATTATGCACAGATTATTTCTAAGGTGAGTCAAAAAGAATTAAGTACAGTTTTAGAGGTATTAAACGCCATATATAAAGATTTTGTAGAAAGTAAAAAGCTACATATTGTACCTATTGGAAATCCAAAAGAAATTATGACCTACTTAAAACAAAAAGGCTACAAATTGGGGATTGTAACAGCAGACAATTTGTTAAATACAGAGTACTTTGTTAAGGAGACAGGTCTAGAAGCATTAATCGATTTTATTGCATCAGATGATGGGCATTACCAAATGAAACCCCATCCACACATGTTGGAAGCATTTTGTATGCAAATGGGGCTAGAGAGGCATGAAGTAGCAGTAGTAGGAGATACCTTAAAAGATATGAAATTTGGTAAGCATAATCAAATGGGACAAAGTATTTATGTAACAAGTAGTTATCCTAATGCAGAAGCCATGGAGCTCGCAGACCATGTTATTAAACATGTAGGTGATTTGATAGAGTTATTTTAGTAGTGTGTGATGATAGAGTAATTAGGCCTAGAACATAAAGAGAATGTTCTAGGCCTTTGTAGTTCGTTTATTCTAAAAATTGATGGGTTTTACCCATTTGATAGGCAAGCTTAATCATAGCTACTTCTTCAGGTGTCATAGCTCTTTCATACATCTTTTCAAATTGCTGGATAAGCTTTTCAAAATTAATTTTCTTTTTAGGCTGACTTGGGCGGGCTGGTTTATAGAATGGGTCATATTGAATAGAGGGCATATGAGAAGGTCTATAAACTTTTTTGAAAATTTCAGCTGTATAGTAGGCGTCGTAAAGTGCATTATGAAAAGGATGAGCCATAGGGATATGCAACATAGAAACAGCAAGTTCAAGACGCAGTAGTTTTTTTATAGGGAGATGAAAGTGTAGGGAGGTATAGGGCTGAATATTAATATAATGCTTTGGCAGAAGATTAATATCAAGCTCATGAGAAAGTGCATTTTTAAAAAGTTCTTTCATATCCATAAGGCCCCATACACAAAAGAGGGTATCTGTGCTTCCTATAAAATCTATAAAATCTCTATAAACTTCAGGAAAGGGTGCTTCACTTTCAAGCTGCTTGGTTGTAATGCCAGTAAGTTCTGCAACAAAGGGGCTAATTTGCCCATAGAAGGTGGGTTTAATATAGCGATTAAAGGTTTCAATTGTATGAAACTTTTCATCAAGTTTTAAAGCTCCAATTTGAATAATTTCAAAAGAACAGAGCTTTTTGGGACAATCAAAAATCCTTAAAGATGGCGCATCTTGATTAAATTCTAAGTCAAATACAATATATTGCATAATTATCTCCTTCAATCTATAAACTGCATTTATTTTTAGCCTATTGTGAAGAATCTATTCCATAAATGAAACAAAACAAGTTTGTACATATTAAAAGAAAAGACTTTTTTAAGGAGTAGACAATATGTATAGAGACATTCCAGAATTTGCGCTTGTTATAATCATAGGACAAGATGAAATAAGTACAAAAAGTTTTGCCAAAAAGTATTTTAAACAAGAAGAAATGGTTAATAAAGAAGACTTAGAAAGTAAGGCAGAAGAAAGACTTGAGGCACGAAAGCTTACTGTCATATTGTTAGACGACCAAAAAGAACAGGCTTATGAGGTGTTTATTCAGTTAGCCAAAAGACATCACTGTAAGCCTGTAGCTTTTATCCTTCAGACTTCGCCAGAAGAAGAGGAAGCAAGGCGTATAGAAGCTTTAACCGCAACATTGCAGAAAAAAGGATTTAAGCATATAGAGCGTGTAGACTGTGAACAAGATGATCAACACATGACCATAAGGCGTATAAAACTTGCGAATAATAAAAGAGAAGATCATGGACCTTTTGATATCATAGGGGATATACATGGATGCTATAAGGAACTTTATACATTACTCGAGAAATTGGGCTATAAGGTAGATGAGAAAGCCTATAAAATAGAGGGGATGGAACCAAGAAAAGTTGTTTTTGCAGGAGATTTGGTAGATAGGGGGCCTGAAATTGTAAAAGTACTAAAGCTTGTTATGGGGATGGTAAAAGAGGGGCGCGCTTACTGTGTACTCGGTAATCATGATGGTAAGTTGCAGCGTAAATTAAAAGGCTCTAAAGTTCAGGTTGCTCACGGGCTTGAGAATACTATGGAAGAGTTAGAAAAAGAGCCTGAAGCTTTTAGGCAGGAAGTCAAAGACTTTTTAGAGACGCTTGTTAGCCATTATGTATTGGATGAGGGAAAATTAGTAGTTGCCCATGCAGGGCTTAAAGAAAGGCTACAAGGTAGGGAATCTAAAACGATACGAGACTTAGCTATGTTTGGCGAGACGACAGGGAGGGTAGACCAATTTGGACTTCCTATAAGATTAAATTGGAGTGAAAACTATAAAGGTGATGCTCTGGTTGTATATGGACATACACCTCAAAGAGAAACTAAAATCCTTAATAATACCATTAATATTGATACAGGTTGTGTGTATGGAGGCAAGCTCACTGCTTTTAGATATCCTGAAAGAGAATTAGTACAAGTGCAGGCAGAGAGGACTTATTATGAATCTGCTAGACCTTTCTAAAAATAATTAGATTTAAACTTTCTCTTTAAAGACTAATGCTAATATGTTAAAGTTAAAGACTAATGAAATAAAGTAAGTATAGAGAGGAATTCAAATGAGAAAAGTTATTTTATACATTGCTATAAGTATAGATGGATATATTGCAAGAAAAAATGGAGATGTAGATTGGTTAGAAGGGGATGGCAGTGCGCCACAAGCAGATAATGGGTATGATGCTTTCTATAGTCAAATTGATACAATTATTATGGGAAATAGCACTTATAAGCAGATTAAAGGATGGGGTGAGTATCCTTACAAGGGAACTAAGGGTTACGTGTACACGACTCAAAGAGAAGGGGCCAATGAGGATGTTACTTTTACAAGTCAAAAGCCTGTAGAGCTTATCAGTCAGCTTAAACAAGAAGAAGGCAAAGACATTTGGCTTGTTGGAGGGGCAGAAATTATAGATGCATTTATAAAGGATAACTTAATTGATGAGTATATCCTTACAATAGCACCTGTTATTCTAGGTGAAGGGATACCTTTATTTAAAGATAAAAATCTTGAAACGCGATTAAAGCTAAAAGAGATGAGATCCTTTGATGGATTTATTCAAAGCCACTACAGTGTTTAGTAAGTGACTAGCTAGGTAAAATAGATTTATAAGTGTAAGAGATGCAGCCTATTTAAGTATACTCAAATAGGCTGTATCTCTTATTTTGCAAGGAAATGAATCTATGTTAGACGGGTTTATTCGAATCAATTGCAAATTTCTTTTGATAAGCACACTGGCTGAAATGTTCTTCTGCCTGATCTAAAGGAATACCTTTAAATTGAATACCCGTTTGGTTCTGTAGGTCAAAGGTACTTCGTCCAAGACCTTTTTTAATAATTTTGTGTAGATAATGAATAGCCTGTGGTTTGAAGCCTAATAGTCTGGCACCTACTACATCTGTGCTGACAGGGTCTGTACCACAAAGAACCATATCCGTATGAATAGCCGTTCCTTTATGAGGACCTGTACCAATCATAGCAGGGCTTGCGCTAACTATAGAGACATCAATCGTAAACTTTTCAAATAAGGCAGCCATAAAATCATGAAGTTCATCATGAATACCGAGGTCTTTTTTAGGATAACCTTGTTCATCACCAGCAGGCCAGCCCATAGTAATGTTTTTTATAGCACCTGATAGAGTAGCTTCTTCATGGATTTTGAGTTGAGTAAAAGAAATAAGAAAGGTCATTTCATTAAAAAGTTTATTGAGGCACAGTCTGCTAGGGCAAGGATGATTAATGTCTAGACTGATAAAAGGCCCTTTATTCAGGTTAATGAATTCTACTTGCTCCTCTTCTATAACTTGTAAGAATCCTACTTGTTCCATTAAACCTTGTACATCTTCTTGTCCTGGGCCTGTTGCTACTACAATACGTTTAGGGTGATGAGCTTTAACAAGCTGAATAAGTTTTTGTAAACTTTGAGGACCTACTACGCGTCCACTTTCAGGAGTAGCTGGACCTACCCAGTTCGGCGTAATAACGACCACATCATCTTGGCGAATCATAGAGGAAAAGTTAATAAGATTAAGGCCTTCTTCCATGGCCAAAGATTCGTTTTCATTTTGTGTAATAGCTACAATGGGACTAACTTGCCTTCGAACTCTCATGATACACATCCTTTATCCATAAGATTGATTTCAAATCTATTATGTGTATAAGGAATCTTTTTCATACACAAAAGATATACATAAGTATTTAAGAACTTTACAATAGAGATAAGGGGAGAGGGGTTAACACTATAAAAATAAAAAATGGCAAAGCTTTTATAAAGGTATAAACAAGAAGCAAAAGCAGATATTATCATTAAAAGGAAAAATGAAAGGAAGGTATTATGCAAAAACAATCATTGGCAGATTCTATAGGTTGGAAACTAGAAAATAGCTATGCCACGTTGCCAGAACTATTATTTACATTTATAAACCCAACACCTGTACGTGCACCCAAATTAAATAAACTTAATTATAAATTAGCAGAAACATTAGGACTTAATGGTGCAGCTTTAGAAAGTGAAGCAGGCATCCGTATACTTGCGGGTAACAGCATTCCGGAAGGAGGGTTACCTTTAGCACAAGCTTATGCAGGCCATCAATTTGGTCACTTTACCAAGTTAGGAGATGGACGCGCCCTATTGCTCGGTGAGCAGATCACACCAGATGGTAAACGTGTGGATATTCAGTTAAAAGGTTCAGGAGCAACACCTTATTCTAGAAGAGGAGATGGACGCGCCGCTTTAGGCCCTATGCTTAGAGAATATATCATTAGTGAAGCCATGTATGCTCTAGGTATTCCAACGACACGTGCCTTAGCTGTTGTAACCACTGGAGAAAGTGTATGGAGAAGAGAAGAAGAAATTGGAGCTGTCCTTACGCGTGTAGCAGATAGTCATTTGCGTGTAGGTACTTTCCAATACGCAGCCAACTGGGGGACTAAGGAAGAACTTAGGGCTCTTTCTGACTATGCAATAGCAAGACACTATCCAGAGTTTATTCATAATGAAAATCCTTATTTGGCATTTCTTGAAGGGGTTATAAGCCGTCAAGCAAGAACAGTAGCTAGCTGGCAACTTGTAGGCTTTATTCATGGTGTTATGAATACGGACAATATGACCATTAGTGGTGAAACGATTGACTATGGACCTTGTGCTTTTATGGATACGTATAATCTAGCAACTGTATTTAGTTCCATTGATACGGAGGGGCGTTATGCCTATGGCAATCAACCACGTATGGCTGCTTGGGATTTAGCAAGATTTGCAGAAGCTTTATTACCACTTATAGATGAGGAAGAGGATAGAGCTATTAAACAAGCAGAAGAGGCCATTGGGCAATTTGGTACGCTCTATCAAAAGCATTGGTTAGATGGCATGAGAGGAAAGTTAGGACTCTTTAATGAAGAAGTAGAAGATTTAGAGCTGATTCAAAAACTTCTTAGTATGATGCAGCAGTATAAGGCAGACTATACAGGAACTTTTATTGCCTTAACAACAGATACATTAGAAGATACAGTACTTGGAGGTACCCCTGAATTTGTGGAGTGGTTTAAGCTTTATAAGGCAAGACGCACAAGGCAGCAGAAGACGAAGGAAGAGGTTTATACTTTAATGAAAGAGCATAATCCATCTATTATTCCGCGTAACCATCTGGTAGAAGAAGCCTTAGAGGCAGCTGTCAAAGAGGGAAATTATGAGCCTATGGAACGCTTACTTAAAGTGCTTTCTAAGCCCTATGCTTACTTAGAAGAGCAAAAAAAATATAATAGTTTACCAGGTCCATCCGCTTGTCCTTACCGTACATTTTGTGGGACTTAATTAAGAGGTATTTAGCCATATAGAATAGACGCTTTAGAAATCATTTTATAGAAGAATCTTACATTCTTAAAACATGAAAAGGCTTTATCTGTTATTAAGACCCAGTAACAAATGTATTAAGAGTTCGTGACATTTCCCTTTTTAGAGGCCATTAAGGAAGTGGCTAGGCATACACTACTTATATAAGAGGCCTAATAAAAAGGGGGAAAAGTGTATGAAAAAAGGTTCTAAAAAATCTATTGTATGGATGCTCGTCGTATCCATGATGATCATTGTCATGCATGTCTTACCGGTTAAGGCTTATACGTCTGAACAGAAAATAAGTGTAAAGGATTATGTTCAGTATGGAACGTATGAGAATGAGCCTATTTTATGGTATGTGCTAGATGAAAGCGAAAAAGGTTTACTACTTTGTCAGGAGGAATTATTAAAACATAAAAAAGGAGAAAAAGCTTGGTTAGATGTAGAAGACCTACTAGAGCAAAAAGATTTTTATATGGGGATGGTAGCGGCCTTTTATCTTGATCCAGATAGCATTATCTTTCAAACAGGAGAAGGAACAAAGAAAAATCCTTATATCCTATATGAAGAGTGGAAAGATCCTTATATTTTTGTAAATGGTACACAAGTAACCCTACCTGATATAGAACCAGTAGGAAACAAAAATGTAGAAGAGACCAGACCAAGTATTGAAGTAAATGGTGTTCCTCAAGAGATTCATACAATGACTTATGATGAGACAGGTAATAAGTTAACTTATGATCTTAAACAGCCTGTTAAGCAAAAGGATATAGTTACTTTTTCCTATAACTTAGGAGAAGATGCGACCAGTGCTATTGCTAAAAAAGGAACCAATCTTATACTCACAAATCTTTATAGAACAGCTGTTCAAAATACAACAATAGATCAAGGATTTAATCCTATTCGTATTATAAAGCCTTTGCAAGATGAATGGGTAACATTAGGAGAACAGAAAAAACTTACTGTAACAGCAAAGAGTGCAGAAACACTTCATTTTAAATGGTTTAAAGAGGATAAAGTCATTAAAGAAGAGTATCAAAACAGTGTAAAGGGTGAGGTAAGTTCTTCTTACACGATTCCCTCTATTACGCAACAAGATATAGGTAAATATAGCGTAGAAGTAAGTCATGCTTCAGATATGAAAAAGACAGAGTGTGAACTTAAAATGAAGCAGCAATATCAAGTAACTACAGCCACTTATCCTTATGATGCAGGAACAATTAGAGATAATAGTGCTAGACAAGATGGTATTTATTATGTAAACGATATGGCAACTGTTACAGCAAATGGAAAAGGCCGTTATGATTTTGTGAACTGGACTGAAAATGGAAAAGAAGTAAGTCGAGATAGAGCTTATACTTTTAAAGTAACAGATCATAGAAATCTAGTAGCGAACTTTAGATGGGATGAACCAGAATACATTCCACAGTATACGATTCATGTTAAAATAAATCCTTCTGATGCAGGCACAGTAAGAGGCGATTATACTTACAATAAAGGAGAACATGTAACGCTTAAGGCACGTGCCAAGGAGGGTTACGTTTTTGAAAGCTGGACGGAAGATGGTGAAGTGGTTAGCCGAAATGAAGAGTATAGCTTTACAGTAAAAGAAGATAGATGGCTTAAAGCAAACTTTGAGCCTGAAGAAAAGAACTTTAAAGAGGAGTGGGAAGGATTAAGTTCTAGACAGCAAAAAGCTATTAAAGAACAGTTTGAAGAGTATCTTCCTTATACAACCTTAGAAGAAGAGTTGACACTTGAACAGTTAGATGAACTGACTAAAGGATATTTTACAAGAAAACAACTAAAAGAAGTTTATAGAGATCTAGATTTATTTGAAGATATTACAGATATAGATTTAGACTGGAAAGTTGTTAACCTTGAAAAAGTAAGAGATGTTTACTTTACAGATTTACCAGTAAGGCACTGGGCTTATACGAATATTATAGAACTGGCTAAACGTGGTATTGTAACAGGTTATCCAGATTATACGTTTAAACCTAATAAAGCGCTTACTGTAGCAGATACTTTCACATTCCTTGATCGTATACTTTTAACCCATAATGAATTAGCTGTTAGACAGCCAAGAAGTACTGTAGAAAGGTGGATAGAGGATGAAGAGAGCTGGGCATTTGAACACGTAGCCTCCATAGGTTCTAAGCTTAGTGAGAAGACACTTAGAACAATAGGTAGCATGGACGATGAATATGTATCTAGGGAGCTCCTTGCACAGGTACTTTATGAAGTAACAGATGGCCAGCTGAAAAAAACAAAACCTTTAGTAGCCTTTACGGATACGTATTATTCAGCTTATCAAGATGGGATTAATTATTGTATTCGAACAGGACTTTTAGAAGGTACAACATCTTATACTATGGAACCAACTAAACCTGTAACAAGAGCTGAAATGATGACAATCTTACAAAGGTTAGATAAGGCTTTAAATAAATAAAGGAATAAGAAGAGGTAAAGGAGTTCATAATAAGGATAGAGCATTAAGTTTAAGTCTTTCACCATAGGTAAAGGAATGTATTATGGACAATAAACCTTATAAACAGTCTGAAGAAGAACCACTTATTCCTATACCACTAGCAGCTATGTCTCCTATCCAGAATATTGGGGGTATAGAAAATGCAGTAATAGATAACATAGGTACTGGGCTTGTAGCGTATATGGGATGGAAGATGGCTACAGAAGACGATAAGCAAAATATGAATCATAAACATGAATAAAAGAGGATGCTGCAGAACAATTTGTTTATGCAGTATCCTCTTTTTTTATGAATAGATTATTTTACAAAGCTTGCAATGATTTCATTTACCATTTTGCCATCTGCTTTGCCTTTAAAGAGTGGCATTAAGTTCTTCATAAGAAGACCCTTGTTTGAAGTATCTAATCCTTGCTCAGCAATCGTTTTTTCTACAAGACTTCTTACTTCTTCTTCTGTCATTTGTTTTGGAAGGAATCCAGCAAGTGCATTTAACTTAGCTTGTTCTTCATCAGCAAGGTCAGAGCGATTACCAGCAGTATAAGCTTCAATAGATTCTTTAACTTGTTTAACATGTTTGTTAAGGATAGCAAGTTCTTCAGCTTCGTCTAAATCATGTTTAGATTCTTTAGCAGCTAATTTAATATCAGCAACAACACCACGAAGTGTATCTCTTGTAACGGCATCTTTATTTCGCATCGCATCTTTGACAGCATCATTTAATTTTTCTAATAGCATAGTTCCTTATCCTCCTCAAAAAATATAATTTTTAATAGATGGTTAAATTATAACATAATTTATAGGAAAATATACAGAAAGGCTTCTTTAAAAACTGATGAATGAAAGGAAGGCGCATAAGAATATTGCATAAGAAGAGCAAGGTTTTGGTATAAGTTTTCTCTATATAGCCTAATTTACTTTCTTAAAAACTATATTATAATAATATTCGAGTGAACAAGAATATAAAATCAATAGAGGTCGAATAATGGGAACACAACTTAAAATAGGGATGAGAACGGTTAAAACATTACTTGCAGTAGGCATCTGCATTATTTCGCTTGCCTATATGGGGGTACCGGATCCATTCTTTGCTTGTATTGCAGCGATTTTCGTCATTCAAGGAGATAAAGATGGTTCTGTGCAGAATGCTAAAAACCGTGTATGGGGGACAGCTTATGGAAGTATTATCTCCAATATTGTTTTATTAGCTTTAAGCTTTTTACCTTATAATGCTTATGTACAGACTATTGCAACTTGCTTAAGTATTTTCTTGCTGATTCAAGTAGCTATCTATTTTAAAAAGCCTATGGCTATTTTTCCAGGATGTATTGTATTATGTGCCATTTTATGTACAACAACAAATATTCAAATGCCACTTTTCTATGGGCTGAAGCGTACACTTTATACTTTATATGGTGCCTTAGTAGGTTTAGGCGTTAATCTTTATGTATGTCCTTATGAAAAGGGAGTAGAGAAAGAAGCAGAAATAGATATTGAAGAATGTTTATAGGGGTAGGCATAAAAAAACAATCCACTCGTAGAAAGAGGAGGGATTGTTTTTTATTAAATAAGACATTTACCTTCCCATTCAGGTGCATTTGGAAGACCTAAAAGGTGTGTTATAGTTGGTGCAATGTCTTTAATATTTGCTGATGAGAACTCATGAGCCTCTGTAAAAGAAGGGCCATGTCCAATGATTGGAATCGTCATATCTTCTGGAATGTCTGCGCCATGTCCACGGTCATGTCCGCCATGATCAGCTGTAATAATGACTTCATAGCCTTCTGGAAGACTCGTTACAAGTTTTTCAATACAAGAAGAAGCATTAGCAACGGCCTCAAAGTAGTTTGGTGTCATCCAACCAAAGTTATGACCAGCTGCATCCACATAACCTAAATAGAGGAATAGAAAATCTGGGTTTTCTTTCTTAATATAGGAAAGCGTAAGATCTGTCATAATTTGCTCGTTTTCTAAAGCTGTTTGGTGGTCATGAGGAATACGTTCATAATGTGAGAAAGCTAAACTACCAGGACGGCTTAAGTCGCGAAGTTCCTCCCAGTTGTAAACCATTGCAGCTTTTTTGCCAAATTTACTCACTATTTCACAAATCCCTTCTATAGGGCGTACAGGGGGCATCCATGTATTCGTAGTAATACCATGTCTGTCCGCATTCACACTGAAGAAAAGAGAAGTGTGACAAGGTAATGTTACAGAAGGCATAATGGTAGAAGCTGAAAATGAATAACTGCTCTTTTGACGTAATGCAGAAAGATAAGGATGGCCACATTCAAGAATGCCATCAGGGCGCATACCGTCTACGAGAATTAAGATAACTTTTGAACTCATGTTATAAATATCCTCCTTTTATACAAAGTTTTCATTAGCTTAACACAGGTTAAAAAAATGAACAATGGACAATTTTATCAAATACATGGATTATTTAAAAGTTCAACTTATCTACATATTAAAGCAGTAGAATAAAAGTAATTTTTAAGATTTTAATCTAAAAAATAGAGGAGAGAAACCATGTTAATTAGTCTAATTATTATTATAGGTTCAGACTTAGCTTTTGAGTTTTTATTTGAAAAGCTTAATCAAAGCAAGCTTGAGCCTTTTGAGAAAATTCAAGCTAAAACAAGATATTTATCTAAGAAGAGAGTATGGCAGTGTGGGGTTTTAATGCTTGCCTTAGTCAGTGTATTTTTATTAGGTGTACGACTCAATATGAATAGCCTGATCCTGACTTTCTTATTAGGGCTTACTTTAGCTATTATTAATACTATTTTTGAAAGTACAGTATTTGATCAAATGCGCAATACATTACGTTAAAAAAGAGAGATAAAACGATGTAAAGAAGTTTGAACTGACCCCCATAAGTTAGACTTAAAAATCTAACTTATGGGAGGTCAGTTTTTTATGGCAAAATATAGTTTT
>OIFJ01000187.1_pt1 | contig 41105 bp, 43 predicted proteins | sample 1582011 | NCBI WGS metagenome assembly OIFJ01 (sample SAMN07501050, study PRJEB24779) | human gut metagenome | isolation source: stool | host: human infant | place: USA: Pittsburgh, PA
TCCGTCCGTTCGACTTGCATGTGTTAAGCACGCCGCCAGCGTTCATCCTGAGCCAGGATCAAACTCTCAATATAAAAATTTATTTACGTTAGTAAATTAAATTTTTAGCGCAACTTTCAGAATGAAAGTTAAGCCATTTCAGTTTGTCTCTTGACGCTTTGTACTGTTAAGTAGTACTGACTTGTCACATAATGTGACTTTATGAATCGACTGGTTTAATGGTTATATTATTTAATTGTAAGTATACTTATCAAACAAGTACTCGTATATATTAGCAAGATAACTTTCTAATGTCAACACTCTTTTTCATATTTTCAATTTTTTGCACTTTAATATTTCATCTTTTTATAGTATAATTAAGATTGCACTTTTAAAACAAAGGATGAGTAGAATGAAGATATTAATAGTTTCAGATCAAGAAAATACATATATATGGGACCACTTCGATAAGGAAAAATTTAAAGATATAGAACTCATCATTTCTTGTGGTGATCTAAAAGCTTCATATTTATCTTTCCTTGTAACGATGATTCCAGTTCCTCTTTTATATGTACCTGGTAATCATGATATTAAATATTTACAAGCTCCGCCAGAAGGCTGTATTGATATTGACAATCAGATTATAACCTATAAAAATATAAAAATTGCTGGTCTTGGTGGCTGTATTGAATATACAGGAGGACCTTTCCAGTATACAGAAAATGCTATGCGCAAGCGCACTAAGAAGCTTATACGTAGTTGCCAGCGCAAAGGTGGTTTAGATATTTTTGTCACCCATGCTCCTTCCTTAGGCGTAGGTGATGGAGATGATTGGGCACACAAAGGCTTTGAATGTTTTCATGATGTTTATAAAACACTTGCTCCATCATACCATCTGCATGGACATCAGCATCTTAACTATGGCGTAAATCAGAAACGCATTTTAACTGCGCAAGAAACAACTGTTATTAATGGTTTTTCTTATTACATATTAGATTATACGCCAAAAGAATATTAATCCTAAAAAAGGTGTCAGACGCTCTGAAAACGTCTGACACCTTTTTAAATATCTGCTTTTACAATATTTTTCATATAAGAGAAAGGATCTGTAGGTTTTAAGTCCTCATTATTAGGAAGTTCTCCTTCTACACCATCTACTAACCAATCCATATTGATAATGTCTTCATAATCACATTTCTCACCTGTTTTAACACGTAAAACTTTATTTTGATCATAGATAGGACCTGTGAAAATATCAAATTCATTGCGTATGATAGCACTTTTAATGCCTTCGATTAAATATTTCATTTGGCTATTCACATTTCTATTAGAATAAAGAATATCGACAATCCCTGTATTCATACCTAACCAGAAATTAAGAGGACTTTGATCTCCTGATGAAATATCAGAAAGGGTTTTCCATGTTCCACTTAAAATATTGCGAATAACTTTTTCGTAAAATACACCCCAGTTCCAAATCGCCATGGCATAATGTTTCTTTTCTAATTCATCTTTTCCTACACAATAAATTCCATATTCTTTAGACATATCTTCAGGTACAGGCAAGTCCTCATTTGAAATAATATCTACTCCTGCTTCCATAAGATGTTTAGCAATGTCTTTTCCCTGTTCAGGATTATCCCATCTATAAGTCCACATAGCTTTAACTGTTGCATAAGGGTTAACCGCTCGTACACCTAGTGTAAAGGCATTAATACTTGAAATAACTTCAGAAATAGGATAAGGCGCAACATAACCTATAATATTGGTTTTTGTCATAGCACCTGCTATCATTCCAAGTAAATATCTTGGTTCATGTATACGTCCAAAGTATAAAGTAAGTGATTTGTAAGAATGTGTTCCTGCACAGTTAAAAAATTTAACATCTGGATACTGCATAGCTGCTTTTAAAGCTGGTGCTACAAAAGTTGGGCTTGTTGTAAAAATAATATCATATTTTTCTTTTGCTAAACGTTCTAATATATTATAAGCTTCTGCACTTTCCGGGACATTAACAATTTTTTCTGTATGAATTTGATCTTTAAAAATATTATTTATATGCAATCTACCTAATTCATGGCTATAAGCCCATCCAGATGTTTCAGGTGCTTTAGCATAGACAAAAGCAATTTTAAGTGTTCGTTTTCCACTTAAACGGTCAGCAAGGGAACTAAAAACACGTTTTCTTCTACTTGGTGCTTCTATTGTATCTGTTTCTACATTAACCTCATCTTGCTCAATCACATCTAGTTCAGAAATAAGTTTTTGAATATATTCTTTATGTGTCTGAGGAGAAATAGTCTGAGGCAAACCATAAATTTTAAGGAAGTTAAGGAAAGCATCACCTGTTGTAAGCTTTAAGTGACCTCCTCCTTCTTTTAAATAGAGTGTACGAAATGGTCTATAAACCTCTGCTGTAAATTGCTTTTCTTTTGTATTATAAAAAGGCTTATCAAATTTATATTTTTCAATAAACTCATATAATTCTTTAAATCGTCCTGATTGAGAGAACCAAATTGTATTAATCTGTGTCTTCTTATAAAAATCCATAAATTCATAATAGATGGTATTTGTTTTACTCGTCGGATCTTTTTTAGGTACCATTCGAATAACATAAGCATTAAAAGATATTGCTCCAACATATTTTAGTACACTTGCTCTTTTATTACCTTCTATTACAAAGAAACGATTTAAATATTCATAGACTTTAAGAGGTTCTCTAATGCCTTCTTGTACATGCGCATTATATAAATTCATCCATTTATTTGCAAATTCCGTATCTTTACTCATAAGTGGCATAAAATTATGGGCAAAAGAGATACTACGTGAATGGGTATAAGTACCTATAATTTTTTGAATAGGAATTTCTACTAGTCCTAATGAAACCTCTGAAAGAATTTCACTAGGCTGGACAATTCCATCTAACGAAGGCAAATAGCCCATTTCACCTTTGCTCGTCATTGTATTCCAAGATTGTTTAGCACTTTTTTGGGCCTGTTCATAAATTCCTTCAAGTTCTAATTGATTCATGTATACACCTCTTTAATCCTATTAATCAATATTATTTTATATTAATACAAAATAATAAACAAGTATAAGGATTTCTATTTAATTTATGTAAAGAACTTTATTTGCGTTTAAATATTTCTGCTTGCTCTTTAGATATCCCCCAATATAAAGAGCGTCCATCTAATTCATAATAGGTTTCAAATTCCTTATCTTCTACTGTATAAAGCATTTTATTAGGTGCAGTAACCTGAAATTTAGGTATATAAATTGCTTCATTAAGCGTTACTGTGCCATCTTCATTAAAAACAATTTCTTCAAGCGTCTCTGTAGAAATCCATTTTCCATGCAATTCTGGATTATTGTATTGTTCTACTGTATATAAACTACATGTACCAACCCCTATTAATAAAAGTGTACCTATAATCATACGGCTTAACGATTTGGGCGATTTTTTATTTCTTTTATACGTTGTCATTCTTTTTCCCCCTTTGAAGTATTTCAAATTATACTATAAATTACTGTATTTTTCAATGTACTTAATCTATGAAAAAAGCCTAATTATAAGCATTAGGCTTTAATTATAATCCACTCTATATCCCTTTAAGTCTTCTTTTTTAATAGTGAACTCTACAACGCCTGTTGAATAAGGTGCAATTTCATATACATTAAAGACAAGTACAAGATCCCCTGCAGGTGTTATATAAAAGTTCTGATTTTCTTCAATATGAATTAGATCATAGAAATCATCAAAAAATTTCTCTTTTTTATCCGTTCTCTTCTCAATTTGATTAGTAATGAGTTCTTTAAGCTCTGTTTTATAATCCATTTTTTCATCGAACAATTGATTAAGTGTGAGGACTTCATTCTGACTTAAGTCTAGGGTTATATAGCTTTGTTGAGGTAAGCCATGTGCACCACCTGTATAAATATAATCAAATAAGCCAATAACTAAATATTGTTTAAGACTTTCTTTAGTCTTATAATTACTAATTAATTCATATTTATATAAGGGTGTATCAGAGGCTTGTTCCTTATATTGTTTCTTTGCTTCTTTTTTAATCTCTTTTTGTAACTGCATGACATGATTTTCAAAATAATGATTCATCTTCTTTTGAAATTTTTTATCTAGTAACCCTTCTAATTGCGGATAATGAGTCTCTATATTAAGATAATCTCCTGTACTTTTATAATGCTGATCTTCTATATGAATTTCAGTAGGTACGGCCATAACAAATATAGCTGTACCTGGTGTTTCTTTTGTTTCTTGTTTAGTATTAGCATAAGTAAAACAAGGTGTGATAAAAAGTGTACTCATGAGAAAATATGCCATTATTTTTTTTATCATTATTTTATCCCCCTATTATCAATGAAGTTACATTTTTAGTATGTGCTTATGAAAGCAGGTTTATAATAAGTAAACTTTTGCAGAACTGACTTGTATTTCTTTGTATAGCCACTTTCTAAGGTTTAACGTTATAAACTTGGATAAAGAATGTTTTGGTAGTATACTATGAAAGATAGAATGATTAAACTATTCGAGGTGTAATTCATGAAAGATATGACAGAACAAATCCAATCTATGCATCGCTTTTTTAAAACATATAAAACTTATGATGTTCATTTCAGATTATACTTTTTAAAAAAACTTAAAAAAAATCTTTTAGCTCACCAAGACCTCCTTGTTCAAGCACTTTATAAAGATTTTAAAAAGCCTTATTTTGAAACTTATACAACTGAAATTTATATGGTTCTTACCGAAATAGAGACTGCCATTCACAACCTTAAATATTGGGCAAATCCTAAAACTTATAGCGCCCCCTTCCCTATATTAGCTGGATCAACTAAGGTTATACCTGAACCATATGGTATAAGCCTTATTTTCGCTCCTTATAATTATCCTATCCAACTTGCGCTTTCTCCTTTAATTGGAGCCATTTCTGCTGGGAACTGTGTTGTTTTAAAGCCGTCCGAATATACACCCTATACCTCAAAAGCTCTTAAATGCTTACTAAGAGAAGTTTTCCCTACGCACTTAGTATGGGTTATTGATGGCGGTCCAGAAATCTGCCAATCCCTACTTAAACAACCTATTGACTACATCTTCTTTACAGGAAGTATTGAGACCGGCAAAAAGGTTATGGCAGAGGCTTCAAAAAATCTTATCCCTATCACTTTAGAATTAGGAGGAAAAAACCCAGCCATTGTTGATGCCAAATGTGATCTTCAGTTAGCAGCTAAACGTATTGCCTGGGGGAAATTTATGAATTCAGGTCAAACATGTGTAGCACCCGATTATGTACTTGTGCATGAAGATGTTACAAAGCGCTTCTTAGAGTTACTTGCTAAAGAAACAGCTAAAATGTTTGAAAATCCTAGCCAATCTTCTAGACTGATTCACGAAAAACATTATGTTCAAGTATTAAAATATATTGATGAAGATAAAATTTATTACGGTGGCCATTTTGATCATGAAAACCTTTATATCGAACCTACTATTCTTTATCCAGTCAAGTTAAAAGATGAATGTATGCAGCAAGAGATTTTTGGACCTATACTTCCTGTTATCCCCTTTTCTAAACTTGCTTTAGCTATCGAAACAGTACAACGTTTTCCAAAACCACTTGCTTGTTATATATTCAGTCATGATAAAAAGCGTATAAAACATCTGCTTAAACATCTCTCATTTGGTGGCGGCTGCATTAATGATACTATTATGCATCTTACTCATCCTAAAGCTCCTTTTGGTGGTGTCGGTTATAGTGGTATAGGTGCTTATCATGGAAAATATTCTTTTGATACATTTAGTCACTACAAGACAGTATGCTATAGTTCTAGAGTAGAACTTCCACTTCGTTACCCACCCTATGATAAAAAGCTCGAATTTATTAAGCGCTATATCACTATGCGATTTAGATAAGTTAAAACAGCTATTCCTCCAATTTTTTCGAGGAATAGCTGTTTTTTAATCATCTGTTTCATACCCTGTACAAATACAATCATAACCAGTCTTTCTTTTCACCTCTTCAAGATTATCTAAGAAGTGCTCCATTTCTCCTATTTCCATTCTATCATTACTACTTATGGTATAAATTTTTCCTTTATCAAAATTTCTCAAAGTATAAGTACACCCCTTAGTCATATCCTTGTGTATGCATCTATACCCTTCCTCATATTTATCACTAAGCTGCTTGAAGTTTTCGTACATAAAAAAACCTCCTTTAGTATTATATTTATCATAACACTTTTAAGGAGATTTCATACCTATGAACGTTTATCAAAATGAAGTTTCTTAATTTCATTTTGTTTTTGAGTAGCTTCAATTTCATGTGTATAAATAGATAAGGTAATAGATGGATTACTATGCGAAATCAGAGATGATAAAGTGGTAATGTCCATATTGGCTGCAATACAGTATGAAGCAAAAGTATGTCGAAATAAATGGGCATGTATATGTCTACCTAATACGCCTGAGAGTTTTAGCATTAAATCATGAAGCGTACGCGTTGCTAAATGCGCACCACTATCCTGTCTGCTTGGGAACATATAAATAGACTCATCGATTACTTTAAGAATATCAACATTCTTTAATAATTGTATTTGTTCATCATAGCCTTTTAGCAAGGTTAAAAGTTCTGGATGAATAGGCACTACATTATATTTAAAGCCCTTTGCCAGTAATAGTATGGTATTATTTTTTATATTAATATCCATCTTTTTTAAGCTTACAGCTTCATTGGCACGACAGCCTGTATAAAGCAAAATACCTACTATAAGTTTGTTACGGATCCAACAGTAATATAAATAATCATAATGATTACTTGTTCCTAAAAGGGCTTCATTTATAGCAATCTGTCCATCTATGTAATCAAAAAGTTCTTCAATCTCTTCCGTAGACAAGACTTCTTTAGGTGCCTTATGCTTTCTCATTTTGATCGGATCAATATAATCATAGAACTTTTCATCGCAGAGCCTTTTTTCATAGCAAAAAGTAAGAAAACGATGTAAAACAACACGTTTACGTCTTAAACTTGTAGGCTTAAGCCCCGTAGATTGTAAATGCATTAAATACTCTTGCAAGACTTCAAAACTTAAGTCTTCTAATGCTTCTACATTTACAAAGGCTTGCCACTGCGCTAAATCCTGCAAATAAGCTTTAATGGTATGAGACGAAAGCTGCATACTTTCTAAAGATGCTTTAAAATAATGGATACTCTTTTGTATAGTCATAAGGGTTCCTACCTTTTCTAGATTTAATAAAATAAGGCATGGGATCATCTCCCATGCCTCCTATTATACTTAATTTTATTGTGCAGGTTTAGTAAATTTTTTAAAGATAAGATAATACATTACACCAATGATAACGCCACCAATAAAGTTACCAAGTGTTACTGGAATAACATTGTTTGTAAAGAAGTTACCCCATGTTAAAGTATCTAACTTTTCTGCAGCAACACCTGATAATTGTACAAGTTCAGGGTTGTTTTTAATAAAGATACCAACTGGCACATAGTACATATTTGCTACGATATGCTCTGCACCACTAATAGCAAATGCAAAGATTGAGAAGAATCCAGCAAGGATTTTTCCTGTTACATCTTTTGCAGAATACATCATCCAAATACCCGCACATACAAAGATATTACAAATAATTGCAAGACATAAAGCTTCTGTGAAAGGAAGATTTGCTTTTGAAATAGCTGTTTTTAAAGCATAAGCAGCAAAACCACCATCACTCATTCTAAAAAGACCTGTATTAGCTTGTAGGAAAGCAATGAAAAATGCACCTACACAGTTTCCTGCAAGAACAATTGCTAAATTCTTAAAGAAATCACTGACTTTATTACGTTTTTCAAGAGTTGATAAAACAATTAAACAGTTTCCTGTAAAAAGGTCTCCCCCGTTAAGTACTACAAACATAAGACCAATAGGGAATACTGCACCTGTTACTAATTTTGCTACACCTTTATCTGCAATTGCATGCGCTGCAGTTGATGAAGCAAGTCCCCCTAAAGCAACATACATACCAGCCATAACAGCCATAAGGAATACTGCCATTGCTGTACGGTTAACTTTTGCCTGACCACCTTCGATTGTGTAATCTAAAATCTCATTTGGTGCTAAATAATTTTTCGCCATGAATATACACTCCTTTTCCAAGGACAGAGTATATCATTATATGATAAGTTTTTCAACACTATTTATTTTCCATTTTTATACCTAGAAGCAAATTTTGTATTCTATCATTTAATTCCTGTTGCACCTTATGCTGCTCCTCTTTTAATACTTCTATTTTATTTGTGAAAACTAATTTCTGCTCTAATAAGCTATTTTGAAGTTCTAAGTCATATTTTTCTTTAAGCGTAGTTAATTCTTTATTCTTCCCATCTTCCTCTTGTTTTAATAATTCTTTAAGCTTTTCGACTTCTCTTTGTGCAAACCATAATTCAGAAGATACTTCATCATTTCTAACTTTAAGACGCTCATTTTCCTCATTACGTTCTTTTATTTCAATTTCTAGACGCTCCCACTTACTATTTTCCTCTTTAAGCCCAACAATTTGCTCTTCATATTTCTCGCATAGCGTATGATGTTGTTTAATTTGTATTTTCTGCTCACTGATTTGCTCTTCCAATTCACTATATGCTTTCTCTAAAGCCACATATCGATCTTTAGCTTCCTCTTTTTCTTTTAATAGGTTATTTATTTTTTCTTCTAATAAGGACTTTTCCTTAATTAATGCTTCTTTTTCTTCTTCTTTCTGCACAACAACTGCCTCTACTTCTCCTATACGCTCTTCTACTATGAGACCGACACGCTCACTTACATTTAAATACATTGTTTGAATACGCTGGAGCAATCTTTGCAATTCATCTATATCCTTTACTAATAAATCTTCAGCTTGTTTCTTTTGCTCTAATTTATATGTAGTTAATAATAGCCCCATAAACTCTTTTCCTGTTAATTGGGTGCTTTTCATGATCTCTGCCAATTCATTTTTCATTTCTTCTGGAACTTTTACACCAAATGTTACATCTGCCATTATATTTCCTCCCGCAAAGTTAACCTATTGTATAACAGTTAACTACTTGTTTTGTTTGTATGTTAACCAAAGTTAACCTTTTATATATGTTAACATAAACTTCACCAAACAAGCAACCTACCACAGATAATTATATATTATCTGTGGTAGGTTATGAATCAGTAAGAGGTAAATATGTAGAAAAGTATTAAAAAAAAGCTAAAAGTAAAATGGGGATAAATTAAGAGTATTTTTCAGTAGTGGCAAGAGTTTTCTGAAATTAATTTTTAATGCAGTGTATAAAAAGCTGCAAAGACTATAGATAAGTTAATATATACTTAGATTATCCCAAAGTCCATATTATCAAATAATTTGTATACCAATAAAATTTATAGATTGTCTCAAACAAAAAAGTACATACAAAAAATTCCCCCTATACTTAGTTAGAGAGGAAATATAGTATCTACTAAAATAATTAGTAGTTCATTACATAAACATGACTCAGGCTTAGAATTTAATTTAAGCGTTAAAAAGCAGTAAATAGATAGATTATGAAGCATATCTTACTATCAAAAATATATTTGAGGATACTGTTTGCATGTATGGTTATCATAGATTAAAAAAGGTGATTTTATAGTATATATATTTTTCATCCACTATAAATCTCTATATAAAAGGCATGGTAGCCTATGCCATAGGTAATAGAAACGCTATCAAATTTGTTAAAGATTTTTTAGGTAATAGATCTATAGAAAGTTTCTATAGATCGCTTAAATAAGAATCACTTCGTAGCTATAATACAGTACATCCAAGTGAATATAAATCACTGGCTCAAAATTGGTTAGAAAACTATGTTATAAAAAGAGTAAAATTAACAGCATAAAAAATAGACACGGTTTTCTTTTACCGTGTCTACTAAAAATGGAGTATTATCCTTTTTAACCTTTTATTCTGTTTCTAAAACACCATTTAAATAATTCCCTTCTGCTGCTGGTGTGTCACAACTTGAAACGAATACACAAGCTGATAAATCACCTGTTACATTAACAGAAGTTGTAATCATATCTAAGATACGATCTACTCCGGCAATTAAAGCAATGGCTTCTAATGGTAAGCCAATAGAAGTAAGTACCATTGTCATCATGACAATAACTGTTCCTGGAATAGCAGCAGCCCCTACAGAAGCAAGTGAAGCTGCAATAAGTAAAATAATAAGCTGTGTAAACGAAAGTTCAATACCATAAATTTGAGCAATAAATACAGCACACGCTGATTGATAAATAGCACCGCCATCCATATTGATTGTAGAACCAATATTAAGTACAAATTGAGCAATTTCTTGTTTAATACCTAAATTTTCTTTAGCACATTTAAGTGATACTGGTAAAGCTGCAGCACTACTTGCTGTAGAGAAGGAAATCATTTGAGCTGGTAGTACACTCTTAATAAATTGCATAGGATTCATACCTGCAAATATTTTCGCACTTCCTACATAGACAACTAGACATTGAATAAGACTTGCTACAAGAATCACAACAATAAGCTTGATAAGTGAAATAAGAATTCCCCATCCATTTGTTGCTACAACATCTGCAATTAAAGCACATACTGCAATAGGTGTTACTTTCATAATCATTTCTACAATTTTATACATTACATCTGCAAAGTCATTAAAAACCGCTTTTGCATATTGAGCTTTATTTCCTAAACTATTAATTGCTACCCCAGTAAAGGCACCAAAAATAATAACTTGAAGTGTATTACCTTCTACTAAAGCTTTAAAAGGATTTGTTGGTACGATATCTATAAGCATTTGCATTAAAGGTGTAGCTTCTGGAATATTGGCTTGTCCTATTTCAAGCGTAATCCCCATACCTGGTTTAATAAAGAGTGCTAAACTCATTCCAATAAATGATGCCATTAATGTTGTCCCTGCATAATAGAACAATGTCTTTTTACCCATAACGCCTAGCCTGTTCATATCTCCCACATGGGTCATACTAGATACTAATGTACATAAAATAAGTGGCACAATAACCATTTTCATTAAATTTAAGAATATAGTACCTATAGGTTGAATGATATATGTAAGTACTGCGTTTAACTGCATAAATTGAATAGCCATTCCTAAAAATACCCCTAATATTAGGCCGATAAAAATTTTACTTGATAATCCTAATTTGTTTTTCATCCGTCATCCTCCTCTTCCGGTATAATTGTATACAATTATACTTTATGTATGAATAGATAGCAAGCTATTTTTTAAAAAAAGATAAAAAAATAAGAAGTAATGATTTTTTATCATTACTTCTTATTTTTTGTAATACTTTTGGCACATAAATACCCCATAGAAAAAGCAGCCTGTATATTATAACCACCTGTATCTCCATCAATATCTAGTACTTCTCCAGCAAAATAAAGGCCTTTTTGCTTACGACTCTCCATAGTTGTAGGATTAACTTCTTTAAGGGTAATACCACCTGCTGTAACCATAGCTGAGTTCATGCCACCTGTTCCTGATAAATTAAATTCACATTTAGTAAGTTTTGAAACTAAATCTTCTCTCTCTTTCTTTGAAAGGCGTGCACAACTTTGTTCAGGTAACACCCCTATAGATTCACAAACAACTTCACAAAAACTTCTTGGTAAATCATAATTTTTAAGATAATTTACCACAGATTCCTTACCACGTACTGGAATTTCCTCAACAAAACGCTTTCTAGCTTCTTCGTAGCTTAAAGGATAAAGATAATTAACAGTAATTTGATCACCTGGTACAATCCATCTAGTGGCATCAAGAATAACCGGACCTGATAACCCCTTATGTGTAAAGAGTAAGCTTCCTATACGCTCTGTAATCTTCTTTTTCTCATGCCATAGTGTAATATGAGCATTTTTAAAGGATATGCCCGATAACTCACAAAAGTTTCTTTCATGTGTCGTTACATAGGTTAATGCTGGTCTAGGTTCCACAATAGTATGTCCCAAACTACTTGCTAGAGCATAACCATCTCCTGTACAGCCGAGATGAGGAAAAGATTTGCCCCCAGTAGCAATAATAACATTATCGCTAAAGTAGCGATCTCCAGCCTCTGTTTCTAAAGTGAAAATACCATCATACACTTTAATCATTTTAACGGTTTGATTATATTTAATTAAAACATTATGCTTTTTACATGATTGAAGCAAAGCACCTCTTATATCTGCACTTTTATGACTTTTAGGAAAAACCTTGTTATTTTCTTCTCTTACATAGGTTGCAACACCTTCATTTTCAAAGAAGCGAATAGTATCTTCATTCGTAAAAGTCAATAAAGCTTTTTTAATAAATTTACCATGCTCACCATAACGATCAAAGAAATCTGTAACTGAGCCACTATGTGTAAAGTTGCACTGTGCACCTCCTGAAACAAGCAATTTTCTGCCTGCTTCTTGATTCTTCTCAAGAACAAGTACTTTTTGATTCTGTTTCCCTAGCTCCTGTGCAGCAAATAGCCCTGCTGGACCTGCACCAATAATGATTGTATGATAATGCATAGTAACCTCCTTATAAATCAGTAACTTTTATATGATAGCAAGATTGTTCTAGAATTGCAACTTATATTTTTGTAAAAAAATCCAGGCTCATGCCTGGATTCTAAAATAAGTTCTTCTTATTATTACTCTTTGAAAACTTGCTTATTCTGCCATAGGTATTGAATACCTGAAATAATAGTTAAAACTAATGCAACATAAGCAAGAATTAGCCCTAAATATTGCCATACTATATGTGAAACAGGTGTTAAATAAACAATAATCATGAGCATTTGTATAGTTGTCTTCCATTTACCTAGTGGATTGGCTGCAATAACAACCTGATTATTCGCTGCTAAAAGTCGTATACCTGATACAGCAAATTCTCTTAATAAAATAACAACAACAATCCATGCTGGTAAAATGCCTGCAGGTAATACATGTGATAAATCTACAAGTGCAATCATTGCTGCTGTTACAAGCATTTTATCTGCTAAAGGATCCATAAACTTTCCTAGATTTGTGACCAGTTTGTATTTTCTAGCTAAATAACCATCTAAAAAATCTGTCAAACTCGCAATAACAAAAATAGCAAGTGCAATCCATAGTGTTGTTTCTAAAGGAAGCCACGGATTCCATATAACACCCATAAATACAAATACTAGAAGAACTCTCCCTACAGTTAATTGATTAGCAATATTCATACCTTATATCCCCATTTCCTAAATAGCGCTTATACTAATTCCCCTATAAGGTCATAGTCGCTTGCACCTGTAATTTTAACATCTACATAATCACCTGAAATTAATTCACCTTCATATTGAACGAATACTTGTCCATCGATATCTGGTGCATCTTGGTAAGTACGTGCAAGATAAACTGGCTCATTTGCAAGTTTACCTTCAATAAGTACACGCATTGTACGACCAATTTTCTCATGTGTTAAGGCTTCTGAAATATCATGTTGCATGCTCATAATGATTTCTTTACGCTGCATTTTAACTTCTTCATCAATTTGATCTTTAAGTCTTGCTGCAGGTGTACCTTCTTCTTGTGAATAAGTAAATACACCTAAACGATCAAAACGCATTTCTTTTACAAAGTTGCAAAGTACTTCAAAGTCCTCTTCTGTTTCACCTGGGAATCCTACAATAAGTGTTGTACGAATTGCAATACCTGGTACTTCAGCTCTTAATTTATTCATTTTTTCAATAAGCTCAGCATGTGTACTCTTTCTTGCCATGCGTTTAAGAACTGGGTCTGCCGCATGTTGAATTGGAATATCTAAATACTTACATACTTTATCATTTGTCTTAATTTCTTCAATAAGTTCATCAGTGATATTTTCTGGATAGCAATAAAGAATACGAATCCACTCAATACCTTCTACACTTGCGAGCTCTCTTAATAGAGTAACAAGTGTAATATCACCTTCAAGGTCTGTTCCATATAATGTTGTATCTTGTGCAACTAGAATAAGTTCACTTACACCATCTTTTGCTAATTTTTCAGCTTCTTTTTTAAGCTGTTCAAGTGGTCTACTTCTATATTTACCACGTAATGATGGGATAATACAATAAGTACATTTGTTATCGCAGCCTTCTGCTATTTTCATATAAGCGAAGTATCCTGCTGTTGTTAAGATACGAGGCATATTTTCTAAATGCTCACGGTCAATCGTATCAAATTTAGAAACTCTCACACCTTTAGCTTCTAAAGCTTCTGTTACTGTTTCTACAATTTTATCATAAGAAGTTGTTCCAACTACAGCATCTACTTCTGGCATCTCTTCTAAAATTTCTTCTTTATAGCGTTGTGCCATACATCCTGTTACAATAAGTGCTTTACACTTACCAATTTCTTTATATTTAGCAACTTCTAAAATCTGCTCAATACTTTCTCTTTTAGCATCTTCAATAAAACAGCATGTGTTTACTACGAGAACCTCTGCCTCAGATTCATCTCCTATAAGTGTAAAGCCTGCTTCATGTAAAAGGCCTAACATATGTTCGCTGTCTACTAAGTTTTTGTCACATCCTAAGGATACAAAGGCTATTGTATTTGTCAAAATAATTCTCCTTCCTAATGTGTTGCTGCAAGTACACAGTTGTACATCAGCATAGCAATGGTCATAGGCCCTACCCCTTTAGGTACTGGTGTAATCAGACTCGCGATACCTTGAGCAGAATCAAAATCTACATCTCCACAAAGTTTGCCATTTTCATCTCTGTTCATTCCAACATCTATGACAACGGCCCCTCCTTTGAGCATATGCCCTTTAACAAATTTTGCTTTTCCAACTGCAACTACAACCACATCAGCTTGTTTAATTTCTTCTTCTAGATTTGTCGTCTTTGAATGACATATAGTTACTGTAGCATTTTCTCGTAATAAAAGCAAACTAATTGGTTTGCCAACGATATTACTTCTTCCTACTACAACACACTTTTTACCTTCTAAAGCTACCTCATAACGTCTTAAAAGTTCTATAATTCCTGCTGGCGTACAGCTTATAAAACCTGGAGCACCTACTAAAAGCGCTCCAGCATTTTCTATATGGAAACCATCAACGTCTTTATGGGGTGCAATGGCTTTAATAACTTTTTGCTCATCCATATGTCTTGGAAGTGGCATTTGAACAAGAATGCCATGAACTTTTTCATCTTGATTTAAAGTATCTATGAGTTCAAGCAAACTATCTTCGCTTGTATTTTCAGGGAGTTCATATGAAAAAGATTTAATCCCTACGTATTCACAAGCTTTTTTCTTATTACCTACATAAACTTTTGAAGCACTATTATCTCCAACTAAGACAACTGCAAGTCCAGGTGTAAGTCCCTTTTCTTTAAGGTCTTCTACTTGCTTTTTAAGGTCCTCTTTAATTTCAGATGCAATCATTGCTCCATCAATAATTTTAGTTTGCATATACTCTCCCCTTTTCTTTATTAGAATAAGCCTGTAATTGTGCCTTTTGCATCAATATCAATAGCTTCCGCTGCAGGTTTTTTAGGTAGACCTGGCATAGTCATAACACTGCCTGTAAGGGCTACAATAAATCCTGCTCCTGCTGATATTCTAATTTCTCTTATTGTTGTTGTAAAGCCCTCTGGTCTACCTAAAGCTTTTGGATCATCTGAAAGAGAGTATTGATTTTTAGCCATACATACTGGTAAATGGCTAAGTCCTAGACTATTAATTTTAGCAATAGCTTTTTTAGCATTTGGTTCGATATGAATATCTGCTGCACCATAAATTTCAGTTGCAATTGTGCGGATTTTTTCTTCAATGCTAAGTTCATCTTCATAGAGATAATGGAAATCACTTGTTTTATTTTCTAAAACATCCATTACTTTTTCAGCAAGCTGAAGGCCGCCTTCACCGCCATGCTCCCATACTGTAGCAGGTGCAAAGTCACACCCTAATGCTTCACAGCTTTCTTTTACATAAGCAATCTCTGCATCTGTATCTGTAATGAACTGATTAAGTGTTACAATAACTGGCACACCGAATTTATGTACGTTCTCGATGTGTTTTTGAAGATTTGTAATACCTTTTGTAAGGGCTTCTACATTTTCTTCTTTTAAGCCTTCTTTTGCTACACCACCGTTGTATTTAAGTGCACGAATTGTTGTTACAAGGACAACTGCGTCTGGCTTTAAACCTGCTTTACGGCATTTAATATCAAAGAATTTTTCAGCACCAAGATCTGCTCCAAATCCAGCTTCTGTTACAACTACATCTCCAAGTTTAAGTGCTAGGTTAGTAGCACGTACACTGTTGCAACCATGTGCAATATTAGCAAATGGCCCACCATGCATTACAACTGGTGTATTTTCAAGCGTTTGAACAAGGTTTGGCTTAATAGCGTCTTTAAGCATAGCTGCCATAGCACCTTGAGCATTTAAATCTCTTGCTGTCACAGGATTTCCTTCATAAGTATAACCAACAATAATGTTTCCAATTCTTTCTTTTAAATCTACAAGATCCGTTGCTAAACATAAAATGGCCATAATTTCAGATGCAACTGTAATCATAAAACCATCTTCTCTTGGCACACCATTAAGCACCCCACCAAGTCCTACTACAATATCACGAAGCGCACGGTCATTAAGGTCTACACAACGTTTCCATGTTAATGTTCTAGCATCAATATTAAGTGCATTACCTTGATGAATATGGTTATCAATCATAGAAGCTAAAAGGTTGTTCGCTACTCCAATAGCATGAATATCACCTGTGAAGTGTAGATTAATATCTTCCATTGGAACAACTTGTGCATAGCCACCACCAGCTGCACCACCTTTAATCCCCATACATGGTCCTAAAGAAGGCTCGCGAAGTGCAATAATAGCATTTTGTCCAAGTTTACAAAGTGCTTGTCCAAGTCCTACAGTAATAGTTGTTTTTCCTTCACCTGCTGGTGTTGGGTTAGTTGCTGTTACAAGAACAAGTTTACCATTTTTTTTATCTTTAACTGTTTCAAAAAGTTCATGTGTTAATTTTGCTTTATAATTACCATAGAGCTCTACGCTCTCTTCAGGTATTCCTGCCTTTTTAGCTACCTCCATAATAGGTAACATTTTTGCCTCTTGTGCAATTTGGATGTCTGACTTAATCATAGTTCTTCTCCCTTACTAAGTTGATTTTGTTGTAATACTTTACGTGGTTTACTCCCTTCATCAGGACCTACAATGCCCCTTGCTTCCAACATTTCCATTAGTCTTGATGCTCTATTAAAGCCTATTCTAAAATATCTTTGTAACATAGATATAGAGAGTTTCTCTTTGCCACTTGCTAATTGAATTGCTTGTGTTAATAATTCATCTTCACCATCACCCTCAATGGCAATGGCCGGAGCATGGATACTTTCCATGACAGTTTCTTCATATTGCACTTCACCACTCATTTTAACAGCTTCTACAATAGCTTCTACTTCCTGATCTGAAACAAAGGCTCCTTGAATACGTAAAGGTTTAGATTCTCCTATTGGACAGAAAAGCATATCCCCTTTTCCAAGTAGTTTTTCCGCACCATTTGAATCTAAAATGGTTCTTGAATCAATACCAGAAGAAACAGCAAAAGCAAGTCTTGATGGAATATTAGCCTTAATAACCCCTGTAATAACATCTACAGATGGCCTTTGGGTTGCAATAACAAGGTGAATCCCTGCTGCCCTTGCCATTTGAGCAAGACGACAAATCGCATCTTCTACTTCTTTTGCAGCTGTCATCATAAGGTCTGCAAGCTCGTCTATAATAATGATAATACTTGGCATTTTAAGATTTTCATCGATTACTTTATTATTATAACCTTTCATATCTCTTACATTATTATCAGCAAATAACTGATAACGTTTCGTCATCTCATTAACGGCCCAACATAGAGCTCCTGCGGCTTTTTTAGGATCTGTTACAACTGGAATCATCAGATGTGGAATACCATTATACACATTTAATTCTACTACTTTAGGGTCTATCATAATCAGTTTAACTTCTTTGGGACTTGCTTTATATAAAATACTTGTAATCAAGGTATTGATACAAACACTTTTCCCTGAGCCAGTTGCCCCAGCTATAAGTATATGTGGCATTTTTCCAATATCCGCTACAATAGGTTTACCTGCAATATCTTTTCCTAATGCAAAAGCAAGTTTAGAAGGAAATGCAGCAAATTGGTCAGATTCAATCACATCTCTTAAATAAACCATTTCACTTGTATCATTAGGCACTTCAATACCTACAGCAGCTTTTCCTGGAATAGGCGCTTCAATACGAATACCTGATGCTGCTAAATTTAAAGCAATATCATCCGCTAAATTAACAATTTTACTTACTTTAACACCTTGTTTAGGTTGCAGTTCATATCTGGTTACTGTAGGCCCTTTATTAATTTGAGTCACCTTAGCTTCTACACCAAAGCTTAAAAGTGTATCTTCTAATTTTTTAGCATTGCTTAATGACGCACGTGAGCTTGTCTTTTGAGAACTACCTTCACCTTTTTTAAGTAATTGAATAGAAGGGAATACGTAAGTATCATCTTGATGCATGGCTACATCTAGTTCTTCCCCTGCTTCAAAAACATTCATTTCAGCTGCTACAGGCTGATTTTTTACATGCATTTCTTGTGCATCTTGAGAGGCCTCTACTTCTACAGGAACTTGTTCATCTAAAACAATAGGTGGATGTTCATAAAATGTTTCTACTTGCTCACTTGTTACAGCTACTTCTTCAAGAAGTTCCCTAGCAATAAGTTTTTCTTGGTTTATACTTTCCACTTCTAATTTTTTAGGTCTATGTACTTTTTCCTTACGTTGACTATTAAATTGCGTAAAAGCTTCTTTTAAGTGTTCTAAAAACCTTATGCCTATGTCACTTAACCATGCAAATATAGGAAATCTAGTAACTGCCAAAATCCATATACCTGCTAAAACAACTAGTATAATATAGCTTCCATATAAGCCTAGTAGCGTTAAAAGTAATTCTCCTACCAATGCACCTATTAGGCCACCATTTAAAAATGAAGGTTCTTTGAAAAAATCTAATCGCCACAAAGTAAAAAATTCATCTTTCCCAAACATCAACAAATGACAAAAACTCATTAAGATTAATAGGAATGGAATACTATACGCTAAAAATTTATAGAGCTCATTGATAGCATTTTTAAGGTAATAGTACCCTACTATAATAATAGCAAAAGGTAATAAATATCCTGCCATTCCAAAGCAACCTATAAATAAAGTTTTAATACCTGTACCTACTAATCCTGCTTGATCCGTAAAAAGGCTGACCAGAATGAGCAAGCTTATTCCAATCATACTTATACCAATCATTTCGCTTATTAGGTCTACTCCCATTTTAGAAGTTTTTTTACTTCTAGTCTGTGTCTTCTTATTTTTTGTACTTTTATTTTTTGTTGTATTTTTTTTCATATGTAGAAAACCCCTTTATTATTTCACCTCAATCGTTCTCATGATAATGATTTTTAAAAGACAATAGACGTATGCATGAAGCATACATCTATTATTATATCATCGAATAATTTTATTGATAAGATTATTTTGCAATAAAGTTCCTGGTTGTAAGGTATCAATCAGAAAATCACTTGGATTACTAGAATAAATTCTATCTAATATATAACCATTTTCCGTCTTACAAGCTAACACTTGTAGCCCGTTATAATCAAGCATTTCATATTCTGGTGCCTGCTCATCAGGCCTGTAAATAGGCAATATAGAATAGTATGCCATCTATACTTCACCTTCTTTAGCTAGAATCATTTCATGAAGCTTATGAAGTGCATCCTTAAGCCCTCCTACTTCATGAATAATTTTTTCTTCTACAGCTTGTTTACCTACAAGAATAGTTCCCATATCTTTAGCAAGTTTACCTGTGTCTAACATAAGTTCCCTAAAACGTTCTGGGGATATACCGGAATTACTTGAAACAAATTCTACAATACGTTCTTGCATTTGATCAAAATATTCAAAAGTTTGGACAACACCTAATACTGTTCCATTCATTCTAACAGGATGAATCGTCATAGTTGCACTTGGTGTAATAAATGAATAGTCACTAGATACAGCAATAGGTACACCTATAGAATGTGCACCACCTAATACTAAGGATACAACAGGTTTCTCAAAAGATGCAATAAGCTCTGCAAGTGCTAGCCCTGCTTCTACGTCCCCTCCTACTGTATTTAAGATAACAAGTAAGCCCTTAATTTTAGGATCATCCGATAAGGCTACAAGTTGTGGAATAATATGTTCGTATTTAGTTGTTTTATTTTGAGGCGGCATACTTACATGACCTTCTACTTGGCCAATAATAGTAATACAATGTATGCCACTTCCTTCTTCTGTATTTACAGGTACTTGTCCAAACTCTTTAATTTGATTATTTTTTTCATTTTCTGACGGCATTGGCATTGGATTCTTTGGTGCCTCTTCCTTATTAGGATTATCGTTATTTTGTACAAATTGTTTTAAATTAGTCATTTTAAGCCTCACTTTAATTTGCTTTTAAATTTAGTATGCAAAAAAAAGTGAGGCTTATACCTATTAAAGATTAAATTCTTGATGAAGTGCTGTAATGGCTTTTGAAACATGCACTTCACTTATAAGACATCCAATAGTTGTAAGAGAGTCTGCTGTTTGGAGAACTTCTACACCTGCTTTATGGAAAGCCTTCATAATACGAGACATAACTCCTGGTACACCTGTCATACGTTCACCAATAGCAGTAACTTTACAGCATCCTTCAAGAAGCGTATATTCATAATGATACATTTGAAGGAGTCTTTCCAGTTTTTCCTTATCTTCTTGATCAATGGTAAACACTTTATAAGTTGGGAAAATATTAATAAGGTCTATGCTAATTTGCTCTTCTGCAACACATTCTAATAAATCTTTTTCTTCTTGATCATTTTCCATAATCGTAAACTGTATACGACCTAATCGATGTGCTACACCTGTAATAACCTTTGTGTCTTTTTCACTATTTGTAAGCCCTTTTACACTTTGAACAATATACGTACCTTCTGCATTTGAGAAGGTATTTTTAATAACAAGAGGAATGTTAGCACGCATAGCATACTCTACAGCTCGTGGATGAATAACCTTAGCACCACTATCTGCCATTTGGAATACCTCATTGTAACTGATAGCTGGAATAATATGTGCTTGCTCACATACACGTGGGTCAGCTGTCATAATACCATCTACATCAGTAAAAATTTCAATACGATCAGCATCTAATAGTCCACCTAACATAGCTGCTGTTGTATCGCTACCACCTCTCCCAAGTGTTGTAACCTCTCCCTCTATAGTCATCCCTTGAAATCCTGCTACAACAGGAATAATCTCTTTTTCTAAATAACGTTTAACAGCTTCTGTTTTACCATACAGTAAATCAGCTTTCTTATGTGCACTATCTGTAATAATACCACTTTGCCCTCCAGTAAGTGCTACAGCAGGATAACCTTCATTTTGAAGCATAGTGGCAATAGTAACAGCTGATATAATTTCTCCACAAGATAATAAAAGATCATACTCCCTATCTTCTATCTCTCCTGCTTCTTCTTTGACAAATTGAAGAAGTGTATCTGTTGCATAAGGTGAAGGCATTCTACCCATAGCAGATACAACCACCACGGGTGCCTCTCCTTGACTTTTTGCCTCAATAATTTTATTTAAAACTTCTTTTCTTGCCCCGCTTGTTGCAACGGAGGTTCCTCCAAATTTTTGAATAATTATTTTCATATGCTTAATCCTTTCGAAACATCTAAGCTCACTTATATATATATTATAAGCATAAAAAAAGTAGACTAAATCTACTTTTTATGCTTGTATGTATTCTTCTAAAGCTTTTGCAAGTTGATCTGGACAAGAAGTACCACGACCACGGCAATCAATACCTTTTAATCTTTTGATAGCTTCATGTACTTCCATCCCTTGGATTAAAGATGCTACACCTAAAGTATTCCCAGGGCATCCTCTAACAAAAGTTACTTCCTTAACAATGTTATCTTCTACCTCAAATAAAATTTCACTTGAACAGACACCTGATGTTGTATACTTTTCCATCTTCAACACTCCTTATATGTAATCATTTTGACTTTAGTAGTATATCATATTTACGGAGAGAACGAAATAAAAAACAGCTATAAATATAAACTTATAGCTGCTTACCCCTTATTTTATACGTTCATTGTGGACTCAAATAGCAATTTAAAATTTCCGTTCAACAATCTGCTGTTTCCCTTTTTGTTTGGATATCCGTAATTTGAATATATCATTCTTATCCATCTTCTTCAAGATTCTAAACATAACTGGACAAAAATATAACATAATTGGACATTTCCCTTTTACTTACATTCTAATCTCTAAACTCTTAGATAATCTTTCTCTTACTGCCTTTTGTTTATATTTACTCAAAAAGACTGAAGTGCCATCTTCTAAAATGACTTCAGAGCTTTTAATTTCTTTTACTTTTTTACTATTTACAATAAAACTTCGATGGGTACGTATAAACCCCTCAAAAGCAAGCATTTCTTCTAATTTATTAATATTGTAGTGGCAGATGTAATCATGATCTCCCAAGTGTATCGTTGTTTTACGATGGTTACTTTCTACATAAAGAATATGACTAAGATCCAGTTTAACGCTCCCTTGAGTTGTAGGGAAAATGTATATATTATTCTTTGAATAATGTGTTTCTAAATGTTTATAAATATCTTTTAAATTTAGATTAAAAGTTTCAGCATCAAGTGGTTTTAAAAGATAATCATAGACATGTACTTTATAACCCATTAAAGCATACTCCGTGGTGTGTGTTACAAATATAAGTGTTGCCTGCCTATTACATACTCTAACCTGCCTTGCCAATTCTATTCCTGAGCACTCTTTCATATCTACATCTAAAAAAACAATATGATAAGGATCTTCTTTGAGCTGTTCTAAAAAGGATTTCCCACTCTCATATTCATATATTTGAGCAGGTATCTCATATTTTTGATTAAAATTTTTAATATAGCACTTTAAAGTCTGCCTATCTTGAATATTCTCATCACAAATTGCTATTTTTATCATTGTATCACCATGTTACTTCTTATTTTCGTTTCTATTATATAAGGATGTCCTATAAAATGTAAAGAAAAAGGCTTTAGTCTTTATCCTAAAACCCCTTTTCTTGATTCCCAATGTATGCATTCTGAATCTATATTGTGATTTGGGCAATTAAACTGCTTTTGGCAATCACTTCTATAGCATTCCACCATTCGATTATCATGTGTATAATATTTATAATAACCTTCTTTAAAATGTTTACACGTATAACAAGTCATTTCTTTAACTTGTACTGCCATTTGATCCCCCACCTCCCTCTTCCTACTTTATGTGGGGGCATTTAAATCTATTCCTTATTTTTTATTTAAGTTTTAAAGGTAACCCTGAAGCTAAGAAGAATACTTCATCAGCTTCTTTTGCAAGGCGTTGATTAATACGCCCTGCAATATCTCTAAAGATATTACCCAAACGATAGGCTGGCACTACCCCTAAGCCTACCTCATTTGAAACAATAATAAGCTCTTTGCCATGTTTCTTACATATATTTAATAAGTTCTCAACTTCTTTTAAAATATTTTGCTCAATTTCATCAATAACTGTTCTTTTGACATGGTCAAAGTCCACCTCATACTGCAATAATAGATTACTCACCATAAGAGTCATACAATCTAGTAAGAGAATAGAACTTTGTTTAAAGTCTTCTTTTACTTCAAGTAAATGAAAATCCTTAAACTGTTCTATAGTATGCCAATGGTTAGGTCTAGCTGCCTGATGCTTTTTAATGCGGTCCTTCATATCTTCATCAAAAGCTATAGCTGTTGCAATATAAAGTACATGGGTGCTCATTTTATCAGATAACTCATGTGCTTTCTGTTCTGCATAAGTACTCTTACCACTGCGTGCTCCACCTAAAATAAATAGCATAATGATACCTCCTTTACTTTTAATCGATCTTAGGAACAATATAAGTATGCGGAAAATCTTCAATAATTTTCAACTTATGTTTATAAACATCTTGGAGTTTTTCACTCTTAAGTACCTTTTCTTTTTCTCCTGCTAATACAACTTCACCTTTTTCAAGCAAAACGATATGATCACAATACTGAAAGGCCAAATTCAAATCATGCAGTACCATTATAACTGTCAATCCATACTTTTCTTTAATAGCCTGTAAGCGACTTAAAAGCTCTATACTGTTATGGACATCTAACATAGAAATGGGTTCATCTAAGAGCAGAAGAGGTGTCTTTTGAGCGAGTGCACGTCCTATAAAGACTTTTTGCGCTTCTCCACCACTTAAGCTCATAATAGAGCGTTCTTTAAAGGGGCAAAGTGATAACTCTTCTATAATCTGTTCTACGATATTTTGATCTTCTTTATTTTGACTTCCTAATAAATCTAAATAAGGATAACGTCCCATAGCAATCATTTCTTCTACTGTAAAATCTACGTCTCTTGCATTTTCTTGAAAAACGAAACTACACTTTTTAGCGTAGTCTTTTGTTCTAATTTTAATAACATCCTGTCCCTCAAAGAAAATAGTCTGTTTTGCCGGCTCAATAATACGCATTATATGTTTAAGCAGTGTACTTTTACCTGCACCATTAGGGCCAATCATACCATATATTTTATTCTTTTCAAACTGTAAGTTAATATCCTTTAAAATCTGTTTTTCTCCTATTGTATAATGGAGATGCTCGACTCTAATCATGTTAGACTCCTTTTGCGCTCTCTATAAATTAAATACATAAAATAAGGTGCTCCAAATAAAGATGTAATAATGCCTAATGGTATCTCAGAAGATGAAAGAAGACTTCTTGAAAGATTATCACATAGCAAGACAAAAATCATACCTAAAAACCCACTGATTGGAAGGGTTTTAGAATAGTTAGATCCAAATAGTAAACGCACCATATGAGGAATAATAAGCCCTACAAAACCAATTGTTCCTGTAAAACATACTGTTGTAGCAATAAGGATACTGCTTAAAATCAGAAATATTTTTCTTAGCCTATTTACATCAAGCCCCATTGCCTTTGCAGCTTGTTCACCCATAAGTAAAAGATTAAGCTCTTTTCGATGAAGAAGAAAAATAAAAAGAATTGGGAAAGTTACACAGGCCAAAATAATGACACGTTTATAAGACGCACTTGCTAAAGAACCCATCCCCCATGAGAATAAGGTAAGGTTTTTATCGTCTGAATAAAGCCTTATAAAGGAAAGAATTGCTGAAAAGAAGTAATTAATAGCAATACCTGATAAAAGAAGACGTATGGTTGAAGTTTTACCTTTAAGCCCTGATAGCATGCCTACAAGTACATTGGCTACAAGTGCACCTAAAAAAGCATAAAAAGGTGTAAACCCTCCTAACATAAACCCAATTCCAGCACCTAATGAAGCCCCTGAGGAAATACCTAACATAAAGGGATCTGCCATATCATTTTTAAAAAGTGCCTGGTAAATAGCTCCTGTTACAGCTAAATTAAGCCCTGTTAAAAGAGCCATTAAAATACGTGGAATACGCAGGTTCATAATAACCGTTATCTGGCCTTCACCTACTGCTAGATTCTTCGGAAATCCCAAAAGCTGCTGACTTATAATTTTAAAAACATCTAAGGTCCCTATTTTGGAAACACCTATTGTTACGGAATAGAGACCTAATAGAATAATACTTATAATAAGTAGGCAATATAGAAAACCTATATTGCCTACTTTATAATTCTCCCTTATCCTTTTCATTGCTTACTCTGTTTCAGGGTGAATTATTTGAGCAAGAGCTTCAAAAGCTTGTGCCAAACGTGGCCCTTGTCTTGAAATCATAGCATCATCAATCTCATAAATATGCCCTTCCTGAACAGCAGGTAAATCTTTATAAAAATCTGTTGTCATAAGCGTTTCTTTTAACCCTTTTCCAGCAGGTATAATAATCATATCTGGATCACCTTCAACAATTTTTTCTTTAGAAATACTCCAACCTTCTACGTCTTTAGCAATATTATCTCCACCTGCAAGCTCAATCATCTGACCGATGAAAGTATCACCGCCTGCTGTTGAATCACTATCTCCTGCCCATACTGCATAATAAACACGAGGTTTTACTTCATCCTCTTCTAAATTATTAATACGTTCTACAACGCTTTCAACTGTTTCTTTCATTTCACTTACAACAGCTTCAGCTTCTTTAGAACGTCCTACTAAAAGACCAATATTCTCAATTGCAGAATATGTGCCGTCAAAGTCCTCTTGTTCATTTAAGAAAGCTACTGGAATATTAATTTCTCTTAATTTATTAATAACTTCATCAGATACATGCGTAGAAGCTACAACTAAATCTGGATTTAAAGCTACAATTGTTTCAATATTAGGATCAGAAGTCCCACCTACTTCTTCTGCTGCTAAAGCTTCTGTTGGGAAATCACAATATCTTGTTCTTCCTACTAGTTTATCTGTTACTCCTAATGCACCTAAAATCTCTGTTGTACTTGGTGCTAAAGAAACAATACGTTCAGGTGCTTGTGTCATAGTAATTTCTGTACCTGTAGAATCTGTAATCGTAACGGGGAAAGCCTTATCCACCTGCTCAGTTTGCCCCTGCGTACTTTCTTCTCCTGTTACTTCTTTTGGTTGTTGGCTACATCCTACTGCCCCAAATAGCATAGCGCCTGCTAGGCCAAGTAATGTAAGTTGTTTTAAAAATTTCTTCATGTCTTTCCTCCATTATCTACTCATTTTCATATAAAATATGTTTAATAGCTTCTAAATCAAGATGGTCTCTTAAAATATTAGCAAGCTTGGTGTACTCATGATCTTTAAAACGTGCATAATCCTCTTCGTAACCATTCCTAATTTTAATAGGCCCTTCCATTTTTCCTCTTTTTTGAGCCAATTCCTTAAGAAAAGCTAGTGTAAAATGTATTTGATCAAAGATACCATGTATATAAGTCCCATAAATATCTGCTTCTCTTGCTTTATAACCTTCTATTCTAGAAGTTTTCTCACCTAAACAAGTCTGAATTTCTACAAAAGGCACCACACCTTCACCTTGCCAAATAGTCTGCCCCATATGGATTTCATAGCCTTCTATATAAGCATCTTTACAGTTTTTAAGTAAACCTGTTTTATTTACAATACATCCACTTACTTGTGTTGTTGTCTTTTCACATTCAAACTGTGTATCGATTTCTAATAGATTAAGTCCTTCCATATGATCAACATTATTTTCAATATAATACGGATTATAGAGCATACGTCCTAGCATCTGATAGCCTCCACATATACCAAAGATAGCCACTCCTGCTTCTTTAAGTTCCTGCAAGCATTCGTCATAGCCATTCTGTTTCAAATAATTAAGATCCTTAATGGTATTTTTAGAACCTGGAATAATAACAAGATCAGCTTCTTTTAATTCTTCTTTAGCATGTGCATAACTTACATGGACACCATCTAATGAATACAGAATATTAAAATCTGTAAAATTAGACATATACGGCAAGCGAATAATTTTAATAACTAAATCATTTTCATCTTTTGCTTTTTGTGCATAGAAAATATCACTTACACTATCTTCATCATCAAGTGCTAGCTTAAAATATGGCACCACCCCTAATACGGGTATTTTAATAATATCCTCTAGCATTTTAAGTCCTGGTTTTAAAATCTCTACATCTCCGCGGAACTTATTGATAACCACACCTTTAACGCGTGCCCGTTCCTCCTCTGAAAGAAGTAACAGGGTTCCTGCTAACGATGCGAATACTCCACCTCGGTCAATATCGCCAATCAGAATAACTGGTGCATCTACTAGCTCTGCCATTCCCATATTAACAATATCGCCTTCTCTTAAATTGATTTCTGCCGGACTACCTGCTCCTTCTAAAATAATCGTATCAAAGGAAGCTTCAAGCTTTTCATAGACTTCTTTGACTTTATGTTTGAGCTTAGGTTTAAACTGATGATAATCCATGGCTGTCATATCCTTGTACACTTCGCCCTCAATAATATATTGTGCTTTCATTTCACCTGTGGGCTTAATAAGTACCGGATTCATCAAAACAGAAGGCTTAACACCTGCAGCTTCTGCCTGCATAACTTGAGCTCTTCCCATTTCCTTCCCATCTTCTGTAATAAAAGAGTTTAAACTCATATTCTGAGATTTAAAAGGTGCTACCTTATGCCCTTCTTCGTATAAAATACGGCATAATCCTGCAACAAGTACACTCTTACCTACTGAAGAGGCTGTTCCTTGAAACATTAAATTAGGCTTTCTCATAAAAACCTCCTTATAAATGGCTACAATAAAAAAAAGTTAGCAAGTATCCTCCTTGCTAACTGAAAATATACGTACAGATTTATGCCTCGTTTTACCCATACGTCTTTCCCACCGAAAGAATACGTTTATCCTATAAGGCAGGTCTCCTGGCTAATAGTTCATCCTCCGGTGAGCCTTACCATAACTTTGTTACAGTGGCATCTTTCACCTTTGTCCCTATCAACAGTAGCGGGGGCTGCAGCTTTTAACTTTCCCTATTAAGCTTTTTAAAAGCACCTTATATTCTTGTCTGTTTTCGATTGTCGTGCCTTATCATGACATAAGTTGTATGAATTGTCAAGTATGTACTACTGTTTCTTCATACGAATAAAGATAAGCATATACATTAAAAAGGCAAATAGAAGCATGATTGTGGCCACTGCTATAAAAATATTTACACTGGTAAGGTTTAGAGATGGAATGGCAATAAGAATAATCATGGTAAAATAAAATACTGCTGTACACACTTTACCATACCACAGAGCACCATCCAGCTTCTTACCTTCTCTTAAAAGCACCAGACAGCTAATAGCCATTGTAATTTCTTTAATAACAAATACTGTAAGTAACATCCACATCCACTCAAATCTAAACACTAGCACAAATGCAATAGCTGCTTGGGTCAATTTATCTGCGATAGGATCAATAACCTTGCCAAGTTCTGTAACTTGATTAAATTGCCTTGCAATAAAGCCATCTAGAAAATCTGTCAATCCAGATGCAATAATAATACCTGCTGCTCTATAATAATCTTCGGGCCTTACTGCTGTCCTATAACACCATATAAAAAGTGGGATAAGTAATATTCTTACATAGCATAAAAGATTAGGAATACTACAAGCTTCTTTCAAAGTTATTTTATCTTTCATTTGTACATAACTTCCCTTCATATATATTCAATAGTCCACGCTTTAATGCTAGCTTACGCGCAATCTATGAATAAAATATAAAAATCCCCGAAAAGTTTACCATTATCTTAATAACTTTTCGGGGAGTACTTATTGAGGTTTAAAGCTTGAACAGCATGTTTCTATATAAATAGCAACATGTCCTGAACCATCTACATCAATACTATTCAGTGTACATTGATGGTCTGCATGATAGGTGCAAGTTGCAACACTGCAGGTTACACATGAACAAGGTGATTTATATTCTGTGTGCTCTGCTAAGTTACTATACACATCTTGGTTTAAAAAAGTGCCACAACAAGTTGCTTCATCTTCTACCGCTCCTTGCCCACCAATAGCTACACGCTGAGCATAGCATACGCGATCATTATTATAAGAACAATTTGTTACACTACAATGTACTTTTGTCATCTTATGTCCTCCTAGCTAAAATATCTATCTAGTAACCCTTTAAAAGCACATCCATGTCTCGCTTCATCTTGAAAGACATGGTATACGTATTGATATTACAAGTAAACTTAACATTTATCCCACATACTTGCCCACCACTTATAAATTTGTGGGCAAGTTATAACAACAGTATCTCTCATATGCTTTTTATTATTCATGATTCATACTTTAATTGAAATCACATAAAAGATTCTAATTCTCTAACTTAACTTCTTGTCCATTTATATGATTTTCTATTTCTATTAATAGATTGCTTTTAATTTTATACTATGATATATTATTTATATCTTTAGTAGTTATATTTTTACTAAAATCCTCACATGTATGTATAAAAAGCAGTATGTTGCTCTCATGGCATACTGCTTTTTGTTATTAAGAGTTTATTCACTTTACATACGTCATGTTGTTATGATTACATTGTGGTGCCATAACTAGTTCTACATACTGTCCCTATGTAGAATAATTTAGGAGTAGACTAGTCTGCTCCTATTTTTGTGCAAAAAAAGAGAGCTAGAACCAAAGTCCTAGCCTCTACTGAAATAACTATTTTATAGGACCAATATAAATTATTCTTCAACTCTAAATATGTTCTCATCAAATTCAGCTAAATAAAATAAAGAACCAAACGGACTAAACACTAATTTATTTGGAGTGTTTAAATCAGGATTAGACAAACCATTTTTATTAATAATAGATACTGTATTTCCTATAGTATACATACTTTCAATACTCTCTTTACTTGTCTCAAAAGAATTATGTTCTGTGCATTTCATATATTTTACTCCTACATTGGTGAGTATGTACATATCCTCCAGAAATTTTCTATCTTATCATACTGCAGTATAATCTAATGTAGAACACCCCCTCTTATTTCCATGATTAGTAAAGCATAATTCTTCCTCTTTAAGCAATTGGAAACTACATCTAAATCACTAATTTAGGTAAAAAAATTCAATCAGGAACTACTAGCTGGAAATTATTAAGAAATGCCCCCTCTTCACTTTTATAAATCAATTGGTAATCTTTACTTTTAAAATTATAAAAATAAAGACTTCTAGTGACATCTGATGGCAATGTAGTTAAAACATATAGCCCCTTACCATCAACAGAGAAAGATGCACCGCCAGATTCCATTCTGTATTGTGGAAGCGTAAACGGTAATTGCTTATTAGTTTTTAAGTCATAATAAATAGACTTTGATGGAAAAATATTATTATTATATTCACTATCGGATAAAATCAATAAATTATCTTTATAATTCATAACAAGTCGGGCATAAGAATGCTCTTCTGAATGAATTTTTTTTAGATCTTTAAAATCAAAATCCATTTCATAAATAATGTGTTTAGGAACCACAAAATCATTGTTTGTTTGGTGTTGCAAATTATAAAGCATTTCATTTTCTGAAAAAGTTGATACATAAATCTTTTGCGTTTTTTCATTTACACATAGATTGGCAATATTTACATCCCCATCATTTCCCCAATAGGATATTTTCCCATCCCCTTTATTATAAGCTCCTAAACAAATATTGCTACTTCCTTTTAAGCAAGCTGCAAAATATATCTTTTCTTTAGTAGGGATAATATAATTGATAGCATATAAATTATCTGTTATTTGCGTAACTCTACCATCTTCTAAATTGACTCGAAATAACTGGTCTCCTATATTCTCTACATTTTGACTATAATATGCACTATTTGAATATAAATCAACAGCTCCTAAAGGATACTGTGCTGTATATGGAAATTCATATTGTTTTTTAACTTCTTGCGTATCTGGCCAATATGTATATAGAGCTGTCACCATTCCACTTTCACTTTTAACATCTATATCGCTATAAGCAGTTTCTGTAATAGTAATATACGGTTTATTCAAAGACTTATCTCTTGTCCATATAAAGCTTACTATACATAAAATACTACACGTAAGTATAATTAATAGGAATATATTTTTTTTCATAATTTCTCCTGTATAAAAATAGCCATACATTTGCATGGCTATTTAAATTTAAAATGTATAATAATAACGTCCATTTTCAAACGTGAAACCATCATACCATGATTGTCCAAACATTATGCCAGACCATTTATAAATATCTAATATAGCGTTTGGAAGATTACCATTATCATTTTTTCTCAAAGTTTTTGAGATATCACTATCTAAATCACGAACCTGAATAGGTTGATGATATGGAGGATTATCAATCTCTCCCTTTGTTGCACAATCACCAGCTTTATTAGGATCCTCTTTTCCGTTTTCACCAATAGCATCTGATGGTAATTCACCAAAAGTAGATAAACGACCTTCACCTAATACCGCACCACTTGAAATAGTAATAGTATTATTACTGCTACTTCCGTATGTATAGGTTCCAGCACTTTTTCGTGTTCCTCGAGGAAGTGGACTATAGCGAGCATCTATTTTCTCATCTTTTTCATCCTCTCTATATATTCTATTAATTTCTCCATCAGAACCATATTTTACATATGTATTAGGCGTAACATCATAATCTGACTTAATAACATATGTAGGATATTTTTTTGCCTCTTCGAGGACCTTTTCAACGAATAAATTTTCTTCTTCTAGCCCTTCTGTTGATTCATTATTAGGGTTTGCACCTCTTCTAGTACGAGGCATAACTTTACCCTCTTCTACAACTGTACAATTTCCATTTTCATCAAAATAAAGTAATGTACCTGGAGGCATAGTTGCTGGTATTTGAGTCATAGTTTTTGGTATTTGGTTACCACTAGCATAAGTAGTAGTAAATGCCCCGAATAATGCAGTAGTACAAAGAACGATTAAAAAAACTTTTGAAAGTTTCATATAGTTTTCCTCCCTATTTTTCTTATTTTATAGCCTCTTATATAAATTCATAACTGTAAGTTATATGTATTACTATTTATAATTGGCTAGATGTATTTAATCGAAAATTTTTTTTAATATATCATATATAATAAAGCAACTTGAATTATCAAATACTTAAATAATATTAAAACCCTCAAAATATATACTTAAAAAGTTAGCTGTAGGTACTAATTTTATTCTTTTCTACCCATAGCATTAATCAAATTGACAGGCTCTAAAGTGCCCCTTTTTGTTAGTCCCCTCCCCAATTAATAATTTTTGCATAATATATAGTTAATTTTGTTCCTGTCATTTCTTTATAAAATTCTTTTCTAGCCGATACTGTCAATAAATTCATTAATATTTTACTTCACTTCCTGTTACAGTCTGTGTTTCCATTTTACTTCCGCTGTATGCAGTAAATTTACTGACTACACGATAAGAATACCCCTTACTTACTTGGTACGTTTCACCTAAATTGCCTTTATAGCTACTATAAGACTTTGACCAAGTTTTTATATCTGTCCACTTTCCATTTTTATACTGCTGTAGCGTAGCTTCAATTTTAATTTTATCTACTGAGCTACTATAGCCTACAATTGAACTTCTAACTTGTGCTTCTCCGTCACTTGTTATTTTCAAGCCTACGGTTGCATCATTGATATAGTCCATATACGGAACTATAATATAATTTTCACGTACATTTACTAAATCGTTAGCATAAATACTTGATACTCCAGTTACACTTAATACACCTACTAGTGCCACTAAAATCTTTCTTTTCCACATAAAAATCACCTCCTTCATTTGTTATACACTTATATAACGAACGAAAAAGATGATTAGGGACACTTTCTTTTAAAAAATTTATTTTTTATTTTATACTTATACTCATTTTTATAAGTTCCTGTTTATCTATTTCTGAGGATATAACAAGCTGATATTCCCCTTGTATCCACATCATATTTTTTATCCCTTTATTTTCATAGTAATAAATGATTCTATCTTCTAAAATAATTTCTTCTATATGAGCACCTTCAGTATCTATTATCATATTATTAGCATCTATTTCTATTTGTCTCAATAAAATTTCTTCACCTAAGTTATTTTGATAGGTAATATACCTATCATTAAAGATTTGCTCTTCCTCTATTACTTCAAATCCTTCTGGAATATACTGTGGTAAATAAGATACTTCTATGTCGTCGTTATATTTTTCTTCATACTTTTGATACGAAATACTTGTAAATTTCTCAAACACCTCTGTAATAAACTCTATAACTCTTATTCTAACTGCTTCTACACTTATACTTAAACTTCCTACTATGCCTATTATCAAAATAGCTACACCTATTTTCCTAGTTAATCTTGCCGATTTAAGATGTTTTTCATTTTTAATAAATTGACGCATCTTATCTTCAAACTCTTTAGTAAATATATGTTCTTCTTCATCAAGCTTTTCAAGTTGTTCTAAAATAATTTCCTCTACTTCTCTCGCTGCCTTGGCAATATCTGATTCATTTAGTTCTTGCATTATCCCACCTCCTTCATTATCTCTTTTAATTTTTTCTTAGCTCGTTGTAACCTTTTCTTTACGTTATCTTCTGATAGTCCTAGTAATCCTGCTATTTGTTTATCTGTATAATTATGACTATACTTCAATAATATAATCTCTGAATAGTGATGAGGTAATGATAAAATTGCTGCTGTCAATGGGTTTTCTATTTTAGCAATAACTTCTCGGTCAACTGTTGTACCCCTATGCTCTATGAATACTTCTTCATCTATTTGAACGGTATTTACTCGCTCTCTCTTTCTATATAAATCAATAGCCGTATTCTTTACCACTATAACGACAAAGCCTTTCGTCTTAGAACACTCTACATCCTTAATTTTATCTAAATGCTTCATTATTTTTATAAATGATTCATGTACTGCATCTTCTGATAAGCATTCATCTTTCAAAATACCATTGGCTACCTGAAACATAAGTTGCCTATACTTAAAGTAGATTTTTTCAAACTTACTTTTTTCCTCTTCTGTATCTAGCATCATTAAATAAATAAACATTATTCTAGCCCCCAATACTTCTTTTGTATATTTCTATTCTATTTTATTATATTATTTAAATAACTCCATTGTAAAAACTATAATGCCTTATAACCCTTGAATACCCAAATCCTTGTAAGGCTCATCCTCCCTATTCGTCTAAACTTCAAAAAAACCGACATTATCGACCGCTCATTGAAACTCCCCTTCATAATTCATCTCAAAACATCCCTTGAAAACCAAGTAATTGCAAGGCTTTATTTACTGCACCTGATAGGATTCGAACCTACGCCGCACAGTTTAGGAAACCGGTATTCAATATATTAATTTACCTTATTTTTTAGTCAATAAGGTATCTATCTTAATTAAATTCTATCATACTTCGCTATAAAATCAGTATTTGGGCAAAAAAATAAAGCTAGAACCTAATTTCTAGCCTAATGATTACTTATACAAAACTGCATACTAAATCTAAAAAATAAAATCCTATAGTTAAGCTAATTAGTATACTTGCTCCTGTTATCGTTATTGCTCTTAATCGTTCCATAAGAAAAGACCACGCTCCTTCATGTGAGTATAGCATCATCCTCTACATTTTAAACAAGCGATATTTTGATCACCTATTAATTAATAATTGTGAACTATATATTTCTAGACTTATTACATTTCATAAACTTTTTAATTATGAATTGAGTTATCAATAGCTATTAAAATAGCTAAACATATGATTTCATCTTCATCATTAAGAATATTAATTTTGTAACTATCATTAATACTAAATATAACTTTTTTTACTACTGCAATATTTATATTATTTTTATAAAAATTAAAACTTTTAGCCATTAAATCACCCTTGACCAAATACTGATTATTATTTGAAATAATAGATATTTTAGGTGTCATTGATAAAATATGCTGTTTAAATGATGCTATTATCTTTTCACCAGTATAGAAATCATATTCCTGTTTAAAAAATCCAAATTTCTTTTTTATAGTTAAAAGTTCTTTTCCATCTAAACTTTTTATATATAATTTATTTCCAAATGTAAAAATTCCTCCTAATACTCTATCTATATCAGTTAATACCTTATTATTACTTATTATTTCTAGATACGGTTCATTAGTAGCATCATATACATAATACTTATCATTTAAGGAAATCTTCTGCTTAATATAGTATGTTTTCATATTTACACCCTGCCTATTTTCTATAAATTCCTTATTAATTATACTATATATTTTAAATGCCATCCTATTCAATATTAAAATAACCAATTCTCTTAATTATTTAATAATATTTTAAAAATTTATTAATATATTTGAATTACGTACAAAAAAATATCATCTATTCTTTTGTATAATGTATTTGCCTCCCATCAACTTTTTAGCTAAACTACTAAACACTCATAAAAGAATAGCGGATCTAACTATGTATATTACTCTTTTATTATTAAGCATACATTTACCTTACACATGTCATGATGTTATAATTACATTGTTGTAATACAACCAGTTCTACATACTGTCCCCATGTAGAATAACTTAGGAGTAGATCAGTCTGCTCCTATTTTTATGCAAAAAATAAGGCTAGAACCTCAGTCCTAGCTTAAATGACATTTTGTATAATGCGCATTTAAGATTAGACAAAATTTATCTATTATCGTCTTAATATATTTTTCTTTTATGTCTAATATACTGTTAATTCATAAAATATACAAATATTATTCAAATATTTTTTGTTAATATTAATTATTTTTTAATTTACAAAACTTCATAATAGTACTATTATTTTGTTGTAGTTAAATTATTCTATTCAAGGAGGTATTGTATTATGGATTTATTCAAGAAAGTTTTCAAAAGGTCTTTAGTCGGTGTTATGTGTCTTCTGAGTTTACTTTGTTCTGTTCCTAGCTTTGCTACTACTGTAGACAAACGTGTTGTTGCTACCCCACCAAATGGCGTATACAAAATCAAAAATGTAGCAACGGGAGGTTATCTAGGGGCTATTACAGGTTCAGATTGGGGAAGTATATACCTTAACACTCCTGGAATGCCTGTAAATCCATCTGAACTCGAATGGATTATCCAAGACACTGAATCATCCCCTTCTGTATCTTGGTATTCTGTACGTCCTGTCAATTCTCCTAACCTAGCTATACAATTTAGCGATAAAGATGAATATGGCGAGTTAAAGACATATATCACTGACGATAAGGCATCTTATTATCCTAATCAACGCTTTACCTTTAACCCATATGCAAGTGGTAGCTATGGTATTAAAAGTGTAGCTTACGGAAATAATACCGATAATCGTTTTTGGGATATTTCAACAGGATCTCTCGGATTAAAAAAAGCTAATGATTCCAATGAGCAAAAATTTGTTTTAGAATTTGTTCGTGCATACTAAAAAAATAAAAAAGAGTATCAGATAAGCTGATACTCTTTTTTATATTCTTAACCAATACATTCTAATTAAAAGTAAATTTATCAGATAAATATCTCAAGTCAACCAGTAAGCCTATCAGGACCTATCCTCAAAACGATATTTTTATTGATCTAATTGTCTAACTTTTAAACTACCTTTAATACTATCTCCTGTTGAATTAGTTATTACAACATAATAAGTAGTTTTTGATGATCCTGAGAAAGTATCGTAATCAGATGAGCCAGCTGATACATCAAAAGATCCAATAAGTTTATCGCTAAACATTCCTACTTTATAAAGTTTTACTGTGACTGAAGAACTGCCATCATTAGTAAAGCTAACGTTAATGTCATTTGAATTTGAAGATGGTGTTTCAAAGTTGCTTGAAGTATATGTCGAGTTATCTACAGAGATATTGTAAGCAGTATGTAGCACTCCACGAAATGCATTCTCATTTTCTACTAATTGAATACCTTGTGCTGTTTCTATATTTGAAGCATATATACATGAAGACATTAACGCTATCCCAGTTAAAACTAAGGCAAATATTTTTTTCATCTCTCTCCTCCTAAATTTCTTTCTGATACACAAATATTTAATAAAATAAGATATTTATTTTACTTACTCTAAATCTATCATATTTTTATAAGCAAGTCAGTATTTTAAGCAAAAAATAAAAGGTAGAGCATAGGCTTTACCTTTAACATCTTATATGTAATTTTTTACTGATATCATCAATTATTTCCACAATTCTATTAATTATTTTTAATTATTTTATCTCCTCCAGAATAACTCTATAGTTACCTGGGGATGTTATGAATATAATTCACAACATCAGCTTTAGAACTTGTTATTTACAGAGTATGTATAGCATAACAAGCATGACGATAACGTCCCTCGGATTCATCCCGCCCATCACCTCACTTTCGCTTGGCCATATAGGCATATGTAGAGTATATCAACCTTACCATATAGTTGTCAATAGTAAATTATTGGAAATAAAAAGAGGCAAGCCATAGACCTACCTCTGCAAGTTTTCTTTTTCTATTTCTTTTAATCTCCTGAACAGCCCCCATAAAATTAGTAGGGCCATTAAACCACATCCACTGAATAAAATTAGGTCTCCTAAAACTAACAATCTCATCATACAAAATCCTTTGGAGATAGTATTGATGGAATAGACTAATCTTGGTCCTTATATAAATAAAATATTCTAATTATTATTTTAAACAAAAAAAATAAAACCCTGCCTTAAGTCGACTACAGCACATGTAGCTTACAATTTCTTGCGATAATTAAGGACTTACACTGGTTTTATGATTTTATGTTATTATATTTTTATAACTTTGTCAACTTTTTTATGATTAAGTCGGGTCTCTCTGCCATATCCCAGCTATATGCTTCATGATATTATCATGGTAATAAGGACTTACATTAGAGACCCTAACTATAATTATGACTATATCTATATATTTTATTCCATATTAAAGAGGAAATTTAAATATGCTATTCCCAACAATTTTTTCACGTATTATCTTCATATTATCTTTTGCATCCAAATCATTATATTCTAGTGCTCTAAATGCAGTATTAGCTATAAAATCAGCTAATTGTACCAGTAAACAATTTTTAGAATCATAGTATTCTACAGCAAAGTCATTGCTATAGTTATCAGTCAGCATAACTAATTCTGTATTAATATACTCTCTTAATACAAAGGTACTTTTTGTAGCTACATTTTGCTCATCTATTAACAAGTTAAATTGAGCATCTTTATCATAAATGTTACTATGTTTAGCAAATGTCAAAAAGTATCTTCCAACTAGATAATTAAAACATCTTGCTTTATTAAGTCTAAATTTATCAGCAACTTTATTAGTATCCATTACTATTATGCCGATTTCTAAATCCTCACATAGCCTTATTAAATCTTCATATATCTTTTTCTTTTGTTTTTCGCTTAATTCAGAACCCTTAATCTCTTTATGTTTTTTTAGTTTTTCCAAGAGTCGTATTGATTTTTTTACCACCTTTAATCTACTTCTTTTAAACACCCTACTGACTTTATCTTTATTTTTTATATGGACTAATGCAATAACAAAATATTTATGTTTAGGATCTATCTCTTTTGGAATTGATCCAGATTCGTCTATATAAGTATTAATATTATTCATTTTTCCCCCTTAAATAATTGTTAATGTTCTTATTATAAAACTTATCCACAATTTTATCAACAACTTTAATGTCTAGTTGTCAAGAATAATTATATTCACTATACAGTTTAAACCCTTAAGGTATAAATTTATACACTTATTAATTAGCAAAAAAATAAAGGGTAAGCCGAAGATTACCCCAGATAACTACTAACCTTAACTATTAAATCTCTTACATTCTGTTCTGTATAATTCTTATCTCTCCAAATACTAGGGCTATTAATAATCTTAGCTTCTACCATCTTAGCTACTGCCGTATCATAAGTGCTTACATCAAATAGTTTAATGCCTATCTTAGATACTAATGCTGGTATATTCTTAAGGTTAATACTTGTCCATGCTGCAGGACTACCGATAATATCTTCTAGAACTAAGTTCTGTATAGCCTTTTCATATGCTGTATCTTTTCTAGGCGCTTTCCAGTTCTTATTGATTTGAAAATGAGGTGTATCTTGCTGTTTCCAGTTTCCTCCCCATTCTATACCTAGTTCTTTAGCTACTTGTCCTGCTTTAGCAATAATCTTACTATCATATAAATCATGTGGTGGATTTACTGCAATATCCCAAGCATACCCACTCGTATGATTGCTTGAGCGGGTCCAGGTAACAACTTTCCCTGGTCTACTTCTCCCTTGCTCATATAACCAATCTTGACGGGCTTGTGATCGGTGATATTCAGTAACAAATATATCTATACCTCTAGCTTTGCAAGTATCTAAAAATAACTGTGCTGCTTGTTGAGCTAAAGGCTGTAAACTTTTAATATCTCTATTTGCTGTAGTTACATTACTCATGTAATTCATCCCCTTTAGGTACATCTAACGCTGTACTTTTGCCGAAATAATACCCTACAACTGTACTTACAATAGCTACAAACTCACTGGGAACTGCTTTATTAGTAAAAATACAAAAGCCTACAAATAATATGTAAGCTCCACTAAATCCTAATGCCATAATCTTACGTGTCGTTAGTTTCATAATATATCCCCTTTCTATAGTCCCAATAATGCAACAAGGCCCAGTACAACTGAGCCTATAAGCGTTCTTACTAACCATGCTTGGTTACTTTCCAGTTTTGCAACTCGCCCCTCTAGGGCAGCGACCTTTTCTGATAATAACACCTCTATTTTGGTTAATCTTTCTTTGATTTCTACTACATCATCTTTTTCCATATCCCTTATTTACCCTCTAACGGTTATCTGTTTATTCGTTTCATTGTAATCTACTTTAGCACCTGTAAGTTCTGCAAATGCCCTAAGTGGAATAAGTGTATAGCCACTTACTACTTTCACAGGTACAGGTGTTTTTACATGCATAACTTTGCCACCTTGTTCGGATTTAATAACATTACTGCCCACCTGCATCGCAATAAGTTGATTATGCATCTTGCTATAGGCTGTAATAACTTTATCTAAACTTGAATAGCGTACCATATATCCAAGTGTCTCACATAAGAATCTAAAAGGCACTAAAGTTGTTCCTTGTTCTACCGTTGCAAGATAATCCATAACCTGCTCTACCTTATTAACTTGTACATTTTTAGAACCTACCTTTAATTCAATCGTAGTGCATGGGAAGTCCACCTGATTCTTATTGTGGAAATAAGGATACTTGATAAGATTTGAATCTAATTCAAAAGCATGTACGCTCTTAATATAAGTATCTACACTATAAAGGCCTGTCCATTTTTCTGTAAAAGCTTCATATGGAACAAATAAATAGCCTTTATAACCTCTTGTATCACCATAAGATTCTTGCATAATAAACCAGTTTTTATAAGTCACTCCATTTATCGTTTTAGGCATATCTTCTATGTAA
>OIFJ01000188.1_pt1 | contig 40966 bp, 47 predicted proteins | sample 1582011 | NCBI WGS metagenome assembly OIFJ01 (sample SAMN07501050, study PRJEB24779) | human gut metagenome | isolation source: stool | host: human infant | place: USA: Pittsburgh, PA
GTTAGATTAAAATATAGATAAGCGTTAAATCTGTTGTAATAAAAAAATAGTTTTTATGATAATAAATATTGATAATTGAATTCCTAGTATAATAGTACGTATTTTAATTGAAATGATAATTAGTGCATTCTCAATTATTGATTATTAAACTCAATTACATAAATGAAAAGAAATATCAAAATACATATAAATATAGGCTTTTTATGATAAAAAGGAACAATTATTATGCAAAATATTATATAATTTTTTATCATTTTCATTTGACTTTCAATTTGAACTGTGTGATAATGAGAACATAAGTTGAGGCAAGTGCCTTTCTAAATGATAATAAAAAGTTCTGATCTATATTTTGATGGAGGTCCTAATTATGAGAGTTATTGCTGATGGTTGCATTAAATGTGGTTCTTGCGCATCTGTTTGCCCAGTTTCCTGCATTACTGAAGGCGAAACTAAATACGAAATTGGCGATGCTTGCATCGATTGCGGTTCTTGCGAATCCGTTTGCCCAGTTTCTGTAATTTCCGCTGAATAGTACAACAAATCTAAAAGACCAGTAAACGCTTATGTTTACTGGTCTTTTTATTTTTGCAAAACGGTAAAAATCACCTAATTTCTTCTCGGTTGCTCAACCGTTGCTCACCTTTTAATAGGTCATCTCCGTAAGGTAACTTATTCACCGCATCAATATATTGTTGTAGTGTTTTATGTGTATATACGTCTGCAGTGATATTATCCTTATTAGCATGGCCGACAATTCTTTTAATAATGATCTCATCAATACCTATGTTGCTGCACATCGATATAAAGGTGTGTCTAGTATCGTGTGGCTTGTGCTCGCCTAGGTTCCATTCTTTACATCTCTTTTGCAGTTCCTTACGATAAATGTCCTTGTGTATCACACCATCTAATAAACACTCGGAGCGTTTAAATTTTGCTTGCTGATATAGCTCCTTGATGAAAGGGGAGATGCATTCTGCAATAGGGATAGCTCGATTACGGCCTGCTTCTGTTTTAGAGCCGCCGGTCATATATCGTTCTTTAATGTGGACATCATCAACTCGGATTGTTTGTAATTCGTTCAATCTGAGCCCCGTGTAGACGTATATGAGTGCTAGTTTGGATATTATATCGTCAGAGTGCTTCCAAAGCTCATAGAGAGCCAAATTCGTAAATATGTTAGCTTTCTTAATTGGTGTTGCGTTTTTGTTGATGATAATATCGGAAAGGTAGTTGCGCGGAATGACTTCCTGCTTAACTGCGAGAGTACCTACAGAAACTATGATCGCTTTAATTAACTTTTGATAAGATTTTGTGTGTGTCGAATTGTCGAATATAGACTGCAGGTGAGCCGCCCTAAGATTTTTCATTTCAATATTGAATAGATGCTCTACTAATTTTCGCACAACGTGCATGCTTTTAATTCGTCCTTTAGATAGCCCTTGGCGTTCAGCTTCTTCCATACGCCAATCAAAGCACTGCCCAAAAGTAATTTTGCGTTCCTCCTGGATTTGCGGATTAGTAGAGAATAGAGCAAGGGCCTTATATGCTTCCTTTTGTGTCGCAAAGGTGCCTATTGATTTGCGCAAGGGTTTACCCTCAGAATTGTATCCAAGAGTCACCACGGCTCGATATGGCTTACGTAGGGCCTTATGTTTCATCTTATACACGGTGCCAGTACCGTTGGCACGTTTCATAGCCATAATTTCATACCTCCTAAAATACCCCTATCTGAGTAGTATCGGATAGGGGCTTTACGTTTATTAATCACTTGTCTTATAGACTAATTTATTTTCTTTATCCATAAGTTCTGCTAATTTATCAGTGGTAATAGGTATTTCAATTTTATCGCCATTTCCATTAATAAATTTAATAGTATACGGTGGGTTCATAATTATTTGTTTAGGTATTGCATAGTAGACAAGGGCATAGCTATGCGGCATCATATCATAGATTTTGGTATTCATCGCTACTGGGATTATATACTGATTGTCCTTTTCTATAAGTAATCGTTGTGATGGTAGTTGAGGCATTACTGTACCGGCTAATGGATTCTTTAGATGAAGTGCATATGTAGCTATGTATACATAATCATTACTGTTTAGTATGGCTTTCTTAAAAGATTCGTCTGGAAAAATCAGACGATCGTCTTTGGAATATGATACATATTTAGTGATTGTAGCTGGGGTAATTAATACCGCGGCGCCACCAGCTCCACTCCGAAGTTCAACTCCATAATTAATTGGGCTTTCAAGTTTACGATCAGTTTTATAATTTTGCCCGGTGCTCCAGATTTTATCATACGTTTCTGGGGTTACATCAATAAATTGTGCAAATGAAGAACTAGCAACTGTTGCAAATAATGCCGCGATAGATAAAATTTTATAGAATTTCATTGTTTATCTCCCTTATTAATCTCCCATATTAATCTCTTACAAAGTCACATTGTACATAACAACCTTACCAATCAGGTATAAGTCATCTGTATTCTCGTAACTAAATATGATGTCCCGAAATGCCATATCCGAGCTATCAGGTTTAAATACAAATTCTTTATGTTGTTTATCATTGTAGAATCTTTTAACTGTATAATCCCCTCCATTCTTAATAACTACAATATCTCCGTCATGGATATCTGGCAGTTCTATATTTCTTAATACGGCGATAATAGCGCCGTTTTGGATAACGTTGTTCATGCTTTCACCGTTAACCGGCATAAGTATAATATTCTTATTGCCTGCGTAACGACCCATCATGAAATCAGGGACAGATATAGTAGGCATGAAGTTAATGGCGTCTATCGTGGTTAACGCGCCCGCTGATACAGATGCAGGTACGTATTTGTAATTGTTGAGGTGAACCATATCTATAAACGCATCAGATTCTGCGTCAAAACGGCTGGCTGATTCGAACTGTTCAAATTTGTCTGAATCGCCGTTAAACACGCTCGGGATATATTCATCATACATGTCGTTATCCTTATAAAACTGGGACAAACTTTTACCATATACATCGCATAATTTTTTGAGTAAAAACAAATTAATGGGCTCTATCTCTGCCTCATAATCCTCAAGGTCTTTCTTGGGGATTTTTGTTATTTTTGACAGGTCCGAAAGGGATAAACCTGAGTTCACTCTTTCATTGATTAGCGCCCCCGGGATGCGGTCATCGGCTATCAAGTCCGAATCTGTTAGGTAATCAACAGTAACATCATAACGTTCCGCGATGCGCTTTAGCAAATCCAAAGGAATTTGTCTCTTTTCAGATTCATAATTACTTAATGTATTTTGAGCAACACCTAAGTCTTCGGCGAACTGTAGTTGACTAAGCCCTAACATGTGGCGTAATTGTCTTAATTTCATAAGTCTTCCTCCTTAAAAGTCTCCCTGCTTACACAATATCACATATAGCGATATTTTTCAAATATATTGTTGACGATAATCTCAAATTGAGATATACTAATATCACAAATTGAGATATTTTAGATGTAAAGGGAGGTGATTGGATGAGACAGTACTTGATTGATGCCAGAAATAAAAAAGGGCTCACCCAGGTTGAGGCGGCAAGTAAGCTTTTTATGTCTCAAAATTATTTATCAAATTTAGAGACTGGCAAAAGACAGAAAAGCCTTAGCGTGGCAACTTTAAAGGCGTTCTCAAAAGTTTATCAGATTCCGTTGGCTGATTTAATCGCATCAGAATCTGCATATGGAAATACCTAATAGGTAACGAAATTAAAAGAAACGAGGGCAGCAAATGACAGATATGGAGATTTTGTATAACGCTTACCGTGATAGCGGGTTACAGACCAACGAGGAAATGGAAAATTTACTCGGATGGCCGAACGGTAAGATTAGAACTATGAAAGCCCGACTAAAGGCAAGAGGATTTATCGACTATGAATTCGGTAAGCCGGTTACGATTTTAAAGCCGTATCGAGAAGATGTGGAAAAGCCAGAAAGCTTCAAAGCAGCTATATACCGAGAGATGTTAGAAGTTTATATGGATGATTTCCGTAATCAAGATACTTTTAAAGATCGTCTACAAGTAGGCCAAGAAATCAGAATGATTTTGAAGGCTATATGAAAAGGAGGGGCAGTGCACATGATTAGAAAAGTGATTTCGGTCGCTCAAATGTCGACTGTCCTTGGTGTTAGCCTAACGGCTATCCGAGAGGGCATCGCAAGAGATCGATTTCCATTTGCCTATGCCTGGCAGTCGCCAGGTAAGAAGTCAAGAGCCTTTGTCATCGATAAAGAAGGGTTTAGGACGTTCCTTGTCCATTCGCTTGGATGGGATACGAAAGTAGTTGATGCGGAGTTTAAATCCGCAGGAATTCATTAGGGAGGATAAATCATGAACTGGGGTAATACATCTTACCATTATACAATTTCCGTAATTAAAGGAATCGTAGGCGGTTTCCAGTATAGCCTCGACAGAAAATGTAATACAAAACGATGGGCGCTGATGGAGCTTGAAGAATTAGGTACCTCGAATTGGGGATTTTCTAACTTAAAAACGCGATTAATTGACAACGCCATCCGGGAGGCTATCAAGTATGTTAAAAATACCGACATATCAAACTGTCAGGTGTCAACTGTGTATCATTCTGGATTTAGGCACAATCCTGGTTATTTTAAAGGTTTAAAGGAGATGTAAATCATGAACTGGATTGACGTGGGAATGCATTTAAGTTTTGCTACTGCTGCAGTAGCATCTATTTTATCAATGATGATGTTATAAAGGAGATCAATTTATGGGCTATATGTTATTGGGGACCTTCCTCGTTGCAGGCTCTATGGGAGCCTTGGAAGTAGACCAAATCGGTTGGGAACAGTTTATATTGCAATCGTTAATCGGACTCATTATATCCCTATATGGTTTTTACAAAGATAAAGCCGTAATGGATGCCGAAGAGCAGGAAGATGTCGTATACATCCCGAGAGTAAGAACTCACGGCGATTATTGTAAAAACCCTTATTACAACTAAAGGAGACAGAAAATGACAAAATCTTATGTCAGCAAACAAAATTTAAGAGAATTTGTGTATCGAATTAGCGAAGAAAAACTTGATGCTTTACATAAAGAAAAGATCGCTGCTTTAGAAGAAGCCCTATCAAATAGAGAAGAGTTTAAAAAATTTAAAGAGGCCTTATCAAGCGCTCTCACATTTGCTGATGCACTATCGAATGCCGGTTTTGGTGACGCATTTATTGACATGATACCTTCAATGGGCGCCTTGATTGGTCGATTAAATAGTCGTTGCCAAGTTTTATACGACGATCCGGGTGAAAACTGGGCCACAATATGCGCGGTGGTGAGACCTTATGAAGAGCAGATATATGAAATTCACCATACACGTAACGCAGCTTATCGATTTATCAATGCTTCTAAGTCTGGTCGAGAGGCTGCCGATAAGCTAAAAGAAGCAGGATTAGATTATTACGAATATGAAATCGGAAATGCTACGGAGGTACCTGATTTAAGCGCTTTGAAGGGTGGTGATTAAATTGCGAGACTGTAACAAATGTCCAAATAAAGAATACTGCATTCCGGATGAATGCGAGGATTTGGGCACACAATCGGGGGGTTCCGATGAATAATTTTGACAAAAAAAAATGCCCCAACGCACGGCAATGCGAAAGGGCACATAGAAAAATATCCAACTAAAGTATATCACATAGTCAAACAGGAAGGAAACAGAACAATGTTAGAGTTAAAAATCACAGTAGAAACAGCTAAGGATTTAAACCAAGAAATCAAGGATCTATATAAAGCTATTGTAGGTTCTTCTATAGATAAAGCCGATGCTATCGACCGTGCCAAGGAAGAAGTTAAGGCTAAAAAAGTAAAGACTACTACTAAAGTAGAAACCCCTGTTAAGCAGGAACCGGTGAAAGATGAACCTGTTAAGGAAGAAAAGCAATACATCCCTAGCCTTGAAGAAACGCGCGAGGCCGTAAAAGATGTGATGGCCAAAGCTGCGGACAAGACGCAAGCTAAAACAGAATTCAAAGCGTTCCTTGATAGCATCGGAGCTGAAAAGGTAACATCCGCTACCGATGAGCAACGCATCCAAATCATGGAATGGGTGGCTAGTCGTGGCTAAGAAGCACGCCTTGCTCGGTGCATCAAGTAGTGCAAGGTGGCTCGTATGTACTCCTTCAGCAAGGCTAGAAGCGATGTTCCCAGATGAACAATCGCCCTATGCTGCAGAGGGTACTGTAGCCCACGACCTGGCAGAATCAATCCTGCGACATAAGCTCGAAGGTAAAAAACTTCCTAAGCATGATCACTCCGCTGAAATGGTAGAAGCGGTTAACCGCTATGTGGACATCTGCGAAGAAAAGGTGAACGAGGCTCGCGCCCGTTCATCTGATGCGGAAGCCATGATTGAAGCACGGCTAGACTTTTCTAGATGGGTACCAGAGGGATTTGGTACTGGCGATATGGTCATCGTAGCTGACGGCATTCTGGAAGTGATTGACCTGAAGTATGGTAAGGGAGTTCCTGTTAGCGCCGTTGAAAACACACAAATGAGGCTCTACGCATTAGGTGCTTATGATGCTAACGAATTCTTATATGATGTGAAAACAGTTCGTATGACAATCGTTCAGCCGAGACTTGATAGTGTATTTACCGACGAAATGCCTCTTGAAGAACTACTCGATTGGGGCGAAGACATCAAGCCTATCGCACAACGCGCCTGGGACGGACTTGGCGAATGTACACCGTGCGATTACTGTAACTTCTGTAAAGCACGGCACACATGTCGTGCACTAGCAGATACTTGTCTTGCTGCTTTCTATAAAGACGGCGGTAAGCTCAATCAATTACTCACTGACCGTGAAGTATCTGACATCCTGGGGATGAAGGACTTAATCACGAAATGGATTAAAGGCGTTTACGATTTTGCTTACGATAAAGCCTTATCAGGTGAAAAGCAATGGCCTGGCTATAAATTAGTGGAAGGTACGTCAAGACGTACTATCACGGATCCAGACGCCGCTGCTAAAACATTACTCGATAACGGCTACAAGGAAGAAGACATCTTTAAACCACGTGAACTCGAAGGTATCACTAACCTACAAAAGGTTCTTGGTAAAAAAGGCGTTGCCGAATACCTAGAAGCGTACATCGACAAGCCTGAAGGCAAGCCTACACTTGTACCGGACAGCGATAAACGCCCAGCAATTAATACAGTAGAATCTATGGCTAACGAATTTACAGACGAGGTGTAGCATGCGCGTCGTTACAGTAAAAGCAATTGCTAAAGAGCTTTATGAGCGGGGACATTACCTCGACGAGCTCTACCAAATCACTATTGCCTATGCAACTAGCTTACACACTCGCTACTGCGCAGTAGAAGCTAAATGCGGGGCGATAGAACGCTACTACCAAGAAGAAATAGATACAACTAAATATTCTTGGGAGGAAGACGATGAATGGATTCGACTAGACGACGAAAGGTCCGATATCGAAGACGAATTAGATAATTTATTTAACACAGTAATAGGGTTCGAACATAATTGTAACCCATTTAAGAATTAAGGAGACAGTAACATGGCTAAATTAACAACTGGTGTAGTAAGACTTTCTTATACAAACATTGCGCAACCTCGTAAAAACGATGACGGTAAAGCAAAATATAGTTCCCAAGTCATTATCGACAAAACAGATAAAAAGACTATCAAGGCCTTTGAAAAAGCAATCGAAGAACTTAAGGCAGATCCAAAAGCATTGGCTAAGGTAGAAGGTAAAGCAGCTTACCTAAAATTGAACTTACGTGATGGCGATACGGATGAAGCAGTAGCTGACCAACCAGAGGTATACGCTGATAAATTCTTCATTAATGCGAATAGTGATAAGCAACCTATCGTATTTAATCGTGACAAAATCAAGATGGATGATTTCGATATTGAAGAAGAAATCTATTCCGGTGTATACGCTCAGGTCGCACTTTCTGTTTTCGCTTATAACTATAACGGTAAGAAAGGTGTAGGTTTTGGTCTAAATGGTATTCGCAAAGTCAAAGATGGCGAACGCCTAGGTGGTGTACATGTATCCGCTGATGACTTTGGCGATGATTTAGGAGACCTAGACGACGATGACGATTTAATCTAAGGAGGCAATTATGGAGCTCAGTATTGATGTGGAAACGTACAGCGACTGTCCGATTAAGTTCGGTGCACAGCGGTACGTTGATGATGAGACATTTGAAATACTGCTCTTTGCCTACAGCTTCGATGATGAATCGGTCGAAGTAATCGATATGACAAAAGATCCACTGCCCGTGAGGGTGGTGGACGCTTTGTATAACAAGGAAATTACAAAGACCGCATTTAACGCAGCATTTGAAATGTTGTGCCTTAAAAAGTATTTCCCGGATGCTGACTTTACAAATTGGGAATGTACGTCTGTACTAGCGTTATACTGCAGTCTACCGGCAAGCCTCGACAATGTATCTAAGGCTCTGAAATTAGGAGAAGCCAAGGACTCAAGAGGTAAACGACTAATTCAGTTCTTCTCTGTACCACGTAAGCCTACTAAGACAAATCCTAAGACACGTAATATGCCTGAGGATGCGCCGGAGAAATGGGTGGAATATATTGAATATAACCGCCAAGACGTAGTAGTAGAGAAGGCAATTCGTAAACGCTTACTTTCGCTAAAACCACCTGCTATCGAGCACAAGTACTGGTTACTCGACCAAGATATCAACTGGCGAGGTGTGAAAGTAGATATGGAACTCGTTGATGCAGCGCTTGCTTGTAATGACGAAATTGTGGAAGAGGCTACCGAGTCATCTAAGCTATTAACGGGACTAGAAAACCCTAATAGTACGATGCAGCTAAAAGAGTGGTTATCTGAAAGGCTAGGATATGATCTAGATACTATGCGTAAAGATGATGTATCAAACCTCTTAGCACAGGATATTCCCTCTGATGTGCGCAAAGTACTGCAAAATAGACAGGTGCTCGGTAACTCGTCAATAAAGAAATACTTGGCCATGAAAAATGCGGTATGTTCAGATGGTCGTATCCACGGCATGCTTCAGTTCTACGGAGCTATGCGAAGTGGTCGCTGGGCAGGCCGTGTGGTACAACTGCAGAACCTGCCTCGTAATTATCTGGAAGATTTAGACACCGCTAGGGAAGTTCTTAAAAGTAGAGACGTAGAAATGCTAGACCTACTATATGGAAATCCTGGTGACGTGATTAAGCAACTCATTCGTACCGCTTTAGTGGCGGAAGAGGGACACCGATTTATTGTGGCCGACTTCAGTGCTATTGAAGCACGTGTTATCGCCTGGCTCGCTCATGAGCAGTGGCGACAAGATGTATTTGCGCAAGGTGGAGACATTTACTGTGCATCTGCCTCTAGTATGTTCCATGTTCCTGTTGAAAAACACGGCATAAATGGACACTTACGGCAAAAAGGCAAAGTAGCGGAATTAGCACTCGGCTATGGTGGCGGTGTAGGAGCTATGAAGTCGATGGATACAAAAGGTGAAATTCCTGAAGAGGAGTTACCGGGCATCATCGAAGCTTGGCGACGAGCTAGTCCACGTATTACGCGATTTTGGAAAGATGCAGATAATGCAGCCAAGCAAGTCGTGAAAACCGGAGAACCGGTACGAATTAGGCAAGGCAATATTAAATTCTTTAAATCGAAAGGATTTATGTTCATTGAATTACCGTCTGGACGTAGACTTGCCTACGCAAGACCTCGATTAGGACTTAACCGGTTTGGTGGTGAGTCGATTGAGTATGACGGTATGGATCAGGTTAAGAACACCTGGGGCAGAGTTGAAACCTACGGCGGAAAGCTCGTCGAAAACATTGTACAAGCCGTTGCGAGAGATTGCTTAGCAGCAGCCATGTTAAGACTTGCAAAAGCCGGATACAAGATTGTTGCCCATATCCATGATGAAGTGGTTATCGAAGCGCCTATAGGCGAAGGCAGTTTAGATGAAGTTATAGATATTATGTGCGAGCCTGAGTCCTGGAACGAGGGCCTTATATTAAACGCAGCAGGGTTTGAGAACCCTTACTATATGAAGGATTAGGAGGATAATTCTTATGAAACTTACAAAAAACCAAATTCAACAACAACGCGAAGTTATCGACGGTTTATATGAGCTAGTAAAAGAAGCTCCTGCAAGCGAACGCAAAGACTCCGCTATGGAGTATTGCGAAGGCTGTATCGCCGCTTGTGATTTAGGTCTTAAAGTATTAAACGGTAAGAAAACAGAAGATACGCCTAAGGCGGATAAAAACCCAACAGTAGAAGAACAGGCTACCACTGAAGAAAAACCAAAACGTAAACGCGTAGCTAAGAAAAAAGATGAACCTGTAGAAGAAAAGTTACCGGTTGAAGATGACCCAGTAGTTGAGGAAACTTCTGAAGAAGACGATTTAGACGATTTGTTATAGATGAAAGGATAGCGCCTTATGAAGGTATTATTTAGTTTATCAGTTAACAAGCTGTATGACCTAGTACGGCGCAAGCAAGTGAACTCTTGGTCACCTGCTGTACATTACCACGTAGATTGTGGTCAATCATTTGCCTGCTTGTGGCCCTCAGTATCTTCCGGAATGGGTAGAATAGTAGACCCTTATATATCAACTGAGTTCTATTGCCCACAATGTGGAGAACTCATTAGTACAAGAGGTACGGACGGTGATTGTGTAGCTGATGCTTCCGGTACCGCTAATGTTCCTCTAGATATAGAACTATCGGTTATTGATCGAGGAACAATTCTCGATGTTAAATTCGAATATCACACGGTATATGTCGATAACGATACACAATCTATCTACCCAGGCTACAAACCGCATCTTATCGATATATTGCGCTTCGATTTCAAACAAGGAAAAGTGTTCTTAGTTCAAAAGAAACGCACTCGTGCCGATATAATATCAGAAATCGACCCCAATATATCGGTGTTTTACTCAAAATCATTACCTCTATATTGGTTAGTTGCAACTCCTAATTGTCGGTTATCGCAATATAAAAAGGAGCTACAAACTTTTGCTAAAGTGCTAAAACAAGCTTACTTTGCTAAGTTGTCAAAACGGGTAGGCTACAAAGTTAAACCAATCAGACAAGGTGTGTTACTATCATCCAAATACGGTGCGCTCGATAACTTACTCCATAATCTAGTGTGGAAGATGCACGCGCCGGATGCGCCTGCATTAAACGACACGCTAGTTAGAGACCATGACGCCTACTTCAGACCTTTTGGGGCTAATTTAACAAGTACTTTAGCTATTACCGAGTTAACTAATGCCGGCGTACCGTTTATCAAAGCACTTATACAGCTTTATAAGGTACCGGATAAACGCTGGGTTAGAAAATTACTAACTATCCGTCCTTTCTTCTATATCAAAGTGATCCAAACTGCTAGCAAGATATTCAAAAGCATGGATTATCAGAAAGCATTTACAGACCTTGTGGCAGAGGAAAGCGGGAGAACTGGGTATATCCAATCTTGGCCAATATGGAATGATGGGCAAGCTTTGCTTACTGTTACTGATTTTCTTAAGCTTATGCGCCACCAATACGGTGAGCGCCGAGTCCTATTATTCTTAAAAAACGCTGACTCCTACTCGGAAGTAAAAGATACTGCGGATATGTATAACCGGTTATCAAGAGCTAGGAAAAAAGAGATTTGGGCTAGACGTATCCAAATTAAGGATCTGCATGACGAGATTGTGTGTATATCCAAATTTGAAAAAGCAGAAAATGTCCCAGTACAGCGCAGTATGCTTCATAAAAAACTAATAGACTCCGTTGGTGGTCTAGATTTTACTGTGGTTAAAACAACACACGACATAATTCGACTAGGCGTTCAACTCAATAACTGCGTAGGTACCTTTGTAGAAAAAGTTAAAGACCAAAAATGTGCTATTGTTGGTGTGTTTGAAAACAGCCGTCCAGTAGCGTGTATTGAGGTAAATCCTACGGATACCTCTGAAGCATTTACAGTAATACACCAGGCTAAGCTAAAAAACAACAGAGGTGTAAGAGATAATCACAACATTAATTATGCTGTATGCCAATGGGTTAAAAAGCATAGATTACAAGTACCTAAATATTTAGGGGATATTCATTTTGCGAAGGGAGGAGCGATGTAACATATGGATACAAATATCATAATAGCTACGGGCAAAAGTCGCTCCGCCCGTAGCTGGAAGTCTCAGAAAATGACTTGGAGTGCTTTGACCAATAAGTTGGTCGAGCCTACTGTAACGAATGAAACGGCTGCTGAATACGCCAAGATGTCTAAAGCCGAGAAGGGCCAAAAGAAAGATGTCGGCGGTTTTGTTGGTGGCTATATCCCCAAAAATGGTAGACGGGTTAGAGGTGCCGTTAAGGAGCGATACTTAATCACTCTTGATGCGGACTCTCCTAGTGAAGATTTTCTCTTAGACCTTGATATGGAATTAGGCGGTATGGAATATGTACTTTATAGTACACATAGTCATACTATCGATAATCCTCGCTATCGTATCATCATTCCTGTCAATAGAGCGATGACTCCTGATGAGTACCAAGCTGTATCAAGACGTATCGCCGATGATATTGGCATCGACTCTTTTGACCCATCCACGCACCAGGCTGAGCGCTTGATGTATTGGCCAAGTTGTCCGAAGGATGTGGGATATGTATATCAACACAGTGAAGGCAGCTTAGTTTCTGTCGATCAATATCTCAATACCTATAGAGATTGGCGAGATACGAGCCTTTGGCCAACATCAAGTAAGGAGTCACAGATTCGCCTTGATGCGGCCAAGAAGCAAGGTAACCCATTAGAGAAAAAAGGTTTACTTGGTGCCTTTTGTAGAAGCTATAGTATCACAGAAGCTATTCAAAAGTTTCTCCCTGAAGTCTATGAGCCGACACAAGCCCGGGGCCGATACACGTATACCGGAGGCAGCTCAGTAGCAGGTCTTGTCATTTATGACAATGACACTTTCGCTTACTCCAACCATGCGACTGACCCTATCAGTGGTAAGCTCGTTAATGCGTTTGACCTGGTCCGCATTCACTTATTTGGCACCGAAGATGCTGACGCAGATCCACAAACAAAAGTAACGGATTTACCAAGTTACAAAGCTATGATAGATTTTGTTAACGATGACGGCGCAGCACCAATTTTGCTCGACAAAGAACGCATGGCCGATATGGACTTTGAGGACATTACAGAAGACGAGGAGGACTTTCTCGAAAAGCTCAAACGTGACCGTCGAGGTACGCCAGAGTCCGACGTATTTAACTGCTTAGTAGTTCTTAAATATGACCCTGCCTTAAGAGGTCGTATACGCCTTGACGAATTTGCGCATCGGTTAGTTGTAACCGACGACTTACCGTGGCGAGGTAAGGACGAAACTCCTTACTGGACCGATACGGACGATGCGTGCTTACGTAATTACTTCGCTACAAAATACCTGATCAAGGGTAAAGGCATCATCGACGATGCGCTCCTGGAAGTAACGCAAGATAACAAGTTCCACCCTGTACGTGAGTACTTAACCGGTTTAAACTGGGACGGTACTTATAGAGTCGATACTCTGTTTATCGACTACATCGGTGCCGAGGATACTGAATATATAAGGGCCGTAACCCGTAAATGGATGTGCGGTGCTGTAGCGCGCGTTATGAATCCAGGTGTTAAGTTCGATACGGCGATTGTATTACACGGCTCTCAAGGTCTTGGTAAATCGTTAATCCTGGAGCGGTTAGGTCGTAAATGGTTTAACAACTCACTCGTGGATATCAAAACCAAAGACGCCCTAGAACAAATTCAAGGCTCCTGGATCAATGAATTAGCCGAACTCGCACCGACCTATAAGAACGACAACGAAATCGTAAAAGCCTTTATCAGCCGTACCTCTGACCGGTTCCGCTCACCGTATGGGAGACGCACCGAAGAGTATCCTCGCCAGTGTGTATTCGCCGGTTCTACTAATAATCTTATGTTCCTTAAGGACCGTACCGGTAACCGCCGATTCTGGCCGGTCACAGGCGACAAAGACCGTAAAATTAAGAACGCTTGGGAGCTATCAAAAGAGGACATAGACCAATTGTGGGCAGAAGCCTATTACTACTGGTCTGAGGGTGAATCATTAGTTCTTGAAGGGGAACTTGAAGAAGAAGCCCTTAGAATTCAATTATCGCACACAGAAGGTGGCGAACTCGTAGGGCTCATTGAAGAATACCTTGATATGTTATTACCTGAAAACTGGGAGTCGCTTGATATCTTTGATAGACGCGATTATATCAGAAATTACGGCGATGACGATCATTGTGGTTCAGTGCAGCGGGAGCGGGTGTGTGCCCTTGAAATATGGTGTGAAGTGATGGAGGGGGACAGGAAGAACCTGCAGAACGCAAAGGCTAGAGAAATCATTGACATTTTGCAAGCTATTAAAGGGTGGAGTCCTTATTCCAAGAGCGTCGGGAAGATGCGATTTGGGAAATTGTACGGTGTGCAAAGAGCGTTTATTAGGGATAATAGCACTCTCCAAAATACGGCCAAAATGGTAGCCAAAAATCGCAAAAATTAGTGTTGCCGATTTTTGTTGCCGATTAACTATTTTTATAATATCAAAAAAAATCGAAATAATTTTTATACAACTCTATACATTGATAAAGTTTGATATAAAGTAAATAATCGGCAACGGCAACACGGGTGGCAACAAAATCGGCAACACGAAAAGCACAGATATACGCTAAGTTAAATACAATTTGTTGCCTATGTTGCCAATTATTTACTATTAATAATAAATAATAAATATATGAATAATGGTGTGCATACACATACACGTAAAAAACACGAATACGCGTATATATATGTTTACGAAAAAAAAACGGCAATATCGGCAACACAACCCCGATGAAGCCAGTATTCATATAGGTTCGATCGTGTTGCCGATTATTTATTGAGAACGAGGTGAGAATAATCGAAAAGGATATCGAACGTTGGTTAGGAATTCGACTCAAAAAAATGGGTTGTATATATATGAAGTTCGTATCACCTGGAAATGATGGTGTGCCAGATCGAATAGTAGTACTTCCTGGTGGCAGTGTCATATTTGTAGAACTCAAAGCCAAAAAAGGGGTATTAATGGCTAATCAAAGAATACAAGTTGCTAGATTACGTAAGCAAGGCGCGTTAGTATTTGTAATTACCGGAATGATAGAAGCTAAGTTATTTGTTGATGACATGGAAAGGGTAATACATGAACTTTCATCCACACGAATACCAAGAAATAGCCATACAACGAATCATTGATCATACGCACTACGGGCTGTTACTTGACATGGGTTTAGGCAAGACCGTATCTACACTTATTGCAATCGAGCAGTTAATGTATGACTACTTCGACATTAAGAAAGTACTGCTTATAGCACCTAAGAAGGTAGCAGAGTCTACCTGGGCGCAGGAGACTAAAAAATGGAGTGAGACAAGTCATCTTACAATAGCATCTGTTTTGGGTTCTGAAAAGGACCGTATCAAAGCCCTTGAAAGTGACTCCGATATCTACGTAATAAACCGTGAAAATGTGCAATGGTTGTATGATTACTATTTTGAAAAACCAAAGCGGAAATTTCCCTTTGATATGCTTGTCATCGATGAAAGTTCATCGTTTAAGAATCCACAGGCTAAACGATTTAAGGCGATGCGTAAAATGAGGCCCTTCTTCAAACGAGTAGTCATTTTAACTGGTACACCAGCGCCTAATACGTTAATGGATGTATGGGCACAGATGTATTTGTTAGACGGCGGTGAACGACTAGGTAAAACCCTTACCGAGTATCGATTACGATACTTTACGCCTGATAAAACAAACGGACATATCGTGTATAGCTATCGACTATTACCAGGTGGTGATAAAGCGATATTCGGTAAGATGCAAGATATCTGTATGAGCTTAAAAGCAAAGGATTATCTTAATCTTCCAGAACGTATCGAAAATGTAATCACAGTAGAGATGACCCCGAAAGAATGGGAACTCTATAAACAGATGGAACGTGAGCACGTGCTTAGCTTAGTTGACGATGACGACGTAAGTGCACTTAATGCAGCAGCGCTTGCCGGTAAATTGTTACAACTAGCGAATGGATCCATTTATAACGATGATGGTGAAATCGTAGTTGTCCATAACGAGAAGATTGAACGCTTGAAAGAATTGGTAGAGACGAACGAAGGAAAATCGATGTTAGTGTTCTATAACTTCAAGCATGACCTTCAATCCATCAAACAAGCGTTCCCGAAAGCCGTTGAGCTTAAGACCGATGATGATGTAGCTGAGTGGAACAAAGGTAACATCCAAATGTTACTAGCACACCCCGCATCAGCCGGATACGGCTTAAACCTACAGGCAGGTGGAAATATCATCGTATGGTACGGACTAACTTGGAGCTTAGAGCAATATCAGCAGGCTAACGCGAGACTTCATAGACAAGGACAAACACAACCTGTGATTATCCATCATCTAGTTACCAAAGGAACGATGGACGAGCAAGTCATGAAAGCATTAGAACGTAAAGAAGTAGGGCAAGATGCACTACTAGAAGCTATCAAATATCGTAAAGAATTGTATAGAAAGGATGATTAATATGGATCAATTTATAATGGCAGGATTAATCGGGGCCATCGTGGTAATAGTGAGTTACACGACTATTCAAGTTATAGATATCACTGATAAATATCTTGATAATCGAAAATACATGGCTGCATTGGGGCTGACTCCAGGTAGATTGTATGAGAGACCCAATAATCCCCCGCCACCGCCTGTAAGGTTATCAGCTAGCGAGGAATTAAAACAATATACAGCTAATGAAATTTTAAAACGTCATGCGGCTAATCTAAAACGGTTACAAGGAGAACATAAAATGAGATACAACTCGACTTTACAAGAAAAAGCAATTGAAGCAGCACAAAAGGTATTGTACGGTGTAGATAAATTCGATTATCTTGCTGCTGACGGAGACCTAAACGGGATGTTCGTTGTTTGGTTTTGTAAAACTTTACAAAACTGGAAGGCGATCGTAGCCGGACGAGATTTTGATGAATTTATTGAAGTCACACACAACGGCGATAAAAATGAAACTTATGTTGATATCTATCGAAAAGTAACGAACGTGTGTGTAACATATGATTGCAACGGTCACACATACATTAAAAGTATAAAAGAGCTATAAAAATTGTATAAGGGAGTAGAACTATGCAAAGAAAATGCAGCAGACGCGGCGAGAAGTATACTTTGGTTAAGGACGAAAAGTATTGCCCTGATTGTATGGAGGTTATGACACCTCCTGCACTGAAAGAAACACCGGAAATAAAAATAACAAAGTGTGAAGGATGTGGAATTGAATTTTCTGTGGCTAAAGGTAGACCTGGGCGACCGCCAAAATATTGTCCGGAATGCGTAGCCAAATATTCTAAAAAGTCTAAAGTGGAAAAGCTTAAGAAGGTTAGCCATGAATTACAAAAAGAAGAAGTGGCCAAGCAGGAAATTATAGCTACCATTACTAAACATCTGGAAGCTAAGCCAGCTACAAACAAGGCGACAATTAAGGAGGAAAAGGTAGTGACACCGGCTAAGTTATCTAATATCGAACACGATGTTGTTAATCACCCTTCACATTACACACGTGGTAATATCGAAGTAATCGACTTCATCGAAGATCAACAACTACCTTACCATTTAGGGAATGTAGTTAAGAATGTAGTTAAGTATGTAGCACGAGCAGGGTACAAAGGTGATAAGGTTGAGGACCTAAAAAAGCGCAATGGTATCTCAATCGGTATATCCGTACACTTGAAAAAGGAGTTAGTAATTAATGGTGGTGGAAATAAGGGGACCTGTGAATGACTGATAAAGAGTACATGCTTCAGATATTACGAATTGATGATAGAATTGAATCCATCAATCGTGACATCGAAGCACAAATAGAACGCAAAGCGGATACTTTGTCAGCTACCGATTATAGCAAGGATAGGATATCCGGAGGCAGTTGTAGCGACTTATCAAATATCGTGGTAGGTATTGAGCAATGTGTCGAACTGCAGCGAAAGGAAATAGAAAGGTTAAAAGCCATCAAAGCAGAAGTACGAAGCGTGATTAGTCAAGTACGCCCAAACGAATTGGCCATGCTACTAACAGAACGATACGCGCAAGGCAAAAACTGGAAGGAAGTAGCTGATATTTTAGGTTACAGTGAGGCTAGAGTACGTGGAGAATTGCACGACCGAGCACTAACTGAAGTAGGGTACATTCGTTCTATGATGTAAAAGTCGATACATTTCAGTACAAAACGATACAAAACAGTACATCGACATGTGGTATACTGTAAGTGTGAAAGTTGGGAAACTTCACAGGAAATGAATAAGTAAAGGGCGTCAGATATATTTGGCGTCCTTTTTACTTGCAGAGATAGGCGGTAGTCTAGCACCCTTTAACGGGTGCTTTTTTGTTGCCCAAATTTACATTATTAATATTAATTGTAATTGAGAAAATGAAAATTTGGAAAAGGTACTTCCTAGAGCAAAAACCACCGCTGGTCGCCCCCGCGCGAAGATTGTCTCTGTGTAGGAGAAATTTTACTGTTGAAAGTTGAATGTCAAGAGACAGAAAGGAGGTCGAAAATGGCCGACGCAAAACCAAGAGTCAAATTCAATACCGCAGGCGATTTGCTCGTATCAAGTGCTCAGCTTTGTGACCTTCTACGAGTGACCCCTGAGATTATTTCCAGGCATCATAAATCAGGGATGCCAAAAGCTGCCACAGGGTGGTGGAATCTCAGGGAGGTGCTTGCGTATCTTGGACATACAAAAGGCGATAAAGCAAAAGACCAATCTGCAGCCACTCGAAAGTTAGTTGCTGAAGCTGACTTAAAGGAGTCTAAAGCAGCACGCGAGAAAAAGCTTCTTGAAATATTAGAGGGTGAATACATATCTCGTGCAGATGTTGCTAAGGAATGGTCTGGGCGAGTACTCGAATTGAAATCGTCATTTACTAAATTGGCGAAACGAATTGCGAGTGAATTCACGGATCCGGAAGAACGGGCGAATGTAGAAAAGGTGGTGAATGACGTTGTCGAAGACTACCTCGAAAGCTACGCGCGCAAGGGTGAGTACACGCCGGGAATCAAAGTCAGTCGAAAAGCAAAGGCCAAAGGTTGATTGGTTTCCAGAAGAGCTTAAAGCATTTAAGCCCCCAGAAAGATATACCGTATCAGAATGGGCGGATAACTTTAGAGTGCTAACGAGTGTATCGGCAGAGCCCGGTAGATGGCGTACGAATCGAACGCCTTATCTTAAAGAGCCAATGGATAGATTCACTGATCCACTCATTGAAAAAATTGTACTTTGCTTTGGTGCACAGCTAGGTAAGACTGAAACAGAACTTAACATGATAGGGTATGCGCTAGACCAAACATCCTCCCCTACCATGATGGTGTATCCAACAGATACCATCGCTAAGTTTTCCAGTGATAAGCGTGTGCAGCCGATGATTAAATCTGTCAAATCGATTAATGATAAGTTCGATGAGAATAGTAAATTGCTGGAGTTAGATTTCAACAATGGCAATTACATGGTGCTTGTGGGAGCGAACTCCCCAAGTAGCCTTTCGAGTCGATCAATCAAATATCTATTCTTTGATGAAATTGACAAATACCCCGCCTTTGCAGGTAAGGAGGCAGACCCAATTAAACTGGCGACGGAACGTACAAAAACGTTCGTCGATAAAAAAATCGTGATGGTGTCTACTCCTACGGTCGAGTCGGGTAATATTTGGCAGGCGTTCATGAGTGCAAATGAGCGCCGACAATATTACGTGCCATGCCCGCATTGTGGTGTGTCGCAGACCCTCAAGTTTAAGCAGATAAAATGGCCTGAAGAATACAACGATAATGCAGACATGATACGTGATACAGCGTACTACGAATGTGAACACTGCGGCGAACGTATTTACGATAAGCACAAAATGGAAATGTTAAGACGTGGTGAATGGAGAGCGGTAAACGAATCGCAAAGTAAAGTCCGCTCGGTATCGTATCACTTATCGTCGATATATTCGCCATGGGTCACATTCGGAGACGTTGCTTATGAGTTTAAGAATTCCAAAGGTACGCCAGCTACATTAATGAACTTCATCAATTCGTGGCTAGCTGAACCTTGGAAAAGTTCTAAAACTAAAAGCACGCAAAATATGGAATTTACTAAATCCAATTATCCGTGTGGTGTTGTGCCGGATAAAGCAGTATTGCTTATCGCTTCAGTTGACGTACAACTTGATCATTTCTGGTGGGAAGTAAGAGCATACGCACCTGGCGTAAAGTCCTATCTGATTGATTATGGACAGGCAAGCACATGGGAAGATTTAGAAGAGATAATCATTAACCGAGAATATCCATCAGAATATGGTGAACCTCGACAGGTGATGAAAGCTGGCATTGACTCGGGCTTTAGAACAGACGAAGTATATCAATTCTGTTCTAGATTCCCTGAAGTTTGTATTCCAGTTAAAGGCTCTTCGAATCATAGCACGATGGCAGCACCATACACTATGACCTCGCTAGAAAAAGGAGTCGTAGGCGGATTAAAGTTGTATGTGCTAAACACTGATTATTGGAAGGACTTTATATTTGCACGAATGATAAGGCCGGCAGATGAAGACGGAACAATTCATTTGTACAAAGAATGTCCGCAAGAGTACTCTGATCATTTAAGGTCGGAAGAAAAGCAAGAAATCAGAAATGTGAAAACAGGTGCGGTAACGGTGCAATGGAAACCGCTCACCAGCCATCCTGTTAATCACTTACTTGATACATGCACCTACAATGCTGCAGTAGCAGATATTGCAGGTGTTAAATATTTAGTTGAACCAGCTGACTATGAGGAAACTGAAGAGGTTGAAACCTACGAAGATTACGGCGGAGGCATAGGCAATACTGGGCATTGGTTTAGATAGGAGGTGAACCATGAGCGATGTAAATGAACAACTTGAACGTGTTCGTCAAGTGATTGAGGATATCGAAACTAAAGGATACTCTGAATTGCAAATTGGCGGCAAACGGTTCAAGGCAATTGACTTGCCTGTACTTTATGCACGTGAACAAACATTAATGCAACGTGTACATGAGGAAGCAAATGGCTATCAAGTGGATGCATTCGTAACATGGGGTGGGCGATGAATATTATTGACAAAGTAATCGGATGGGTGAGTCCACAACGTGCGTACGAGCGTCAGGTCTGTCGTGATGCACTACGACAATATGATGCACTACGCCAATATGATGCGGCGTCTATGGATAGGTTAAGCAGTGATTGGCAACCCGCATATGGCACGGCCGAACAGCTTGCAACAGGTTCACGTGATATTATTCGCGGGCGTGCAAGAGCTGCAGAAATGAACAGTGACTTAGCTGAGTCGGCTGTTATTGCTTTGTTACGAAATGTAATCGGCGCAGGTATTATTCCACAAGCGAAAGTTAGAAATCGTAACGGTAAATTAAACAACGATCTAAATAAGAAAATCGAGAAAGCATGGGCCAAATGGGCTGAACCTGAAAACGCTGACATTAGGGGTATTTCAAACTTCTATGAATTACAAGAAATGGCGCTAAGACGTATGGTGTACGACGGGGAAATTCTAGTCAATAAAACTTCACAGGGCACGTACTTGCCATTATCCATTCAGTTGATAGAAGCTGAAAATATCGGCGCAGTAAGTATCACGCACGGCAAGAATAACATCATCAACGGAGTTGAGGTTACTGAACACGGCAGGCCTGTAGCTTACCATGTGAGTCAAACAGATCCAATGGGTTTGCGCTCGTTCGATACAGTTCGATTAACCACTGACCAGGCGTTTTTATTATTTAAACCAAAACGACCGTCTCAGATTAGGGGTATAAGCTTATTAGCTTTAGTCTTACGTAGAATTCACGATATTGACGAATACATGGATGCTGATCTAATTGCAGCTCGTGTAGCAGCATGTTTTAGCGTTTTTGTAACCTCGCAAAATTCAGCAAGACAAACGGGGATATTACCGCGAGATAAAAAAGGTAGACCCAATATTACAATGGCACCGGGTATGGTTAGACATTTAAGTCCTGGTGAATCGATTGAGTTTGCAGACCCTAAACGTAATGCAGGAACTGCAAGCGAATACTCAGCAACTCAGACCAGACGTATTGCGTCCGGTCTTGGTATGAGCGCTGACATCGTAGCGCGTAATATATCTGGGAATTTCTCAGCGGCAAGGCAAAACTTGTTAGAGGACCAAAAGACATTCCGTCAAGTACAGAAATTTGTAATCACACACTTCTGTATGCCGATTTGGAAAGCTTTTATTGACGCCCTTTACTTAGCGGGTGAATTACCTTCTGACTACTTAGCGAACAAGGACAAATACCAAGAGGTAGCTTGGCTTGCTCCAGGATGGTCTTGGATTGACCCTGTTAAGGAAGTTAACGCCAATAAAGAAGCAATCAAATCCGGTCTTACAACATTGGAAGATGTGTGTGCATCATCTGGACGAGATTGGGAAGAAGTTCTTGAACAACGGAAACTTGAACAAGATAGAGCTAAGGAGCTCGGGGTTCTACTAGATTATTCCAGTGAGTTGCAACCGCTAACGATGGGCGATGATGATACTACACAGGAAGGAGCTGATGGCTAGTAATGAGTGAACATCAAATGCGTAGTATTCTAGGTAATTATTGCCGAGAGACTACTATTGACAATGTCGATACCGATAGTCGGACAGTAGAATTATCTTTCTCTTCCGAAACGCCATATGGTCGTTGGTTCGGCGATGAAATCCTTTGCCATGATGAAGAGTGCATCAATCTTGAGCGCTTTAATAATGGTTTAGGGACAGCGTTGTTTAATCATGATCGTGATGCGGTCGTGGGACACGTTGAAAAGGCTTGGATTGAAAACAATCGAGGAAAAGCGCTAGTGCGTTTTGATGAAGATGAACAATCCGACACTATATTTCAAAAGGTACAGTCAGGAACGCTAAAAGGGGTAAGCGTAGGCTATATAGTCAACCGATATGAAGTATTGGAAGATAAGGATACTAAATCCACTAACGGTCGATTTAATGGCCCGGCCTATGTAGTAACCGATTGGGAACCTTTAGAAATCAGTATTGTATCTGTTCCTGCCGACCCGACGGTGGGCGTAGGACGAAGTGCTGAAGAAATTCATACAAGTATTGACACACAGGAGGAAGAAAAAAGTATGGATGAAAAAGAAGTTTTAAAAACTGAAGAAGTAAAAGCTACAGAACCAGTTGAAACTGGTATCACAAAAGCAGACCTTGCGAAAGCGATGGAGCAAGAACGTAAACGTACTTCCGAAATTACTGCATTGTTCCGTGACTTCGACGTAGAAGGTGCAGACGAAGCAATTGTAACAGGTGTATCTGTTGACGAAGCACGCGCAATGGTAATGGATCAATTACGGGCGCGTAACAAAGGTGTATCCGTAACAATGGGCGAAGCTGAAACTGACAAGTTCCGTGCCGCCGCACAAGATGCAGTATTAATGGCAGCCGGTTTACCTGTAGCAGAACCGGCACCAGGTGCTAATGAATTGCGCGGCTACTCCATGATTGAGTTAGCTCGCGAGTCTTTACGACGTGAATGCGACACTAAAGCCAATTTTGGCGATAACATGGAAATGGCACGTGCGGCCGTTAATTCTACATCTACATTCCCGGCAATCATGTCTAACCTAGCTAATAAATCTGTAATGGTTGGTTTTAATGAAGCTGAGACTACATTCCAAATTTGGGCAGGTAAAGGATCTAACCGCGACTTCAAAGAAGCTACACGCGTAGCATTGTCTGAAGCAGGCAACCTTGAATTAGTTCCAGAAGGTGGCCAATTCCAACAAGATGTATTTGGTGAAGCATCTGCTCGTACTAAAGTCGCTACATACGGCAAAATTTTCAGCTTGACTCGACAAGCAATTATCAACGACGATTTAGGTCTATTCTCCAAAATTGCTACTAAATACGGCTCTGCCGCAAAGCGTTTGGTAAATAAAATGGCATATGCTCAATTAACTGGTGACGTTAAAATGCAAGATAACGTAGCCTTATTTGACGATAAACACGGCAATGTCGCTAAGACAGGTGAAGCATTATCCGTTAAAGCAATCGCTAAAGCGATTACGGCTATGCGTCGTCAAAAAGGCATTCAAGGCACAGCTAATCTAAACATCACTCCTAAATATTTAGTGGTACCACCAGAATTGGAAGTAACAGCTTACCAAATTGTTAACTCTACTGCAGCAGTAGATGGTACAAATTCCGGTGTGGTTAACCCTTATAAAGGTCGTTTCGTAGTTGTAGCTGACGCAGAATTAACCGACCCAGATGCGTGGTACTTGGTAGCCGATGCAAGTCAACATGACACTATCGAAGTAACTTACTTGAATGGTGTTGAAACTCCACGTTTAGAAACTCGTCAAGGTTTTGATGTAGACGGCATTGAATATAAAGTGGCATTTGATTGTGGCGTAAGCGCACTTGACTTCCGTGGTGTATATAAAAACGCTGGTAAATAATTAGGGGGTAACATATATGATGACACAATTCGTAATGGATACTGATCGTATCAATTTCACAGCTACCGCGCCTGTAAAAGTTGGCGACATTGTAGAAGTTGGTAAACTTCATGGCGTTGCACTTACTGATATTGCTAAAGGTGAAGTCGGTGCTGTAAAAGTAACAGGTGTATTTAAAGTGGCAGCTAATAAATCCGACACATACGCTGTTGGTGATTTAGTTCAATTCTTAACAGATAAAGCAGTAAAAACTGGCGGTAAAGTTCTCGGCATGGCTGTAGAGCCTAAGACAGCTACACAGGAAACTGTGACAGTAATGTTATTACAACCTACTGCTTAAATAATTACAAAGCGCCCTTTTTGGGCGCTTTACTTTTTATGAGGTAAAACTAAATGCTTAAATATGATGACAAAGCATTACTATCTGTATTTGGTGAACGAATTACCTACAAAGGCCAAGCTATCAAAGCTAGCGTGGAGATTGGCGAATATGACGGCAAAGGTTCCGGATTCGTTGATAAAGCACTAGCCGATAAGGCTCAAATTTGGGTGCGTGCTAAGGATGTACCTAATCCACATTCAAAAGATGAAGTGTATATCAATGGCGAGAAATGGTACGTTGATCACATTTCAAACTTTGACGGCACGATGTATTGTTTGGAAATTGTCCATAACGTGAGGGCGGTGAGACCTTGAGTAATGAACCTATTACGATTACAGACACAGCCACACCGTATCTGAATTTCATTGCAGAGACTAAACCAGACTGGATGCGTAAGGCATTAAAGTCAACAGGTTGGATGATGCAAAAAGAAATCAAGCAGGGCATTCGGTCAGGTGCACTGGGCGGACGTAAGTATCCTAACTTCATGGCACCCGCTCGTCGGGCCGCGTTTGAGTCAGCATTCGGTGCGAAACTCCGAAAAGCTTACCAAAGTGGAGGACGTGCAGAACGAGAAGCCTGGGGCTCTAAATCGCGAAATGCCCTACTTGATATGGGCATCAGCGCCAGGACAATCGGATATAGTCCTCTTGGTAAGCTATCGAATGCAGTCGGATATCAATATGACAAGGGCAAGCAATCCGTCCGAGTTGGGTGGTTATCTAATTCGGCTAAACGGTTAGGTGAACGTATCGAGGAAGGCTACACTAAGCAAATTACGGAGCCTATGCGCAAGAAGTTATTTGCTGCCGGTGTACCGCTACCTAAGGGAAAATCGATGTTCAAAATTCAGCCGCGTCATACTTATGGTCCTATGAAAGCAGCGTTACAGCCTAAGCTTAAACCTTATATCGAAAATAAGATAGGCGACTACGCTATTTATGGTCCAGCTGCACAATCCGCATCTCGACGTAACTATAAGGTAAGGTGATTTGATGCAACAGACAATTCCACTGTCGCGCATCGTTGAACGTTGGGCTGAAGCCCTAGCGAATGATGAAGCGTTGACTAAATTTTGCAATGACAAATACGGAAAGCCGGCGCAACTGTATGTCGGCTACGACGATGTTGATGCACCGCTCGAAGAAGATTGCCCTTGCATCATATTACTACCGAGTAATAAGAACGAAGGGCTTGCTGATACCTACACATACTCGTTAGTGATTGTATGGGGTATCGTCCATAAAGGTGCAACTCGCGTTAAGAATATTATTCGATACGACGGAGCGCTAGAATCGGATAACCTAGGACAGTTAATCATCGAATGCATTTGTAAGGTAAATCCAGCGTTTCCGGTAATCGGCATTGATTATGAATTAGACTCAATGAATTGGCGCCCAGTGTTCACTGGACGTTTAACAGCTACTATAGAAATTCCGCATGTAATCGGCGGGAATATTGAATATTAAAGGAGGAAATGCATATGGCAACAGCAAAACGTGCGCAGGGCTCTCAGTCCCATGTGGCGATTGCGTTTGAGGCGGATTTTGGTACAACGCCAACTACTGGCGGCGTAATCACGCCAATCATATCTAGCTCTATAAAAGCTAGTCAAAATTTAAACGATTCCACGGTAATCCGTGGCGATCGTAATCCTGCAGCGCCATTCCGTGGCAACATTGACACGTCTGGTAGTTTGACCGTTCCTGTTGGTGTAATCGACATCGGATATTGGCTAAAAGCTGCATTTGGTCAACCGACTTCTAATACAACTGGCCAAGCGCCAAATAAGAAGTCTGAGCATGTGTTTAAAATCGGAAACACAATGCCGTCGTTAACTATTGAACAGGGCTATCCTGATGTTAACGTATTCCAACAATTCGCGGGTGCGCGAGTTAGTAAATTAGGCTTTAAATTTGGCGGTGATGCCGAATTAACTGCATCTGTGGATGTAATGGGCTGTAAGGAAACATTAGCCAGTACTACATTCGACGCCGCAGCAAAAGCAGTTAATTTCTTACCATTCCAAAATCTTAACGCAACTATCAAAGAGGGCGGCGTTACTGTGGCCAATATCCTAAGTTGTGATATCAACTTTGATTTTGGCTTGGACGGCGACTCTTACGCTATCGGTGGTAAAGGCTTTAGAACATACATCGACCCAGGTATTGTGTCAATTTCTGGGACGATTAAAGCGTTCTTCCAAAATAAGGACCTTTTAAACAAAGCGGTTAACGGTACGGAATCCAGCTTGGAATTGCGACTTGAACAAGATGACTGGTCGCTTACATTCAAATTGCCTGAACTTGTGTACGAACGACAATCTCCAGGCATCGATGGTCCTCGTGGCGTCAATATTGAATTGCCATTCAAGGCGTACTATCGTGCAGATTCTGGTCGTTCTGCATCCATCATTACATTAGTTAATAATCAAGAACAATACTAGGAGGTGCCAACATGGCATTTGAAGATATCAAAGTAAGAGGCTTAACATTCGCTGAACGTGGTGAATTAATTAAATCTGGTTTAGACCCATTGTATACCCCAGTTCCGGAAGAAGCACCGGATACAGAACGCCTATTACGTTCTCGTGAGCTTGCACAATGGATTATGCAACACATCTACGGCTTGACTGAAGATGAAATAAACGCAGCACCTGACAATGATCTTATGGAAATTGCGCTTGATACGATGCGTTTTACGCACGAAAAAAAGGCTGAAATCGAAAAAAACTAATTGATGCAATACTTTGGCTTAACTCCGATAAGCCAAAGTATTGCTCTGATTGTATCAAGATGCAACGCGAGACTAAACAGCATTTTGACTGTACGGAGTGTGAGTTTAATTCCCCGCATCAATTAGACGGAACGAGACAAGCAATGCGAGTATACAATGCAAGTCGAATGCAGCGACGTTGGCATTCAGGAGGAATTGCTGGATTCGATATGCCTGCGGTGTTAGAAGTGGCGAGAGCTTACGGCATCGAGCCACTGCCGCACCTTATTGATTTGCTTGTAATTTTGGAAGCTAAAGAGTTGGAGGTGGCGCATAAGAATGGCCAATAATTTAATTGATATTGTCGTTCAGCTGACCGATAAGAATACGGAAGCCGGACTCAAGAAAATTACAGCTAGTGCTGAAGGCGCCAAATCCGCCCTTGGCAAAATGAAGAATGACCTCATGGCGATAGGTGCCGGTGTTGGCGTTGTAGGCATCGGTGCTAAACTTGCCAAGGAGGCTATCCAATGGGACGTAGCCGTTAAGAAGTTATCAGGCATTACCGGTGCTACGGCAAAAGAAACCAGTGAACTATTAGCAGTAGCTAATTACATGGGTATTGCTATGGAGGATAGTGCAGGGGCGTTTGCTAAGTTTTCAAAAAACGTCGGAGCGGCTAAAGAGAAAATGGAAGTCGCACGGGCAGAGGGAAAGCTCGGTACTGATATATTTAGTAAATTAGGCTACACGCTTGAACAGATTCAAGGTAAGAATACCGTTGAAGTGTTTAAGATGATACAGGAACGTTTAAGAGGCATGAAGGACGGGGCTGAAAAGACTCGTGTCGAAATGGAACTCTTCGGACGTACTGGGTATCAGATGCACGCCATGCTCAACATGTCCGCTGAGCAGATGGACAAGGTGGCTGAACGTGCCAAAGCAATGGGGCTTATCATCGACGATGAGACTGCAGCTAAATCCGCAAAGCTAAATCGGGAATTGAAAGATTTAGAAAATACAGGAAAAAGGCTTGCAGTATCCATCGGTCACGAGTTAGTTCCTGTGTTTAATGATTACGCAAAAGGTGTATTAGACGTTGCTAAAGAATTCGAGTCGATGACCGCTGAGCAGAAAGAAGCTATCGGCGGAATTGTTAAATTCGGTGCTGAAGCCAGTGCCGTGATCATAGTCATGCGGTCGCTAACTAGTGCACTCGGATTTATGCGATTGGCCACACTTGCTGCAGCAGGTCCTTGGGTAACTTTAGCTACAGTAATTGGACTTGCTGGGAAAGCATTACTCGATTTTCGTTACAATGAAAAAACATCTGGCTCTTATATGGGTGTAGATGTTGATGGAAAGCGTATTCACAAGAATACGAACTCAACAACAGGCCTGTCTGACAAGTTTAGGGAATCACACGATACTCGATATTGGATTGAGGATAGTGCGTGGCTGGGGCTTGTAAAAAATGACCGCTTAGCTACAAAAGAAGAAGGCGCTAGAATCGATGCGGCTTTAAGGCAAAAAGAAGAGGCGGATGCTGCAAAAGCGAGACTCGATGAGGAACTCGCAAAAGCAAAAGAGGACCTTGCTTATGGCGGATTAACGAATACCGAAGCTATCAATAAAGCGAATGAGGAAGCAGCAAAAGCAGCCAAAGCCCAAGAACAGGCGGCTAAGAAAACTCAACAAGCGGCAGAGAAGTTAACGAGTGCCGTGGAGCGTATGTCCGAACTATATCGGTCTCTTACTTTGCAGAGCTTACAAATTGACGGTAGTCAATACGAAATCGATAAGCTAACTGCCAAGAACCAGTACGAAGCTAACAATAAGAATATCCGTGATATTATTCGCTCTGTTTCTGGATTAAGCGGAGGCGTTACTGGAGAAGCTGTAAGCGTACTGGACGCAGCTAATGAGCAACTCGGTAAGGCATACGAGTTAGGCGCAGATGGTACATGGGCAACAGATTGCGGTAAGCTATTCTCCGACTCTGTACTTCAAGCATTTGGTAAGGATGTGCCTCGATACGTTCCATCTATCATGGAAGCCGCAAGAGCTGCTGGTGCATGGCACGATGCAGGCGACGGGTACACGCCTAAGGCTGGCGATGGTGTAGTTGTACTTGGTGATAATCACATCGTCATTAGTGATGGTGCAGGTGGATATACGGGGGCTAACTCTAGTACTGGAGTAGTTGCTAAGCCATCTGTTACCGGCGATTTTGGTGCTGTTACAGGGTACGTAGACACTAGCTTATTAGCAGGTGCTACATCGAGCGCCACTGCTGATTCAGCAGGTAGTGCGGCAAACGCCAAAAAGCTTGCTGAGTCAAATCTAACCGCTCAAGTTAGAGCCAAGAATGAAGAGTTGTATCAAAAGCGATTAGCTGAAGCACAACGAAATCAGACTATCCGTGTTCGTAAGATGAACGAGGATATTAAGAAACTAGATTTTGAACGCACAGGTGACCGCTTGCAATTACTTAAAGCTGAAGCCGAAGCACAAAAGGCGCAGATTGATGATAACGTCCGTGAGTACACAAAGGCAGTAGGGGATAAGGAACTCGCTGAGAAGAAAGCTCAAGCAGAACGCCTAAAATTGGCTTCTGATACTGAGCAGAAAATCAGAGAGTTAGCATATACTCAAACGAGTGAAACCGTTGACCACTTAACCAATATGGTTACTCTTGGTCGCTTATCTCGCAGTGATGCAGATGCTTTACTTGCTGAAGAGTTAAAAGCTTATATTGATTATGCACGTAGTGAAGTCAATGAGGCCAAGTTAACAGCTACACAAAGACTGCAGATTGAAAAGAACCTGTTAGAGTCTCAGCAAAAGCTGTGGGAACTTGCAGGCCGCAGTCTTAAAACAAGCTTGCAGGAAGCTGCTCGGCAGTATAAGCAAGAGACTACCAATTATGCTGATTTAGCGAAATCTACTTTTGATAGTACGATGAGTTCTATTAATTCCGCATGGACAAATAATCTCGAGGCTATGGCAACAGGAACGAAATCATTTAGTAAAGGCATTAAGGACATATTTAAAGATATGACAAACGCCATTATTAAGATGATGATTCAGTTGACTTTCCAACAATACATCATGCCTAAGTTGCAAGGATTATTTGGTGGTGCAGTAAGTGGTATTGGCTCACTAGGTGCTGCAAAAGGGACATCGTCCTTTGCCGGTGGTAGTTCGTTTAGTTCTGCATTTACAGGCAATCGATTTGCTGCCGGAGGAAAAACGAATCCAGGGCTTATGTTGGTTGGTGAAAACGGACCGGAACTATTGCAGTCCTCCGGATCACACCGCATTTATACGGCAAGTGAAACTCGTAGATTAATGGGTGGCGGAGCTACAAGCAACAACGTAGTTGTTAATATCGTTAATCAGTCTGGCCAAGAACTTGAAAGTAAGCAACAGAACTCTCGTTTTGATGGTGAGAATTATGTTATCGATGTAGTAGTTCGTGCTATGGAATCAAACAAAGGAGGTATGCGTGACGCCATCAAGGCATCCGCAGTATAACTATGGCAGTATTTCCAGATATTCGATGGCCGATATACCCAATTCAGGAGACTACTCCAGATACTTCGTATAAAGGCCAAGTTGAAAATATGACGCTAATCACCAGGAAGAAGACGACAAAGACCCGGCGGACATATTCCGTAGGGTACAAGTTGCCAACAGCTGATTATTATAAACTTCGGTCATTCTTCGATGAAGTCAACTGCTCCGGTATTTTCGATTGGATCCATCCGGAAACTCGTGAAACTCTTCACGTGCGATTCGCCGACCAGTTAGACTTTGCAGCGAATGACTACGGAGTGTGGATGGGAACCGTGAAATTACAGGAGGTATAACATGTTACCGCTCTCAACGGCATCGATTTTAGAGAAAAACCAAATATCGGCCACAGGTGTGTGGTTAATGCTGTTAGAAATATCCTATAAAGGGGATACGATTCGATTGGTATACAATACGGAGAATATCCAATTTCAAGGCAATACCTATATTGCATTTCCATTTACCATTCAAGATGTTACAGAGAATGCGACGGATTTACCTAATATCAAGCTATCCGTGTCTAATGTAACTCGGACAATCCAGCGTATGGCAGAGTCTAATAATGGATTCACTGGAGCCAATGTCATCATTCGTGTAGTGAATACGAACATACCTGATGTGTGCGAGCAAGAGGAGCATTTCGTAATTACGGGAACTCATGCAAACGCAGAATGGATGGAGTTTACACTGGGTACTGACTTTAGCTTTACTCGACGATTCCCGTTAATCCGTGTGATGAAGGATTTTTGCCCGTTCAAATTTAAAGGGGCTCAATGTGGATATAAGGGTCACGAAAATCAATGCAATAAAACCCTAGCGCGATGTCGTGAATTGGGGAACAGTACTCGATTTGGAGGAGAACCTACTATTCCGCAAGGAGGACTATATGCATCCAATAAGTGATTTGACTGATATGATAGGTATCCCATTCTCGGAAATGAAATGCTGGGATGTAGTTGTTGAGGTATATCGGCGTAGTGGAATACCACTACCCGAATATACCCAAATCCAAATGGATGAATGGCGCGAGGTTCGTGAGCCAATGCCAGGGAGTGTTTTGGTATTTGCGCTATATGGTAAAAATCTCGATCATGTAGGGGTTTATCTTGGTGAAGGTAAATTTATACACGCTACTGAACACAGCGGCACCTGTATTGAGCACATATCAAAGTACGTGCCTCGATTGAAGCACATTTATGAAAGGAAGGAGTAGCAGATGGTTAATGTAATCATTGTAAATAATCCGTTCAAGCCAGAGCAACGGGATACAAAATATTTGCCATTTAAACAGGGCAAGTCTATCAGCTATTACTTCAGTGCACCTGGTGAATGGGCGTACTCAGTAAATGGACATGAAGTAGCGCCTGATACAGTTGTGAACGATGAAGACTACATTGTAGTAATGCCCCGAGTTGAGGGCAAATTCTTTGGTGTTCTTCTATCAATAGGGATGGCAGTATTTACCGGTGGTATTGCTTCGGGTGCTATCTTCGGAATCCAAAGCTTGATTTGGCGGTCAGTAATTGCCATGGCGGTAGGGATGATAGGTAATGCTATCGTCTCAAAGTTAACTGCTCCTAAGGTTGACCGTTCGAATTCCGAACAGTCAAATACATATGGCTGGGGAGGTACTGAAACGGTTACTGGGCAGGGCTACCCTTTAGCCGTGACGTATGGCCGGATGAAAAGCGCTGGGTTATTATTATCCCGCCATGTAATTAGTGATGGCGAAAAGCAATACCTTAACCTTTTATACTGTGCGGGTGAGGGCGAATTATCAAAAGTAGAAGATATTCGTATTAATGCTAACCCAATCAGTAATTATAAGGATGTGCAGGTGGATATCAGAAAGGGCACAAATGACCAAACAGTTATCCCAAATTTCAATGATAACTTTGCGGATCAATCACTAAACTATGAATTGACCGAATCATGGAATACGCAACAGGTACAAGGCGATGCGTGTGACGCGATAGAGTTAACCGTTGGATTCCCAAACGGATTATATTATTCAAATGATAGCGGCGGCGCTGACCGTACGTCTGTCACGTTGAAAGCAGAAATTCGTAAGGTAGGTGATGAGTCCTGGCAGGCATTACCTTTAGCAAATCAAAAGGGTATGGCCGGCCATATTAAGCGCCGTGACGCATGGAACTTTATTAAGTCAGATAATAGCGTGACAAATACATCTGATTACGCAGGACGAATTGAAGAGGCGACAAATAATGCGTTTTATCGTGTATTTCGCTTTGACAATCTCGAAAAGGCTCGTTATGAAATCCGTATGCGGTGCAGTGCGAAAGATGGGAAAAGCCTGCGCCATGTCAATAAGGTTTACTGGGTGCAATTAACCCAAATTATTTATGATGATTTTGTGCATCCGGGGAAAGCCCTCATTGGAATTAAGGCTTTGGCTACATCCCAACTAAGCGGAACTGATCCAAAAGTGACATGGATTCAAGAGCGCTCAGAGGTGTATGTGTTCAATCCGTATATCAATAAGTATGAAGCACAACCAGCTGATAATCCGGCTTGGGTTGCTTATGATTTAATCCACATCTGCCGTAAGATTGGCGGAGAATATATTGTATTTGGACAGCCCCATATGCGTCTTGACTATAACGCATTTAAGGCATGGGCAGATAAGTGCAAAACAAATGGGTTTACATTCAACTATATATACGACACCGCTATGCGATTATGGGATGCGTTAAAGTATCCAGAAGCAGTAGGTCGAGGGAAAGTAATTCCTGTAGGAACCAGGTTCACATGTGTTAGTGATTATCAATCTACACCGGTACAGTTGTTTACTGTAGCCAATATCAAACACGGCAGCTTTACTGAAGAGTTTCAAGGTGTGGAGGCTAGGGCTAACTCTGTTGAAATATCGTTCCTTAACAAGGATAAGGATTATGAGCGAGACGTCATTCCAGTATATGGGGATACTTACGACGAGTCGGATACGCTAACAAATCCGGCACAAGTTGAACTCATGGGGTGTACTAGTCTTGAACAGGCCTATAAACACGGTAAGCATTTCTTGCGATGCAATAAATATGAAATACGTACTGTGACAATAGAGGCGTTTACGGATGCCATAGCGTGCACGGTAGGAGACATCATTCTAATTCAGCATGACATACCTGAATGGGGCGAGGGTGGTCGTGTGGTTGCGGTAAGCGGCCAGACGATTACACTCGACAAGGAAGTGTCGGTACAACCAGGGAAGGACTATCAGTTGCTAATTCGTAGCAACTCTACGGATATCGTCTCTACGTTTAACGTAGTAAATGTATCAGGTCTCAATGTGATTGTTAAAGAGGCTATACCAGTGCAGCCTGATGCGGTATATGCATTCGGAGAGGTTTCCAAATCGGCTAAGCCATTTCGTGTGTTGGCTATTACAAAGGCACTATCAGAAATGACTCGTAAGATCCAATGCATGGAATATTATCCAGAACTCTATGTATCAGATGATGGCACGGTGCCAAGTATTGATTATACGAATCACGGTGCATCTGATATTCAATCAGTAGGGTTAGTGAGCGATGTCTATGGTGCTAATGGCATCATGTACTCACGTATAGGTGTAACATGGCAGTTACCTCGAGACGGAAAAGTCTCAAACGTAGTCGTGAATTACCGAAACGTAAAAAGCGATACGTGGACATATATCGGAAACTACCCGGCATCCACAAATACTACCACGATATCTGATGTGCTGCTAGGTGCGACCTATGAGGTGCGGGTACATGCTATTAATGAGTTAGGCCAGCTGACTACTGGCGTGACAAAATCCATAGCTATACCTAAAATGCAAGCACCGGAGGATGTGCAAAATTTGCACGTACTCAGTCGATACAATCAGACCGCAGATAAAAGTGTTTACTATGACTTACAAGTGCTATTTGACCCGCCTAGTAATCCCGCCAACTTCGATGTAGCGGAGGTTTGGTATCTCTTAAAATCGAAAAGTGGAAAACCTGTAACGGGGCAAGAATGGCAGTATGCTGGCAGTAGTAATAGTCAGGTTATTATCAAATCATTAGGTCCAGGTGAGGAGTATCGAATCAAAGCAATCTCGGTTGACCGATTTGGCAACCGAGCAGAAACAGCCCAAATGGTTGATGTGATAGTCAAACCGATGGATGCGATACCTGACATGCCTAGTAATTTTGGTATTGCGTTCGGTAGAAATGCCACCGCATCATGGGATGAGGTGCTGAATGCTGACGTCGACTATTACGAATTACGTACAGATAATAATCCTGGTAAAGATACGAATGCTTTATTGGCAAGAGTTAAAGGTACCTCTGCTGTACTTACCCTATCTAAACGAGCGGATACTGTTTACTTATATGCTCGCAGCACGTTGGGCAAATATTCGACTGCAGCAACATACGAGTATAACGTTCTGCAGTTGGCCGCGCCTGAGCTTGTAGTAAAAAATCAGTTAGGGGGATTTAATCTTTATTTCTCAACTAAGCCGGCACAAGCATACGCAATCAGATGCCATGTGATCGGAGATGAACGTACTGATGATTTTGAAACTACTAGCACCATGCTGACATATTCGAACTCAGCCGGAATATACCAAATACGTTGCTCATTTGTTGATGTGTTCGGAGATGGACTCGTTAACGAGAAGCAAGTCGTGATTAAGACACAAATTGATGCGAGCTTGCTAGACCTTGAGTCTCTTGGGCTGAATAAAGTTGATGAGCGAATTAAGGAACTTGATAAGAAATTCAATACGAATTCTGAAGAGACCACTAGAAGAATCACGAATTTGGCATCACATATGGAATCTCGCATTACTGAGTTAGCTGGTAGCATCGATTTGCAAGTTAAAAAAAGTATTGGTGAGATTGATGGTGGTGAGTTTGTATCTCGCATTAACCTCAGTCAGTCCGGAGTATACATTGCGGGGAAATTGATTCACATCACTGGAGCGACTAAGTTCGACGATAACGTCATTGTTAATAAGATGATTCAGGCTAACGCAGTTACTGCCGACAAATTACATGTTGATAATTTAGCGGCGGTATCCGGTACAATCGGGTTACTTCGTTCAAAAGAGACCGGCGCTCGTGTTGAGATTCAAGATAACCTTATTACAGGTTTTGATGATGATAATAACCCTCGGATTAAACTTGGGTGCTGGTAGGAGGTATTATGGAACCGCATGTATTAGCTTATGACGTTAACGGCAATATCATACTAAATCTCAAGGAAAGGCTTACACGTATCGAGGGGCGGATGTATGTATCTGACATCCCTAATCGACGTCAACAAATTACCGTGAATGGATTGCAGACTGGGCAACATGTCTGGGCTGCGGCCATGGGGCAGTACTTAGTGGCAGAGGTTAGGGGCAATATCATAACATATTATTTTGCAGTGTCCCAGGATGAATATAATATCAATCGTCAATTTAAGGATCTTACGTATGAAGGGTGGCTGGCGTATGGAATTTATTAACATCCAGAATAAAGAAGGTGTCACGATTATAAACGATACCTATGACAATCTAGTATATCTTAGTTTCCCTAAACAAAAAGATGCAGTTCTCTACACCGGGGCGATGAGGGGGATAACGCCAACGGTTCAGATCCCGCTCAAACCTGTAGCTTATGCACCTATGCTGGTGCCTACAAGTAAATACCAATACGGATATATTGCGGGGGAGGCTAATGTAATCCAGGTCTTTTATGCCACTAATTACGCATATCATGGTGACGCGCCTCTTATAGCAGTATCAGTTCCACAAGGATATGAATTCGCAGCTCAGTGGGTCCATAAACGTCGTGAGCGATTAATGGTGCTGGTAGTGGATGTAATTAGGCCGGGCGAAAAGGTAACGCAAGCAATGGTTGATGAAGTAAAAGTTGGCATCAAGTTCTACTGCTTCGGTTATTTCGAGGATGTTACGGCTAATGCAGACACGCCTCGTATTCGATTTGTTGATAAGGTAGGAAGTAGTAAGCCTAATACGGCATTGCAAGTTCTTGGTCGACACAAATATTATAAAGCGTCTTGGGCAACAGATTACAATCTGCAGAACGATGTGATATATGATAGCCGCATCAGGTACCTACGCATAATCGATCACTATGCGCATGATTGGTATAACCAGTTATCAAACTACGTTCCAGATACTTTTACAGATATGGCCCGTGATCCAAAGTCATATGGCGTTAAGGTTGCAATTATACCCATGTCCGTAATCGATGTATCCGTTTGGGGGCCAAATATCAATAATGGAGATAAAAAGTCACACACGGGGCGAGTGTGGCAAACGTTCAGATTTCACGATGAGAGTACTGTATCGCTGAAATCGTATCAGTTCATTGATTGGAATACAGTCACCACGTATCCTGTAGGTTGCTCGGGTAAAACCACATCTCAGTATTTGGTGGTCGATGTGACCGGGTACGATAAACAAGGTACGATTCCATTCAATTAAGGGAGATGATAAGTAATGAATGTAAAGGATATAGACCTCAACATTGGCGAGGATTTCGGGATAGTCTACGCTGTCCAAGATGACAATGTGGATTTGACAGGGTTCAAGTCAGTATTCGCCATACGAAAGCGAGCAAGCGGTCCGCTTGTTATTAAAGTGCAAGGGGTAGCATCTGGGAAGATTGCGACATTCAATATTTCCGGAAAGGATACCCTAGAAATTAAGTCCTTTGGTGAGCATGTGTATGATGCTTTTGCATATAAGGAATCGGAGCCTAGCCGATATTACAAACTGGGTATGGGGGTAGTCAACATAATTCAGGATGTGGCCATGCATGATTAGAGGAGGAATGTATTATGCAAAACGAAGCGTTACCAGTAAGAATTGAAGGTCCGGTTAAAGTAGAGGCGGAAGTAAAAGCAACCATGGTAGGCAATAACGGGAAAAGTGCTTATGAAATTGCTTTAGCACATGGATTCGTAGGAACCGAGGAGGAGTGGTTGGAATCCTTAAAAGTGAAGATGCCTAACTTATCAGGCGTTGTTTCAGCACTTCAAGGTAAGAATATCCTTATTAATAGTGGTACCCTTGAAGCGATATTATCTGCTATTGTCCATGCATTGGCTGAGCAACCTTATGCACCACTTACCTTTAACGAGCCAAGAAAAGGGGATACGGAAGTTCGTGTATCTGGGCAAGATGGCTTTAAAGTTCGAGTGAGTGGCAGCACAGAAGCTGTTGAAATTCAATCCGGGAGTGCAACTATTAGAATTCAGCCTTATGGGACAGATGATATTTATCTTGAATATCTTAACTTAATTGAGCATGTCGTTAGCACTGTTAAAATCAAAGGTCTTATTGAATTCAATCCGGAAACGGCCACAGAGATTCTGCCTAAGCAGTTCTATGGCCGTAGCGATTTGGAAGGTGAACTCAACTGTCCGAATGTTGTTAAAGTTGGTGAATTAGCGTTTGCTGGAACTGACCACAATATTATTAATTTGCCAAAGGCCACTGCTATTGATAGGGATGCTTTCGCTGGTAGTTCTTTTGCAGTGATTAATATACCGGCATTTGTATGGTCGGGTAATAATCTTAATTTACAATCTAGTGGACTAATTAGGGTTAATAAAATAACCGTTAGCGAGGAATCTCATCCGCCACAAAATGTTATGATGCAAAAAATTTCGTTAGAGGTCTACAATCCAGATCACAGCAAGAAATGGAACCTTTACAGTGAAAAATGGGAGAAAGCGGAGGCCTAAATGGATGAAATTAGATTATTGCTAATGGACTTCGGAATTCCGCCGTATTTCGCGGACATTGGATTCTGGGTGACCCTTTTAGGGGTCATCTGGGCCGCCCTTAGGGGTTCGTTTCGTGCGATGGTGTGGTTTTTAGAACATACCTCGCTAGTCGCAGTTAAGCAAGAATTAGATGACCATTTGGCTCGACGCATGGATAAACAACGTAAGGATTATGACGATAAGTTATCTGACGCCATCAATAGTATCGCTGAATTAACAAAAAGCAATCAGGAAATACTAAAGCAGTTGGTCAAGCTGGAAGAACGAGATGCAGCGAAGTTTCATCGGCTCAATAACCTCGAAACTACAGTTCAAAGTCTGAGTACTGAATTGATGCATATCCAAGTTCTAAACAATATGCCAATAGGAAGAAGTATCACGCTTAACACCGATGATATAGGAGGTGACTGATAATGAAGTATCAAATCATGAACCGACTGAAATCAGCATATGGTGCTGTTCGTGTTGCTAATATTAGACCTACTGGAGTACTAGCGACACGGATTCTAGTACTTGTTATGCTAATTCCTATTTGGCTAGTCATAACAGAGTATGTTATGGCGTTTGCTAGGGGCTATGTATCAAGTGAAACTAATAAGCTGATTGATGTTGGGCTCAATATTATTGACCACATATTCATTCCTAGTGTATTGACAGCCGTAGTAGGCTTCCTAGGACTTTGGTTGGATAGAAACAATAATGGTGTCCCTGATAAATTAGAAGGAGGTAGTAGTAATGACGAAAATATTTATAAATCCAGGTCATGATATTGACCTGGATTCTGGAGCAGTAAATCCTAACACAGGACGTCGTGAATGCGACGTTGCTCGTGATGCAGGTAAGCTATTGGCTTGTTATTTACAAACTGCAGGATGTGAAGTTAGAACTTTACAAAATGATGACTTAGGTCTCGTATGTGCTGAGTCCAACGCATGGGGCGCAGATATCTTTGTGTCGCTTCACTGCAATGCATTCAATACGCAGGCACGTGGCACTGAAACATTGTACAAGTCTTTCAACGGCCAACAATTAGCGAACGACATCCAATCACAAATCATCCGTAGTATTAATACGGTTGATCGAGGCGTTAAGGAACGTCAAGATTTATGGGTATTAAACGGCACAGATGCAACAGCCGTGTTAGTTGAAATGGCATTCATTGATAATGATGAAGACCTAGCACTACTTAACAATGACCTTGATACTATAGTGCGTGCTATAGCAAGGGGCATTACGGACTTTATAGGAGGAGAATAATGTATGACAAAATCAAAATACTATTTAATAACCCTACTTACCGCTATATTGTTATCGGTGGTATTGGGCTCGTCATCTGTCTTTGCCTCGGATACATCTTCTACCAACCTAGCGGAACCGACTATCAGCGTGCCCGTGAGTCAGTGGAACGAATTGAAAAGCAACAACGCGAAAGCGTTAAGCTTAATCGAGACATCCAATCTTCCATTGACAGAGGCACAGAACTTAGTCATGAAGCAAAAGGAAGAATTGAACGAAGCACACAATACAATCACCAAATTAGAGAACGAATTGGACAAAGCCAAAGCGGACTTAGTGAAGCAAGAAGTTACCTTGTCAGAAATGTCGAACTCTATAGACGAATTGAAGAACAAAGTAGAGAACGACAAACGGACAATCAAGAGACTACGGATGCAACGCAACCTATCTCAAATGGTAGGAGCGGGTGCAACAATCGGAGTAGTAATTCATCGATGACTGAGAGGTGATCCAAGCATCTCCCTACCATACGAGGGCGAACGTGTGGATTAATGGTAAATACACAAAAGACCTTACTGGGAATATGTCCTGGTAAGGTCTTTTTTTGTTGTACGCCGAATAGGCATGACTAAACCCCCAGTTAAACTGGGGGTCAGTAAAATTTCTTAGAGAAAAGGAAAGAAC
>OIFJ01000217.1_pt1 | contig 36311 bp, 37 predicted proteins | sample 1582011 | NCBI WGS metagenome assembly OIFJ01 (sample SAMN07501050, study PRJEB24779) | human gut metagenome | isolation source: stool | host: human infant | place: USA: Pittsburgh, PA
GTGTTCTTCTGCCAACTCCTCGGTCACAAGTCACAATATTCATCAAACATGAGAAGCTGTTTTTTGAAATTGCTCCTTGTGACTCAGAGTTAAACGGCAGGCTCACGACCTAATCAGAAAAACGATTAAAATTCATTCACAAAGAAATCGAATAAACGCTGTTCAGATGAATCTACACGATGAGAAAGTTCCGGATGCCATTGGACACCAAGGATTTTGTGCATATTATCTTTACTTTGGACTGCTTCAATGAGTCCATCGTTGGAAAAGGCGATGGCTTTTAACAAAGGAGAAAGATCTTTGACTGCCTGATGATGATAGGAATTCACAAAGTATGAATCAGGGAGAAGGTCACTTAATAAACTGTCCGAAACGATTTTGACTTCGTGAGTCGCAAACTGCGGGGCAGTGGGCTGTTGTTCGTGTTTTACGGACCATTTTGGATATAATGAAAGATCTTGATAAAGTGTTCCCTCCAACACGACATTCAATAGTTGAAGTCCTCGGCAGACTGCAAAAATCGGTTTTCTTTGTTTCAATGCTTCCAAGATCAATGCCTGTTCGAATTGGTCTCGTTGAATATTTGTTTCCGTCAGTTTTGGATGAGGGTCTTCCATGTAAAGTTGCGCACTAACATCCTGACCGCCTGCAAGAATGAGTTTGTCGATTTTCTCAATTAGTTGAGGCGCTGAATCTGGAGACATGACTGGCAGAATAAGAGGCAATCCTTGAGCATCTAAAACTGCATCCACAAATCCCTGCGGTGTATAGCTTACTTGATTTCCTTGGAAAGTATCTGTCGCTCGAATCAGTTGATTCCCGGCAATGCCGATGATTGGTTTCATTTTTATTCCCCCTAAAGTAGACTAATTGTAACAAGGATTTAAAAAAATTTAAACTATGTAAGACTTGCCCCTATACTTATCTGTTCTTGCTGTGTTACTATCTGTAAAGAGAATTTTCGTGTGAAATTCATGACGATAGTTGAAAATATTGCTTAATTTGTTATAATAAAAAGTAAGCAGAAATAAAAAGGTTGGGCGTAAGCTTCAAGGATCTAGTTCTTCAAGGGGTGAGAAGGACATTTTATTGAAGGGGCCTGCCTATACTAAGTTATCTTTAGAGGTACATACTTTCAATGAAAAAAGAAAGCATGTACCTCTTTTTTAAATCGAAAGGAAGTGAAGCAAGTGTTAGAAGCTTTGGAACAAATCCGAAAAGCAGAAGAAGAAAATGAGAAGCGTGCTCGAACCCTATGGCAGCAGTTGAAGACCTATGCAGAAGAAAAAGAGCAAGAATTGGAGATAATCCAAACGAACAGTCGGCAACAGCTGAAACAGTTGGTAGAAGAAAAAGAACAATTCGAAAAGCAAGAATTAGAAAAAGAAAAAATGAAATTGAAAGCAGAAGCAGACAAGGTGCAAGCAACTTTGAAAGACCAATATCAAAAGCATCAGAGTCAAGCAATCGGTGCAATCATTGAAAGGGTGAAAGAAACTTATGGCCGTCACTAAGATGGAAAAAGTGACCCTCATTTCAGATAAAAGAAATCAGGAGAGGATTTTACAAGCAGTACAAGGAATCCAAAATGTTGAAATCCGGGATCTGTATCAAAATAGAACAAACAACCAGTGGGTAGAAAAATATTTTCCAGATACCACGATTATTGATAAAGAAGCAAAATTAAGCGCTTTAGGCAATCGGCTGAAAGACATCCAAGAAGCTATCCAATTCATACAACACCACGGCGATAGCCGTCAAAAGAAACTCCATTTGAAACGTCAAGAACTTTCCTTACAAGACTTGGAAGCAAATTATTCCGAAGAAAATTTCATGAATAAATTAGAAGAAGTCCTTGATTTAAAAGAAAAGTGGGAACAGCTAACTGAAAAACGTGATCGTTTAGAAGAAGAGGAAGAATGGCTTCTTCATTGGCAACAGCTGGATATTGCTCCAAGTATGTATGCAAGTAAGACGACCATTTTTGAGATGGGGACTGTGAGTGCAGCAAATTTTGAAAGTTTCAAGGAAGAACTAAGTAAGCTTGATGACGTTTATATGGAAGAAATAGATTATACGCCAAAACAAGTTTATCTTTCGTATGTTGCTTTAAAAAAATCAGCTGCTGCTATAGAAGAAATTGCTGGGAAATACGGGTTCAATAAAGAAACGTATCCTTATGAACAAAATCCTAAAGAAAAACTGCAAGAAACCAAACAGCAATTGTCCGTTGTTCACGAGCACCAAAAGAAGATAACGACAGCGTTAGGTCAGTGCAGCGGCTATATCCAAGAATTTGAATGGGTAGAAGAAGTCACACTTGCCGTTGCAGAACGGGAAAAAGTAAAAGAACGGTTTATCCATGCGACTTATCTGATCGTTTTGCAAGGTTGGGTAGATGCAGAAGAAAAACAGAATTTGATGCATGTGTTAACCGAAACTGTATCAGAAGAAGATATATATATTAGTTTCGAAACACCAAACTCAGAAGAGATTCAGCAGGAAGTCCCTACTAAATTGAAAAACCATCCGCTTATCGAACCTTTTGAATTGCTGACTGAAATGTACAGTCTGCCAAAATATGAAGAAGTAGATCCAACGCCTTGGATGACACCATTTTATCTTGTCTTCTTCGGGATGATGGTCGCAGATGTTGGTTACGGATTGCTGATGCTCATTGGGACAATACTAGCTCAAAAACTACTTGTTTTACCACGTGGGATGAAACGTTTCGTAAAATTCTTTGAGATTCTCTCGGTACCATCGATCATCTGGGGATTGATCTACAGTTCATTTTTCGGACAGGCATTACCAAAAGAACTATTTGGCATCCGCTTGCCTTTCCCAATCCTATCTACAACGGATGACGTCAATACAATTTTGATTTTATCCGTGATTTTCGGTCTGATACAGATCTTGGTTGGATTATTTGTGGCAGCAAAGGAAAATATCAGGAGAAAAGATTACTTGAGTGCTGTCAGTGATGGATTTGCCTGGCAAGGGATCCTGATTGGGATCGTTATTGCATTGATTGGTGCCATGTTGATAAAAAATACAGCATTTGTTTATCTTGGCGCGGGGCTATCGATCATTGCTGCTTTATGTATCTTAATCGTGCCGATTATCCAATCGCCGTCTAAAGTCAAGGGTGCTGCCAAAGGAGCGTATAATCTTTACGGATTGACGGGTTATATCGGTGATTTAGTCAGTTATACACGTTTGATGGCATTAGGTATTTCAGGCGGAAGTATTGGCGCGGCATTCAATATGCTGGTTGCTTTCATGCCGCCAGCCGCTCGATTCAGTGTAGGGATCCTTTTGATCATCGCTTTACACGCACTGAATATGTTTTTGACACTGTTGAGTGCCTATGTCCATGGCGCACGATTGCAGTATGTCGAATTTTTTGGGAAATTTTATACAGGAGGCGGACGTGCCTTTGACCCGCTGAAAACGGCGGAAAAATACGTCAACATCAATCATAAGAAAAAAAACAATAAATAATTGGAGGATTTTTATACAATGATGGATTACTTAATTAGTCAAAATGGTGGAATGGTATTTGCAGTATTAGCGATGGCAACAGCGACGATTTTTTCAGGGATCGGTTCAGCTAAAGGTGTTGGAATGACAGGTGAGGCAGCAGCAGCGTTAACAACAAGTCAACCCGAAAAATTCGGACAGGCTCTGATTCTGCAATTGCTTCCAGGTACGCAAGGGTTGTATGGATTCGTTATCGCCTTTTTGATTTTTATCAATTTAGGAAATGATATGTCAGTTGTACAAGGATTGAACTTTTTAGGCGCTTCTCTGCCGATTGCTTTTACAGGCTTGTTTTCAGGTATCGCCCAAGGGAAAGTTGCAGCAGCAGGTATTCAAATTTTAGCGAAAAAACCTGAACATGCTACAAAAGGAATCATTTTTGCTGCGATGGTTGAAACATATGCGATTTTAGGTTTCGTTATTTCCTTCCTATTAGTATTGAATGCCTAAGCATAAAGGAGGAAAAGCAGATGAACGCCATTGAAAAAATCATCTCTCAGATGAATGAAGCAGCAGAGCAAGAAAGAGCGGCGTTAGAGCAAGAAGAGCGAATGAAGATCGATCAAAACTTTGAACAAAAACGTACGCAAATCGAAACAGAACATCAAAAACAAAAAGAAAAACAAATCGAATTACTTGAAAAAAAATACCGTCAGCTTAGGAATCGCCAACAAGTAGAAGTACGACAAGAAAATTTGAATGCGAAGCAGGAATTTTTACGACGATTGTTTGCAGATGCAATAGCTGAAATGGAGAATTGGGATGAATCTGAACAAATCCAGTTTATCAAAAATTCATTGTATTCATTACCTTTGACAGGCAAAGTAGCATTCATTGCTGGAGAAAAATCAGCAGCTTATCTTTCTCAGACATTGCTGGATGAATGGAACAATGAACTTCCCTTTACGATGGTTTTAAGCGATGAATCTGTTGCTGGTCAAGCTGGTTTTCTGATAAACGATCAAGGAGTTCAGTATAATTTTCTTTTCAGCAGCCTTGTACAAGATATCCAAGGAACGATGAGTTTTGAGATTGCCAATCAATTATTCGAATAAGGAGGGATCAGTGTATGGAATACCACGAACTAAATCCCTTGATTCGCGGAAGAGAGCTTGAACTTTTGTCCAATGAGACATTTGAACGGATGATTCAAACCAATTCTGTCGAAGCACTTGGTGAAATATTGAAATCCACGATTTACAGTCCATATATCTATGACGGATATGAATATGACTTCGAACAGAATCTTTTAAAGGAGCAGAGCCGTCTATTTCGCTGGTTAAAGGAATCAGCACCGGAGCCTGAAATCGTTTGGATCTACACGATGCGCTATACTTTCCATAATCTGAAAGTTTTAACAAAGGCCGAGATGACAAATCAAAATCTGGACTATTTGTATATCGACGATGGGTTTTATTCATTAGAAACCTTGAAGGATGCCGTTCATACGCAAGTTTCAAATGAACTCCCTGAAAGCATTATGGACAGTATACGAGAAGTCCGCGATTATTTTGAAGAGTCTACCATTCTTCAGGGAATCGATGTGATCTATGATCGGCAGTTTTTGACAGAGCAGCGACGGCTTGCCGATAAGCTAGGATATCAAGAATTGCTGAAAGAAGTCATTGCTTTTATTGACTTGACCAATATCACAACGATGGCTCGAGGAATATTGCAGAAAAGAACATATGGGTTCATGACGACGGTGCTTTCCAGTTCGGGAAGTATCGAAAAAGAAGTATTTTTGAACTTTGTAGATAAAGATATGGAAGCTTACACGAACTTTCTATTAGAGACAGATTATGCTGAGTTTCTGCGCCCTGTCATCCGTGAGGGAAATCTTGATCTCGTAAAGCTTGAACAGTTGAAAGATGATTATCTAAGTTCATTGTATCAAGAAGCACAAACCCAGGCTTTCGGACCACTGCCACTACTAGCCTTTTTGAACGCAAAAGAGGTAGAAAGCAAAAACCTTCGTTTACTGGTTATCGGCAAAAGAAGCCATTTTGAACCAGAAACAATCAGAAAGCGGGTGAGACAAGTCTATGACGCATAAGATCGGTGTAGTTGGCGACAAAGATTCTGTTTTGCCATTCAAATTGTTTGGCTTTGATGTTCGTTATGGTACAACCAAGCAGACCGTTCGTCAGGCAATTGAAGAAATGGCAAAGAATGAGTATGGCGTGATTTATGTCACGGAGCAATGTGCAGCACTGAGCCCAGAAACGATCGAACGTTACAAAGAACAAATGATACCTGCTATCGTATTGATTCCCAACCATCAAGGATCATTAGGGATTGGGCTGGAAGAAATTCAAAAAAACGTAGAAAAAGCAGTAGGTCAAAATATCTTATAGTATGAAAAGGAGATAGAAATTTTGCAAATTGGAAAAATCATAAAAGTCTCCGGACCTCTTGTAATGGCTGAGAACATGTCTGATGCCAGTATCCAGGACATGTGTTTAGTGGGAGATCTAGGAGTTATCGGAGAAATTATCGAGATGCGTGGCGATGTGGCGTCTATTCAAGTATATGAAGAGACCTCAGGAATTGGTCCAGGCGAACCGGTTCGTTCTACTGGTGAAGCTTTATCTGTTGAATTAGGACCAGGGATCATTTCACAAATGTTTGACGGAATCCAACGGCCATTAGATACCTTTATGGAAATCACACAAAGTAATTTCTTAGGACGGGGAGTCCAATTGCCTGCATTGGATCATGAGAAAAAATGGTGGTTCGAACCCACATTAGAAGCCGGAGAAACGGTTAGTGCTGGCGATGTGATTGGAATCGTAGAAGAAACAAAAGTTATCAAACACAAAATCATGGTGCCAAATGGGATAAAAGGTACGATCAAAACAATCGAAAAAGGATCGTTCACTATTGATGAAACCGTATGTGTCGTTGAAACTGAAAATGGTGACAAAAACTTGACGATGCTCCAAAAATGGCCAGTCAGACGTAGTCGGCCAATCAAAGAAAAATTAAACCCTGATGCACCGATGATCACCGGACAGCGAGTGATCGATACGTTCTTCCCAGTGACAAAGGGGGGAGCAGCAGCTGTTCCTGGTCCATTTGGTGCAGGAAAAACAGTCGTTCAGCATCAAATCGCAAAATGGGCCGATGTGGACATGGTCGTTTATGTGGGATGCGGTGAACGCGGAAATGAGATGACGGATGTTTTAAATGAATTTCCTGAATTGATTGACCCTAATACAGGAGAATCATTGATGGAACGTACGGTATTAATTGCCAATACATCTAACATGCCGGTAGCGGCTCGAGAAGCTTCTATCTATACGGGAATCACGATTGCGGAATATTTCCGTGATATGGGTTATGACGTTGCTATCATGGCAGACTCCACTTCGCGATGGGCAGAAGCACTTCGTGAGATGAGCGGACGTTTGGAAGAAATGCCTGGTGATGAAGGTTATCCAGCTTATCTTGGTTCCCGTCTTGCGGAATACTATGAACGATCTGGAAGAGTCATTGCTTTAGGATCAGAAGGTCGCGAAGGAAGTATAACCGCAATCAGTGCTGTATCGCCTTCTGGAGGAGATATTTCGGAACCAGTCACACAAAATACATTGCGGGTCGTAAAAGTATTCTGGGGACTTGATTCGACTTTAGCCCAAAAAAGACATTTTCCTTCGATCGATTGGATCCAAAGTTATTCTCTTTATTCAACAGAAGTAGGGAAGTACATGGATCATATCCTTCAAGCTGACTGGGCATCCATGGTCACTGAGGGCATGCGTATTTTGCAGGAAGAACAGCAGCTGAATGAAATCGTGCGTTTGGTAGGGATTGATTCCCTTTCAGATAATGATCGTCTGACATTAGAAGTGGCAAAATCCATTCGTGAAGATTATTTGCAGCAAAATGCTTTTGATGATGTCGATACATTCACTTCAAGAGAGAAACAATTCAAAATGTTGAAGATGATCTTGACCTTTGGTGAAGAAGGACGCCGTGCGTTGTCGTTAGGTGCTTATTTAAGTGAGATCATGGACGGTACCGTATCGATTCGTGAAAGAATCGGACGAAGCAAATATATCCCGGAAACAGAATTAGAAAAACTAGATCAAATTATCGGTGAAATCAAGCAAACGATGCAAACAATCGTTTCAGAAGGAGGCATGAGCAATGATTAAAGAATATCGTACGATCGGTGAAGTCGTCGGTCCATTGATGGCGGTTGAAAAAGTTGCTGGTGTCAAATATGAAGAATTAATCGAAGTCCGTATGCAAAATGGGGAGATTCGTCGTGGACAAGTATTGGAAGTCCAAGAAGATAAAGCAATGGTCCAAATATTTGAAGGAACAAGTGGTATCAATTTACGTGACTCTTCTGTACGATTTTTAGGACATCCTTTAGAACTAGGTGTATCGGAAGACATGATCGGTCGAGTATTCGATGGCTTGGGACGTCCAAAAGATAATGGACCAGAAATCCTGCCTGAAAAGCATTTGGATATTAACGGAGAAGTAATCAATCCAGTAGCTCGGGATTACCCAGATGAGTTTATCCAAACAGGTATCTCTGCAATCGATCATTTGAACACATTAGTTCGTGGACAAAAATTACCAGTATTTTCTGGTTCTGGTCTTCCTCACAAAGAATTAGCTGCTCAGATCGCGCGACAAGCAACGGTACTTGATTCATCAGATGATTTCGCCGTAGTCTTTGCTGCTATTGGGATCACTTTTGAAGAAGCAGAATTTTTCATGGAAGATTTTCGACAAACTGGTGCAATCGACCGTTCTGTCATGTTCATGAATTTAGCAAACGACCCTGCAATCGAACGTATTGCTACTCCTCGTATGGCTTTGACTGCTGCAGAATATCTTGCTTATGAAAAAGGAATGCATGTATTGGTTATCATGACAGACATGACCAACTATGCAGAGGCATTGCGAGAGATTTCTGCAGCACGGCGAGAAGTTCCAGGAAGAAGAGGCTATCCTGGGTATCTTTACACGAACTTAGCTACTTTGTTCGAACGAGCAGGAAGGATCCGCGGACTAAAAGGATCAGTTACTCAAATTCCGATTTTAACAATGCCAGAAGACGATAAGACTCATCCGATCCCTGACTTGACTGGTTATATTACAGAAGGCCAGATCATCTTGACTAGAGAGCTTTACAAGAGTGGGATACAACCACCAATTGATGTACTTCCGTCTCTTTCGCGGTTAAAAGATAAAGGAACTGGACCCGGAAAGACAAGAGAAGACCATGCGGCTACGATGAATCAGCTTTTTGCAGCCTATGCACAAGGAAAACAGGCAAAAGAATTAGCCGTAGTTTTAGGAGAATCTGCTTTATCTGATGTAGACAAGATTTATGCGAAGTTTGCTGAGCGGTTTGAAAAAGAATATGTCAATCAAGGATTCTACACGAACCGTTCGATTACTGAAACACTTGATCTAGGGTGGGAACTGCTATCGATGTTGCCAAGAACCGAATTAAAACGAATCAAAGACGACATGCTGGACAAATATCTGCCAGAAGGGAAGTGAGTTCTGATGGCACGATTGAATGTGAATCCGACCCGCATGGAATTGACCCGATTGAAAAAACAGTTGACAACTGCCACAAGAGGGCATAAATTATTAAAAGATAAGCAAGATGAACTGATGCGTCAATTCATTCTGTTGATTCGAAAGAACAACCAACTGCGTCAAGAAATGGAAGAGTCCATGACAGAAGCAATGTCTGATTTTGTATTGGCAAATGCTTCAATCACGGAACCTTTCATCGAAGAATTGTTTGCTTTGCCGGCGGAAAACGTTGATTTATCTATCGTAGACAAAAATATCATGAGTGTAAAAGTACCTGTGATGAATTTTGAATATGATGAACAGCTGACAGACACCCCTTTGGAATACGGGTATTTGAATTCCAGTGCCGAACTGGATCGGTCAATCGATCGGTTTACTACCTTGCTTCCAAAACTTTTGGAACTGACAGAAATCGAAAAAACTTGTCAGCTAATGGCAAGTGAGATCGAAAAGACACGTCGGCGAGTCAATGCATTAGAATATATGACGATCCCTCAATTAGAAGAAACAATCTATTATATTCGTATGAAGCTAGAAGAAAACGAGCGCGCAGAAGTAACAAGGTTGATCAAAGTAAAAAATATGGGTACCACTGACTAAGTGGTATCCTTTTTTAAAAGAGGAAAACGATGATTAAACAAAACAAACAAATAAAGAAACGCTTGCCGGCCGTTCAGCTTCTCGCATTAGGATTTTTTCTCCTGATTTTAGTTGGCGGTGGTCTACTTACCCTGCCATTTTTTAGTAATAGTGGGCATGGGACAAATTTTATCGATGCGCTTTTCACTGCAACTTCTGCCGTCTGTGTGACGGGATTGACGACATTGAATACAGCAGAACATTGGAACAGTGCTGGTCAGTTTTTGATCATGCTTTTGATTGAGATTGGCGGTCTTGGTTTTATGATGGTTCCGATTCTATGCTTTGCATTGATAAAGAAAAAAGTCAGTCTCAGCACACGTATCATATTAAAAGAAGCGCTAAATCTAGAAGAAGTATCAGGTGTGATGAAGCTCATGCTTTACATCCTGAAATTGGCCTTTGTGATCCAATTGATTGGTACGGTTGCTTTATCTTTTGTATTCGTGCCTGAATTTGGCTGGTTGAAAGGGATCTGGTACAGTTTGTTCCACGCAATCTCTAGTTTTTGTAATGCAGGGTTTGATTTGTTAGGAGACAGTTTAGCCAATCACCAGCAAAATGTCTATTTGATCATGGTGGTATCAGCTTTGATCATTTCTGGCGGATTAGGCTTTATCGTTTGGCGTGACTTATTGGAATATCATCAGAAAAAGAAGATGACGATTCATTCAAAAATCGCATTAACCGTTACAGGTACCCTTTTATTAGGCGGTTTCGTTGTGTTCTTTTTCACAGAACACAATGGGGCAACACTAGTGGAAGGGAATATGTTTCAACGATTGGCAAATACTTTTTTTATGAGTGTAACACCTAGAACGGCTGGATATTATTCAGTTGATTACCTCCATATGAGTCATGCCGGTCTGATCTTAACGATGTTTTTGATGTACATTGGCGGAACATCTGGGTCGACTGCCGGCGGATTGAAAACAACTACGTTAGGTGTGTTGCTGATCCAGATGCGTTCGATGTTGAAAGGACGTACGAGAGCGGAAGCATTTGGCCGTACAATCCGTCAAGGCGCAGTGTTGCGAGCACTCACGTTGTTTTTTATCACGTTGACACTGTGTGTAGTCGCCATCATGATTTTATCAGTGACTGAAACGATACCTAAAACTTCTGGCATCGAATATATTGCTTTTGAGGTCTTCTCTGCATTTGGAACAGTAGGACTTACGATGGGATTGACGCCAGATTTGACTGCAATAGGGAAATTGATCATTATAGCGCTTATGTACATTGGACGAGTTGGGGTATTGACTGTGGTCTTCTCTCTGATGACAAAAGCACAAAGAACTCAATCAAAATACAAATATCCAGAAGAAAGTGTCATGATTGGATAATTTCATCTTCTGACAGAAATCTAGTGATCTAGCAAAATAAGAAAATAAAATATAAGACAAATTTTTTTGCTGTTTGGTTACTTTAAGTGCAAAATGTTCATTTGCTTTTTGAGGCACTATCCGTTGTTGAACTTCGGGTAGTGCCTCTTTTTTATCGAAAGGAATCAATCAGCTATGATTCCTTTATTTATCAATAGATTATAATTCATATTTTTTTATTTTTTCTTTTACGATACTTAGTCCAGAAGCTAAAATCTCAAGGTTGTTTGAAGATAGGGAAATACGAACGAATGCATCCGGTTGTGCTCGCGTAGTAAAGCGTCGGGAATGATAGAGTCGGATGCCGTTAGACAGAAAGTCATTCTCAATCCGCTTAGGATCAATCTCAGGATCAACTGGAAGAATTCGATAATAAGGAACACGATTCGTTGGTTTTTCTACTTTGAAAAGAGAATCAAAAAGCTGATTAGCTCTTTTCGTAAGATTTAATTTAGTTTCTAAGATTCTATTTGCTTCATTTGAATGGAGGATTTGAGTGATGACCTCCACATCTAATCCAGAAGTTTTCACATTTATATTAAAAATTGCTTGTTCTATCTTGCTTTGGACATGTACTGGAGCTACAAGATAAGCAACTCGCAATCCAGAACAAATAAATTTTGTCATTCCAGCTAAGTAGATTGTTTGGTTAGGTAACAATTTTTGGAAAGGAGGAATGATCGTATGTTGATAATAAGTTGTTAAAAAAGAATGGATATCATCTTCGATAACCCATAGACCTTCTTTTTCAATTACTTCGGCTAATTGCTCTCGTCTTTGGTGAGAGATTTGAAACCCTATAGGATTATTGCAAGAAGGCATAAGAAAGACACCATGGATCTTCTTTTTTCTACATTCCTGAATCAATATATCAGGTCGCATTCCTTGCTCGTCAAAATCAATTGGAACGATCTCTAAATGATATAATTGAGCCAATTCAATGAAATTAGCGTACGTATATCGGTCTGTTGCTATTCTATCACCTGGAGAGAAAAGTGCAGAAAGTGTGATAGCCAATCCATTTTGAACACCGGAAACAATAGACAGAGATTCTAAAGACGGAATGACTCCTTGAGTTTTTAACCAATTTGCTGCAGTAGTCAATTGAAAATTTGTGCCTTTGGGATCTTGGTAATTAAGCAAACCAACAAGATTTGGATTATTACCAGTTGATTGAATAAACGGGACAACGAATTTATTACATTCTTCAAAAGAACTAACCAGACCAAAATCAATGATATGTTCGGTTACTTCATTGGTAGAGATGGTAATGGATTCAAAGACATTGGGAGAAATAAAAGTGCCACTTCCAATATTCGTATACAGCAAACCTTTCTCAATTCCGTATTTATAAGCCTTGCCAACGGTAGTAAAATTTAAATCTAAATAATCAGCTAGCTCTCTTTGGGAGGGTAACTGAGTGTTTTTCTGTAATTTATTCTTTAAAATATCTTGTTCTAATTGTTGAATCAACGATCGATAATAAGGACGCTTCAATTTTTGTTTGTCTGGCCGCCAAGTTAACGGGTAGTTGTCATAAGAATTAATAGGCATTTTCTCCACTCCTTAAAATTGTATACCATACAATTTTACCATTGATTGTATTGATTTTAGAAGTTAATCTTTTGTGAGGAGGGAATTGTCTATGAAAATTATTAATTTTGAGGAAGTAGTAGCTTCTTTTAGTTTTGAAGAAGCGATCCAAGTAATGAAAAAATGTTTCTTTGATTATGAAAGTGGTAAAATCAGCCAAAATCCTCGATTGGTGGAAATTTTACCGGACGGAAAAGACAAAAATGTGTTTGCGATGATGCCTGCCTATTTGGGAGAGAATAGATATTTTGGAACAAAAGTCATTACCGCTTTCCCGGATAATCATCAGTATCATTTACCTTCTCATTTAGGAGAGATTTTCTTGTTTGATGCTCAAAACGGACTACCCAGAGCATTGATAAACGCAAATGCAGTCACTTGGATTCGAACAGCTGCTGTATCTGCGCTAGCAACAAATTACTTAGCAGATCAGCATGCAGAAACACTTGCTTTAATTGGAGCTGGTCAACAAGCATTGTCGCATTTGGCTGCGATTTCTACCATTCGTCGCATCACTACAGTGTTTGTTTACGATATTTTAGAAGAAAGACGAAATGCTTTTATCGCTAATGCTAAAAATCAGTATCCTAAAATGACGTTTATAAATGCAATATCAGTAGAAGATGCAGTACGCTCAGCGGAAATCATTTGTACGTTGACCCCTAGTAAAGAGGCATTTCTTCAAAAAGAGTGGGTAAGGGAAGACGCACATATCAATGCTGTGGGCACGTTTACTCCTGATACAAGAGAGATAAGTACACCATTGATGGAAACTTCTCAAATCTATGTAGATGATTACTCAGCTGCCTTAACAGAAAGCGGAGACCTACTTATAGCCATGTCAGAAGGAGATCTAGAGGAATCTTGTATTGTTGGTACATTAGGCGAATTAGTTTCTGGGAAAAAAACATTTTACAAAGGAGAATCGAGTCCGACGATTTTCGACGCAGTTGGTCTAGCTGTTGAAGATCTTTGCTGTGCAGAATATATTTATAACAAATTAGAGAGAGGATCTTTAAAATGAACTTAGATTATTACGTAGTTGATGCATTTGCAGATGAGGTGTTCAAAGGAAATCCAGCAGCAGTGTATGTTCTAGAAGAATGGCTGCCAGAAGGTACGATGCAAAAAATTGCCATTGAAAACAATTTATCTGAAACAGCATTTACAGTGAAGAAAAATCAAGGATTTGAGCTTAGATGGTTTACGCCAGATCGAGAAATCGATCTTTGCGGTCACGCGACATTAGCAACAGCATTTGTTTTATTTAACTATTACAAAATACTTGATGAAACGATTAAATTTTCTACTCAAAGCGGTAATCTATTTGTGACAAGAATTGAAGATTATTATTGCATGGATTTTCCTAGTATTATGCCAAAAAAAGTACCAATATTGTCTGAATATGAAGAAGCGATAGGGGCTAAGATTAAAGAAGCCTACTTAGCACGTGATTTATTTTTCGTATTAGAAGATGAAAAAGCGGTGGCTAAATTGCAGCCAGATTTCACAAGTATCAAAAATTTTGATTTAGGAATAGGGGTCATCGTGACAGCAGAAAGTGTACAAGAAGACTTTGTTTCTAGAACCTTCTTTCCAAAATTAACAATCAATGAAGATCCAGTATGTGGATCAGCACATTCTAATCTTATTCCTTATTGGGCAAAAAGAATGAGTAAAACAAAATTGTCAGCTTACCAAATGTCATCAAGGGGCGGGTATCTAGAGTGTGAATTAAAAGAAGATCGTGTGATAATAGGAGGAAAAGCAGTTTTGTTTTCTAAGGGAACCTCGTTTATTTGATTTCTTTCAAATGAACTAAAAATAAATAAGTGTAGAGTGGCAGCCTTATAGCTACAATAGTTGTTAAAAAAAGACGCAAACTTTTTCAATTTAAAGAAAGTTTGCGTCTCATTTTAATTATTGGCGTTTGTTTTTTGTTCAATCAAGAGCAAAATGCCCCCTACTAACTAGCCTCGGATGACTTCGATTTTATAACCATCAGGGTCAATGACAAAGTAGTAAGAAGGCGCAGTGCCAGGTAATCCTTTTAAGTCAGTAATTTCAAGACCTGCAGCTTTATGCTGTTCATGTAATTTTTCTAAATCATCAGCTGCAATAGCGATATGACCATAACCATTTCCTAAATCATAGGAACCATGATCGTAGTTATAAGTCAACTCCAATTCATAGTCATCCCCAGGAAGTGTCAAATAAACAAGTGTAAATTTGTTTTCTGGAAAATCACGGCGGCGGCTTTCTTCAAAACCAAATGCCTTTTGATAAAATTCGATTGATGCTTCAAGATCTTTCACTCGAACACATGTGTGAGCCATTTTCATAGATTCATCTCTCCCTTTCCTTTTATTTAATCATAACAAAAAGAAGTAAGGAAATAGTTGATTTGTGCTTGTTCATGAGAAATTTCTCATGTAAAATGGATAGAAAATAAAACTGTTAAGGTGGAAACTATTCATGGATAAACCAATTTTTGGTGAAAAAAAGCAATTTGCTGATTATCAAACCCGTTATGCAGCATATATTGTCATAGAAAGAGATCAGCAGATTGCAGTAATCGAGGCTCCAAATGGTGCTTTTTTTCTTCCTGGCGGGGAAATTGAAGGAGATGAGACGAAAGAAGAAGCAATCGTTCGTGAGCTAGTAGAAGAAATGGGGATTGCGGCAGAAATCGCTTTCTATCTGGGAGAAGCAGATGAGTACTTTTACTCGAATTATCGTGCAACTTATTACTATAATCCAGGATATTTCTTTGCTGCTGATTCTTGGAAGCGTATAGGAGAACCCACAGAAAAGACCAATAAAATCTGGTGGGTCAGTCCTCGAGAAGCACTTGAAAAATTGAAACGTGGCAGCCATCGATGGGCAGTCGAGAGATGGGTCGAAAAAAATAAAAAATAAAAACTGAAAGAAAGCGAGTAGACCAGCTTTCTCTCAGTTTTTTTATTACAGAACGTATTTTTTGATTGCTTCAGCTACGCCGTGTTCGTCGTTCGATGAAGTGATGACATTTGCTGCTTCTTTGACAAGAGAAACGGCATTTCCCATAGCTACTCCTAGACCAGCATATTCAATCATGGATAAGTCGTTCTCGTTATCTCCGATAGCCATGATTTCATCTTGATCAATACCAAGATGCTGTCCGAGATTCGCAACTGCCGCACCTTTACTTGCTTCTTTATTTAGTACTTCAAAGTAATAGGGTGCACTTTTGACCGTTGTGTATTTATCACGGAAAGTTTGTGGTAAACGTGCAATTGCTGCGTCTAAAATTTCTGGTTCGTCGATCATCATCATTTTGACGATGTTCATGTCTGGTGTCATTTCTTCAGGTGTTCGATATTTTAGCGGCATCTTGACTAAGCTTGCTTCGTGGATCGTATAAGCGCTGATATCTCGATTAGGTGTGTAGATCGCTTTGTCATCAATCGAATGGAGATGACTGCCAACACGGCGTGCCATCACTTCGATCTCTAGAAAATCTTCATGAGTCAGACCGTGACGGGCAATGATTTTACCTGATTTTGTTTGTTGTACGAGTGCCCCATTATAAGTAATAACGTAATCATTATCTTGAAAAAGGTCCAGCTCGTTTAACTGTTCTTGGACACCTGGTAAGGGGCGACCAGTACATAAAACGATTGAGACCCCTTTTGCAACAGCAGCGGCAATCGCTTCTTTTACTTCTTTTGTTACTTCTCTTTTCTCATTTAATAAAGTACCATCGATGTCGATAGCGACTAGTTTGATAGCCATAATTTCCTCCAATATATTTTAGTTTATTTCAATCAATGCGCCATTACGGATATGGCTGGCAAATTCTTGATAAGTTTCATCAAATAAATCATAATGATCACGCAAGGATGGGTCAACCATTTCTTTTGGAAAGAAAAATCGCTCATCTCCTTGTTCTTGTCCCGCTAAAGCGGCAACAAGCTGACTAACCTGTGATAATTCTATCAAAGTTCCGTCATTTCGCAAAATCTCGATTTGCGTACGATGTCTGCCTTGTTCTGGGCGATAAAAATCATAAGGCAGATCGTAGCTAGAGTTGACAGCAGTGTAATAAACAGGGTTATAGCCGACCTTTTCTACTAACAAAGTGAGTTTTTGAATCAAATTTGAATCTCGGTTGCCAGAAAAAGTGGCGGATTTCAGTGGTTTACGATTCAAAAAACGTTTAGCTAAATCATTTAAAATAGGATCAGCAGATTCAGACCATTGAGTAAAGTAAGTACCCAAGACCCCATCATCAAGTTTGAGGTATTCTTCTAAAGTAAAGCTTCCGTCAAGAAATGGCAAGAGTAGTTGAGAGTGTAGTTCAAAACTGCTGGCATCTTCTTGATACAACTCGTGCGCGCGATGAAGCAGATGCTCCAAGATCACTTCCATACCACGGGAAACAGGATGGAAGTACACTTGCACATACATTTGATATCGGCTAACGATATAATCTTCCACTGCATGCATGCCGCTCATGGAAAAGGCGATCCCGCCTTCATATGGACGAATCACACGTAATATTCGGGTAAGGTCAAATGTTCCATACTCCGTTCCGGTGAAATAAGCATCCCGAAGCAAATAGTCCATTCGATCTGCATCGATCTGGCTGGAAATCATTTGGACAACTTGCGGATTAGAGTAGGTTTTTTGGATCACGCTCGCTACTTTTTCAGGAAAACCTTCTTCTACTCGGTTAAGGATCTGATACACCTCTGTTTCTGGAGAAGTGATGATCTCTACAGTGATAGCCTCGTGATTCGTATGGAAGATGTGCTCGAATGTATGAGAGTAAGGACCGTGACCGACATCATGCAATAGTGCCGCACATAAAGTTACTAGCCGTTCCTGATCATCCCAGCCTCCGTTGCCTATCTTTTCTTTTGGAAAATTTCGAGAAAAGATATCGCAAATTCGTCTTGAAATCTCATAAACACCTAATGAATGGGTAAAACGGCTATGTTCTGCTCCGTGAAAAGTGAAAGAAGCAGTGCCTAATTGTTTGATTCGTCGCAGACGTTGGACTTCTTTCGAGTTGATCAAATCTAAGATTACTTGATGCTGGACATGGATATAGTTATGGACTGGGTCACGAAAAACTTTCTCCATAGGCAGCATTTGATATTTATAAGGGGTTGTCATATTGTAGCTCCTTTATGTTATTGCGTTGTTCCATTCTCTGGATTTGGTTGTTCCATTGCTCCAGCTGGATTTCTTTTTTTAGCCAGTCGGTAGAATCCAGTAAATCACTTGCAGAATACAGCTTTTCAAAAGCTTTTGCAAATGCTTCTTTGACTTCTTCTACGAGAAGGGGATAGTCAAGCAGTTCTTCAAGTGTTGCCATTGTGGCAGGATCGACTGCAGGATAGCCATTTGTACCAAAGCTTTCTTTTAAAGCAGATTGATAAAATCGTTTCATGACTTGCCCACGCTTTTCCTGATTACCGTTGACACTTAAGTACATCATAACAGAAATCCCATTTTTGATGCGACGCTGAGCGATGCCGGCAAATTTTTTGCCATGGATGCTTAAATCATAAGTTCCAGGACAATAAGAATGGGTGATTTCGAATGCTTGAATCGGTGCCTTCGGAAAGGCGTATTTAGTCAATCGGAGCATTTGCTCGTAAGCTCCATCGATGGTTATTTTTTTTTGGTCATTCTGGGGGAAAATCAAAGAAATATTCAAAATCCCTTCGTCTGATACGATTCCTAATCCACCTGAGTTTCTGATTACCGGAGCATAACCTGCATCTTTCAGTGTTTGGATCCCGTCTCTAAGAAAAGGTGTCCGAACATCTTTCATACCTAAGATGACGGTGCAGTCATATTGCCAGAAATGCAAAAAGATCTGCTGGTGTTCTTTGGAATATTCCGTTAATATATCTGTTAATGCGAAAGGGGAAAAGTCGTTTTTTTGATAAATGTGCTGATCTAGTCGAATCGCAGGGTTCATTCAACCGGCTCCTTTTTATAAATTCATATTTTCTACAATATTATACTCTAAATTCAAGGAGTTGTTTTGGAAAAAAGGTTTTCTGTAAAAATGGACAAGTTGGTTGACAAAACAAAAGAAACTAGGAACAATGTAGCTATGAGAAGTAAAGGAGAATGAAGAATGGAATTATCACAAGGAACACCGATTTCGATCAAATTGCGTACAAAAGTGAAACAACAAGGGGAAGTGCAAGATTTTTATTTTGATTTGAAAGGGCAAATGGTAACGATTGGCGATACGCTGTACATACGGTATAAAGAGATGCAGGAGGAAACAGGCGATGAAATCCCTGTAACGATCAAATTAGTTCCAGATGGTCATGTACAGCTGATTCGTGCAGGAGAAATGCGAATGCGTTTGAAATTTGGTTATAAAGAACGGTTAGAAACAGCCTACCGAACACCATACGGTATGATTCAGATTGCTACCTTTACGAAAGAACTGCATGTAAGTTTGAAAGACCGTCCCACAGCAGGAAAGGTTCGGATCGATTATGATTTGTTCATGGGACTAGAAAAAATCGGCGAATATTATTTGACATTGGATTTTACAGCGTAAATATAAAAGAAAAGTTTGATTTTTTGTGTCTGATTTTGTATGATAAGGAGTAGACTGTGAAAGGACGTGTCCTGATTGGAAATTAGTGTATTTGAAGGTGCAAACAAAAGCGAATTATCAATGATCGAAGTAGCACACGCGATCTTAGAACAACGTGGCGATGTCATGGATTTTTCTGATTTAGCCAACCAAATCCAAAACTATCTTGGTAAATCAGACAGTGAAATTCGTGATTCACTCGCACAATTTTATACTGACTTGAATATTGACGGCAGCTTTATCTCATTAGGGGATAATCGTTGGGGCTTGCGTTCATGGTATGCTATCGATTCGATCGATGAAGAAGTAAACCATGGAATGGACGAAGAGGATGAAGATACTCCGCGTCGCCGTAAACGCAAGAAAGTCAACGCCTTTATCAATGATGATGAAGACGCGATCGATTACAATGACGATGACCCAGAAGATACAGATCTGACAGAAGAAGACGACGATGATCTGTTTGATGACGATGATGATGAAGATGAAGAAATCGCTGCTTATAATTCTGACTTGCAAGAAATTGGAGCAGATGACCCAACAGATGATGAAGAAGACTTGCCTGGGAATATCGAAGAAGATTTAAGTATCATAGACGAAGACGATGATGATGAAGACTATGAAGAGGAAGAATTTTCTGACTCTGAAAAAGAATAAACATCATTTACTGTAGAGGCTGTGACGGAAGTGGTCAACTTCAAGAAATTTCCACTTATTTCCGAAGAAGCTACTTCTGGAACACCGTGTATCAGAGGTTGCAACAGAGACGTTGAAGCTATCAGAATAAGAAGGTGTGACATGATTTTTGTCACACCTTCTTTTTTGTATATAAAAATTCAAAGTAAATACATAAAAAATAAAATAATTGAAACTTTTAGCGTACCTTGTACGTCATATTAAGTGAGGCGGAAAGGAGTGGAGAATGATTTTTACTGGATATAAGAAAAAACGGCAGATTGAAAAATACCGTCACCTGCTGAATGGACTCATCGAAACTGATTATCAAAAAATGTTCCGTATCACGATGAATTACGTACATGATAAAGAAGAGGCCTTAGATGTGATGCAAGATAGTTTCCATAAAGCACTGAAGTATTTTGAAAAAGAAAAAGAAATCGAGCATTTTAGTGCATGGTTTTACCGGATATTGATCCGCACGGCATTAGATAGTTGGCGCAGACAAAAAAGGACACCTGTTGACTTATTTGAAATTCAAGATATCCCGCAGCAATTACCTTTAGAAACTTCCGTTGCAGAACTTCATATGATTTTAGATAAAATAGACAGTCCGGAAAAAGAGATTCTGATCCTTTACTTTTTTGAAGGATTTCGTTTGAAAGAAATTGCGACTATCTTAGATATGAACGAAAACACAGTTAAAACAAAAATGTATCGTTCACTGAATGTTTTACGTCAAATCCTAGAATGAAGGAGAGAAGACCGCTATGTATTCTCAAAAAGAAAAGTTAAAAAAACTAAAGAAAACTTATAAAGAACAAGAAATTCCAAGAGGGCTTCAAGAGGAGATCCGCCAGCGTTTTCTTATCGAAGAGCAATCATTCATAAAAGCAAGACGGAGAAAAAGACGCCTCCAAGGGTTCGTAGTATCTTTGGTTATCGTGATGATTACAACAAGTAGTCTCCTTTTTAATAGTCAAGTTCGAAGCTTTGCAGAAGACTTGCCAATTTTAGGATCAGTCATTGAATTGATCTTAGGTGAACGTTTTACTGATCAATCTGAAAAAATAGATATTCAAGTACCGAAGATCCATACTCAAAATGAGAAAGAAAACAAAACGATTCATGGATTAAACCAAAAATACTTTCACGAAGGACAAGCAGATTTTAAAAAAGCTGAAAAAGAATATGGAAATCTTGAAACGGATCATTACCAAGTTCTGGGTGATTATCAGAAAATCGTAGACGATGACCGGTTTCTTGTGATCGAAAGACAGATTACCCAAACAGCAGCGGATAGCCACGTTGAAAAAAGATACGACACGATCGACAAGAAAAACAGTGTCCAGCTCTCACTTCCGCTGTTATTCAAAGATGACACCTATCTATCTGTTTTGACAAAAGAAGTCAAGCGGCAAATGGCCGAACAAGTCAAGGAAGATCCGTCTAAGTACTATTGGACTGAACAAGATATTCAAGAAGGAACGATAGAAAAACCAACACTTGTTACACCAACACGAAGTTTTTATTTGAATAAAGAGCATCAATTAGTTCTGACTTTTTCTCAATATGAAATTGCTCCTGGTTATATGGGAACACCAGAATTCGTCATTCCCAAGTCCGTGACAAAAACGATTTTGGCATCGGAAAATTATTTGGATCATTAGGCGAGAAGTAGTTGCGACTAGCAGTTTCAAATTTTTACAGTTATTTTCAAGTAAGTAATTAAGAAGAGAAAGAAGAGATATAGTGAAAAGAAATTACTTAGTTATCAGTATCATTGCTTTATCCGTGCTTTTATTTTTCGAAGTCACTTCGGTCGCATCATTGATCAGCGAAGAGAAAGGAAAAGTAACTTCATCGGAACGCTCATCACAATCTTTCAAACAATCAGAACAATCAACGAATAAAAACAAGTCGACTGAAACAGCTAGCGTCAATGAATCCACTCAAGAATCAGTGAAATCAACACAAAGTCAATCAACTGAACCAGAACCAACACAAGAAAGTACAGAAGCTGTCCAAGATCCAACTGTCAAAAGTATTGCCATCAGTTTTGATGATGGACCAGGAGCGACCACGACACCACAGCTGTTGCAAATACTTAAAGAAAAAAACGTACACGCCACTTTTTTTGTTTTAGGAGAAAATACGGCGCAACATCCTGAAATTGTGAAGCAGACAGCTGAAGCAGGACACGAGATCGGCAATCACACGTATGATCATCAGGATCTGGCGGTGCTTTCTGCCCAGTCGATCACAGAAGAAGTGGCAAAAACAGACACTGGGATAAAAAAAGCCACTGGTAAAACCCCCACTTTCGTTCGTCCGCCCTATGGTTCGATCACAAGTGTAGGAGCAAGTGTTATCCGGCGGCCAATCATCGAATGGTCGGTCGATTCAGAAGATTGGAAGACAAGAAATCCTGATTTGATTTTGCAGAAGATCCAAGCAACAGTATACGATGGTGCAATTATTTTATTCCATGATATTTATCCTGAAACGATTCGTGCCGTCCCTCAAGTGATCGATTATCTGCAAGAGCAAGGGTACCGCATTACGACAGTGGGGGATTTATTAGGACATCCAACGACTGTCGAGAATTATTATGGCAGAAACGATCATCGGCCAGTCCAGTAAGTGAAAACAAGTATACTATAATAAAAAAACTGTCCGCTAATTTTTTTGGTGGACAGTTTTCACTTGAAAAGTAAAGAAGCAAACATTCGGAAGTTATGCTAAAATGGCAATAGAACGCGTCCTGAGGGAATCGAACCCTAATAGTTGTACACATTCAAGGTATGTCAGCATACAATAGGAGTGATATTATGTTGAAGGTTGCTATCTGCGATGATGAACTTGGCATTACTAACTATGTAGGTAATTTGTTGCAAAATTATGATCCAGATTTATTTGAACCTTATGTATATTATGATTCGTCAAAGTTGATCAAACAAATGGATCAATTAAATTTTGATATGTATATTTTAGATATTGAATTTCCAGGAAAGAATGGAATGGAGGTAGCAGATTTTATTCGGCAAAATGATTTCAATGTTCCGATTATTTTTTTAACGAGTTATCGAGAATATATGGAAAAAGTCTTTAAATTACATACGTTTGATTATATTCTGAAACCGTTGGAACAGAACTATTTTTTTCAAGTGATTGAAAGGGCTATCAAATATTTAGGAGTTTTAAATAATAAATTGAGTTTTCCTATAGAAAAACGGATTATCGAATCGCGTTAAATGACATTTTGTTTTTTGAAAAAAATAGACGTCAAGTATTCATCAATATGACATCTCAAAACAAATATGTAGCAAATATGTCAACTTCGGAGATCATTGCTAAGTTGCCATCAACATTTGTCCAAACACATACTTCATTTATTATAAATATGGAGCATATAAGAGAAATAGGAAAAAACTATGTTCGATTAAGCAATTGCGAAAATATCATTGAATTGCCTATAAGCAGAAAGTTTAAAACAGACGCTCTAACAAAGATACTTATGCGAAAGAGAGATTTATTCTAATGGAAGATGAGTTACTTCGAAATATTAGTCTAATAATGTACGTTTTTTTGCTCGATTATTTTTTCTCTGGAGTGGCAGTAAAAAAAAGTAAGACTTTCTTGATAAATTTAATTATTTGTACGATTATTTTATTCAATTTCCTTTCGAATCTTTTTTTACCGTTTGAATATTTACCTTATATTAATATTTTCTTGAGTCTTTTTGTAATTGCGAGTATTGCGAAGAAATATTTTTTATCAGATAGTGAGATTTTCTTTTAGATGTTGTTTCTACTAGCAGTTAATTTCATCTGCGAATCGGTTTCCGTCAAGTTGATTCAGTTAATAATTTTGAATCAGTTAGAAAATACAATTACTCATTATTCGATCCTATTTAGCACTAGTCTCACGTTACTTATCGAAATTTTATTTTTCTTTGGCATGCGACTATTCCTTTCACGAAAAGAAACGCTACATAATCAAATTAATACTATATCTCTCTTAACAATGAGTTCAATTCCGATTATTTCAAGTATCATACCTTTCGGGTTTCTTATGTCAGAAGTAAACATGGCCATCAATAGAAGGATAATAGATATTTTTATAACGATGGGAATTGTAATCATGAATATTTGTGTTTTATACCTTTATCACAGTATTTCTTTTCATCAAGCACATATCAATCAAATCTCTCTAGAGAAGAAGGCGCTTGAATCAGAAATAAAATATGTGGAGGAAATTAAAAAGAGCCAAGAGAATCTGAAACAAATTAGACACGATTTGCGAAATCATTTTTTAGTTCTATCGGGGCTGTTAGAAAATGAAGATATTTCTTCAGCTAAGAAATATCTGAGGAAGACGATGAAACAACAAGAAACGATTACTGACTTTTATACTTCGAATCCTATCTTGAATTATATTTTAAATGAAAAACTGACTATAGCAGAACAATCGGAAATTCAGGTCAATACATCGATTTTTATAACAGAAAATGTAAAAATTGATTATGATATTATAGCAATCATTGTGGGAAACCTAATGGATAATGCAATCGAAGCATGCACTCGAAATAACGGAAAAGGCAAAGATATCACCGTGATTATTAAGCAGTTTAAAAGTGATCTTTTCATAGAGATAAATAATGCTTATTTAGTCAATGAGAGATATACAAGAAAGGAAGACAGAGTGCTGGTATAGGTACAAAAAGTATAAGATCTTTAGTCGAGAAAAATGGTGGAATCTATCATACTTGGACTGAAGCTGATAGATACTTTGCAAGCATCGTATTGTTTGACGTTTATGAATAGAGACTACAGAATTTAAAAGTTAGTCTGTCTAGTTTTCCATTATTGGAATTTAAAGTATTTCTGTTTTTTCTATGCGTTGTGTAAAGGTGATTAGTGTCCTTCCAATAATCAGAGCGATAAAAACTGACAGTATAAATATTAATATTGTGTAATTCAATACACCTAAAACGACAATATTTGAAACACCTATAATGTTTATAACAGCAGTGATAGAGGTGGTTTTATATGATTCAGCTATTTCAATTCTTCTCAAAATCTTCAATTCCTCCGTGATAGTGCTCTTAATGACAATGCGCCGGTGATGATTAACCAAATACTAACTGTTAGGATATTTTTTAGTTGAATAAATCCAGAGCCAAAAAAAGAAGTACGAATCAAATTGGCTGTTGGGACAAAAGGTAAGAAATCATATATTATTTTTGTCCATTCAGGCAGTCTATCGGCCGGATAAGTAATCGGTGAAAAAAGTAACCCGCCAATCATGATGATTTGTGTCATTAAAGACACTCCGTTAGCGGGCAGCCAGTAAGCAATACAAAATCCGATAGAAATCATCGACATTTGAGCTAAAATCAATAAAGCGACAGACAGGACAGAAAAATGAATCGCTAGACCAAATTTTAGGGATGAAGCAAGAAAAGACATCAGGATTCCTGGTAAAGAAGCGAATCCCCAGATAATAAAATCAGCCAATAGGAGATTGAATCGGGAAACGGGCAGTGTTCTTTGATAAGAAACGATCCCATTTTGCTTAGCAGTGCTTACTATCTGTGCCGATAAGACGCCCCCAACAGCAATAATCCCAAGTACTATTGCACCAGAGGATAAATAGACAGCGGTTGTATCATCCATTGTAGGAATTAAAAAAGTGAGTCCGTAAACAATTGCTAATGATAGTAGCAGTTGGGCCACTGTAAAGACTGGCAAAAGTACCTTGTATCTTACTAGACTCCATCTAAGTAAAGCGTATAATTGAAATAATCGACTATCGGAAGGGCGTGAATAGGAATCGTAGCTTTGCTTATTTTTCATTCGTTAATCCTCCGTATGTGTTTTCTAATGTTTGAGGTGATAAGCTATAGTTCGTTACTTCTCTTGATGAAATCTTTTCATTAATCCATATCATTGCATCAACTACTTGTTCTTGTGACAAAGTGACATCGTAACGTAACTCACCCTTTTGTAAGATACAGCCAATATTTCTAGGTAATTCTTGCATTTCAAATTCCTTATCAGAGAATAGTACAAGGTGCATTTGGATCAACGTTTTTTCTAACGATTCGCGAACATACGCATCTTTAATTAAAGTTCCCTTATCAAAGAGTAGATATCTATCTGCATATTGATCTACTTCGAGTAAATTGTGAGTTACCACAATTACAATGTGTCCTTTTTGAGCTAATTTTCTTAAGGAATTCCAAATGATTTTTCTTCTTATCGGATCAACATCATTTGTAGGTTCATCAAGCAGTAAGATTGGTGGAGGGGCAACAATAGACATGGCAAATGAAGTAAGCCTTTGCAATCCGCCTGATAGTTTCTGCCCTTGTACATGTGCCCATTTCGAAATTTTAAGTTCTTGCATAATCTCTATAACGTGAGTCTGGGTATCAGATTTATTAAATCCTCGTATCCTTAAAATAGCTTCAATAGACTGTTGCATGGTAACCCCATCTAATGGTGCATGAAATTGGGGCATCATTGCTGCAAATTGCCTAGCCATTTTCCAGTTTTTATCTAAAGAGTGGCCTTGAAAAGTAATACTACCGGAAGTAGGTTTTGTTACGCCTATGATTTGATTTAAGAAAGTTGTTTTTCCTGCACCGTTGTGTCCAGTTACAGCAACAATTTCTCCAGGGGAAAAAACGATAGTTATATTTTTATTGGCAAAATTACTACTATTCTTATATTTTTTTGAAAGAGAATGGATACTTAAATGATTGTTCATAGTAAAATCACGTCCTAAAGTAGTTGATTGTTGGTATTAACCACACTAAAAGAATGAATATATCTGCACCCATTCCTAGAGCAAGGATTAATTTCGAATGGCAAGTCTTGTTATCAAACAAAAAAGGATCATCCCTAATCATGTTTAAAGTTAAACGTATGTCAGTTATACTGTAGACTCGAAATTGCCAAGCATTAAGATCGTCGAATCAATGTTTTATCACCAAATTCGATAAATTAATAATAAAACAAAAATACGTTCAACAATCTAAATGATACAATTAACCAAGTAGCTGTAATATTTAACCTTATTCAAACTTTAGTGTATAAACAAGATGATTTAACTTGAAAATAAAGTTATTCATACAAAAGAGATGAATCAACAAAAAATTAGAAGTGTTAGAATATGTCCATAAACAAAAGGGACAAAAGTCAATTATATGTACATTTTATGTTGGAGTGAATAGATTCTGGTGATTTAGTCGAAATGTGATTGATAAGTGGTTAGATGAACAGGTATAATAAGTGCGTATCTACTTTAGCATGTTGTTATGGAAGACATTCAAACATCAGCATTTCAAAAATAAAAGTGACTTGCGTAACGTTGAGGGTAGGAATTAATGGGTAGGCAAATTTTAGGAAAAGCAAAAAAAAGACACTTTCCGTCTCTGGTAGAAAGTGTCGTGAATCCTACTATAAAAAAATAGAACGCGTCCTGAGGGAATCGAACCCCCGTCTCAAGAACCGGAATCTTACGTGATATCCACTACACTAAGGACGCAAGCACTGGGATAATTGTAACTAAACAGATAAAAAATTACAAGGGGATTGGACAAAAAAATGAAATTTGAGCAAAATTTTTCACAAAAACAGCAGCAGACACAGAAACTAGCCATGACGCAACAGTTGCAGCAGTCCATCCAAGTTTTACAATATAACAGTGAAGAGCTGTTGGCATTCGTTGAGAACCAAGCAATGGAAAACCCATTGGTGGAAGTTGTTGAGCCGGAATGGCAGCCAGATTACATAAAAGCTTTTTCATCTTCTTATGAAGGAGAAGAGACAAATTACCTAAATCAGATTCCTGATACAAAAGGGTCTTTATTTGATTCATTGATCGAACAAGTCCACTTGAATTACCGAGATACTTTTTTAAGGAAAATCGTTCTTTATCTTGTAGAATACATCGATTTGAACGGATTTTTGACGATTAGTTTAGAGGAAGCTGGAAAAGAGATCGGAGCGACGCCTATCCAAATGCTCGATGCGTTGACACTGATCCAGCAATTAGAACCAGCTGGAGTAGGTGCACGTAGTTTGCAAGAATGTCTCATGCTTCAAACGGAACGGGATGATTATGCGCCGGAACTAGCCTACATCGTGCTAGAAGAATGTTTTGAGCAATTGGTGGAGCGAAAATGGAAAGAGATTGCGCAGCGTTTTTCTGTTGATTTACACGCTGTTCAGCAAATATTCGACTATTTGCAAACATTGAGCCCAAGTCCAGGACGAATTTTCGACCGTAGTAGCGAATTGTACATTATTCCTGATGTCCGGGTATTAGTGGACGATGGAAATGTACAAGTCATCTCAAATCGAAAAAACCAACCGAATATCCGATTCCAAGAGACCTACTTCAAGCAAATGTCACAACAAGCAGATAAAGAAACTGAAAATTATTTAAAAGAACGGAAACAGGAATTCGAATGGTTGAAGAAAACGATCCTCCAACGCGGGGATACAATTTTGCGGGTTGCTCAAGTCATTGTTTCTCGGCAAAAAGCTTTCTTTATCGACAAGGAGCGGCCCATCAAACCTCTTACGTTAAAGGAAGTTGCGACCGAGATAAATGTGCATGAATCTACGGTCAGTCGAGCAGTCAACGGGAAATATTTGGAAACAGATTTCGGTGTATTTGAGTTAAAGAAATTTTTCACTGCAAGAATCCCTACTAACGGTGCAGAACAGACAGAAGATCTTTCGGCAGATACTGCGAAGAAAAAGTTGCAGGAATTAGTTGATCAAGAAGACAAAAGCAAGCCGTTGTCGGACCAGAAATTGGTTGAATTGCTGAAAAAAGATGAGATAGCGATTTCAAGACGGACAGTAGCAAAATACCGTGATTTATTAGGAATCCCGAGTTCATCAAAAAGAAAACGTTATGATAATTAATCATCCAAAAGATCAGAAAAAGTATTTTACTTTTTCTGATCTTTTTAGTTGAAAAACGAAAGCAAAACTGTTAGACTAACAGTCGTGAGGTTGAGATTTCCCTTTATTGATGTGAAATTCGAAAAGTTAATTTCTTTTTTTTATCGTATATGGGTCGTTTTAAGTCTACATTGGACGCAAAGTGTCCAACTAAGGAGATCGCTATGCTAGATGAAATAAAAATGATTGAATCTGTTGCACCAGATATTATCGAAGTGTTGCAAGAACGCTATAAAATTTTACGAAATATCTATTGGATGCAGCCGATTGGACGTCGAAGTTTATCAGAAAGTATGGGGATAACAGAACGAGTATTGCGAACAGAAACAGACCTTTTGAAAAATCTGAATTTGATCGATACCTCAAAAAGCGGTATGACGCTGACAACTAAGGGTGAAGAAGTTTATCAAAGTCTTGAAAACTTCATGGATCAGCTTTTAGGTACGCATCAAACCGAACAACAGTTGGCAGAATATTTTGGTAATCAGCGCTGTATCGTTGTTTCAGGAAACAGCGAAGAGCAAACCAAAGTGGCTGATGCATTCGGCGAAGCGCTGAGTGAAGCCTTAGACCGACTGCTTCCGGAAGGCGAGAATATCATCGCTGTGATGGGAGGAACCACCATGGCAGTTGTAGCAGAACAGTTGTCTAATCTGGAAAATAAAAAACGGCATAACCTATTTGTCCCTGCAAGAGGCGGGATCGGTGAAGCGATAACTGTACAGGCAAATTCTGTCAGTGCAAGAATGGCTGCCAAAGCAAACGGAAACCACCGTGCACTTTATGTTCCGGAGCAATTAAGTCTGGCAACTTACAATTCTTTACTCAATGAGCCATCTATCCAAGAAGTCTTAAACTTGATTAGTGAGGCGAATTGTGTTATTCATAGTATTGGGCGTGCATTACACATGGCAGCACGTCGAAAGATGACTGAAAAAGAATTAGTCATGCTGAAACAAGCAAATGCTGTAGCGGAATCCTTTGGCTACTTTTTCAATGAAAAAGGCGAAGTTGTTTATAAGGTCCCTAGGATCGGCATAGAATTGCAAGATTTGGCGAAAGTCCCAATCATCATGGCGATAGCGGGCGGAAAATCAAAAGCCAAAGCAATTCGAGCTTATATGAAAAATGCACCAAAACAAACGTGGCTCATCACTGATGAAGCTGCTGCAAACGAGATTTTAAAAGGGGTAACCCTTTAAAATAAATATTTTTTTGATTTTCATAAGGAGGAAATCTTAAATGACAGTTAAAGTAGGTATTAATGGTTTTGGACGTATTGGACGTCTAGCATTCCGTCGTATCCAAGATGTAGATGGAATCGAAGTAGTAGCAATTAACGACTTGACAGATGCTAAAATGTTGGCACACTTGTTAAAATACGACACAACTCAAGGACGTTTCAACGGAACAGTTGAAGTTCATGAAGGTTCATTCAACGTAAACGGAAAAGAAGTTAAAGTATTAGCTAACCGCAACCCAGAAGAATTACCATGGGGCGAACTAGGCGTAGATATCGTTCTAGAATGTACTGGTTTCTTCACTTCTAAATCAGCAGCTGAAAAACATTTGACAGCTGGTGCTAAACGCGTTGTTATCTCTGCTCCTGGCGGAAACGATGTTCCAACAATCGTTTATAACACAAACCACGAAACATTAACTGGTAAAGAAACAGTTATCTCAGGTGCTTCATGTACAACTAACTGTTTAGCTCCTATGGCTAAAACATTGAACGACAAATTTGGTGTTGTTGAAGGATTAATGACAACTATCCACGCTTACACAGGTGACCAAATGACTCTAGACGGACCTCATCCTAAAGGTGACTTCCGCCGTGCACGCGCTGCTGCTGCAAACATCGTTCCTAACTCAACAGGTGCTGCTAAAGCTATCGGTTTAGTAATCCCTGAATTGAACGGTAAATTAGACGGAGCTGCTCAACGTGTTCCTGTACCAACAGGTTCATTAACAGAATTAGTAACAGTTCTTGAAAAAGAAGTAACTGTTGACGAAATCAACGCAGCAATGAAAGAAGCTTCAAACGAATCTTACGGATACAACACAGACGAAATCGTTTCTTCAGATATCGTTGGTATGACTTACGGTTCATTATTTGATGCTACACAAACTAAAGTAATGACAGTTGGCGACAAACAATTAGTTAAAACTGTTGCTTGGTACGACAACGAAATGTCATACACTGCACAATTAGTACGTACTTTAGAATACTTCGCTAACTTATAAGATAGACAAACGTACAAGTGTAAATGATAGACATGTACATTTAAAAGCGGGGAAGCAATCGCGCTTCTTCCGCTTTTTTTGATAATAAGTTTATTCAGGAGGAAATAAAATGGCTAAGAAAACAGTGAAAGATATCGATTTAAAAGACAAAAAAGTTCTTGTCCGTGTTGACTTCAATGTTCCTTTGAAAGACGGCGTGATCACTGACGACACTCGTATCAAAGCAGCATTGCCAACAATCAACTACGTTTTAGAACAAGGCGGAAAAGCAATCCTTTTCTCTCACCTTGGACGTGTAAAAACAGAAGAAGATAAAGAAGGAAAATCTTTAGCTCCAGTTGCAAAACGTCTAGGCGAATTATTAGGTAAAGAAGTAACATTCGTACCTGAAACTCGCGGAGAACAATTAGAAGAAGCAATCCGCAACATGAAAGATGGCGACGTTGTCGTATTTGAAAACACACGTTTTGAAGATGTTGATGGTAAAAAAGAAAGCAAAAACGATACAGAGCTAGGTAAATACTGGGCTTCATTAGGTGATGTATTTGTTAACGATGCTTTCGGTACAGCTCACCGTGCGCATGCTTCTAACGTAGGTATCGCTTCAACTGGTATCCCAACAGTTGCTGGATTCTTGATGGAAAAAGAAATCAAGTTCATCGGTGAAGCAGTAGAAGAACCAAAACGCCCAATGATCGCAATCCTTGGTGGCGCAAAAGTTTCTGATAAAATCGGCGTAATCGAAAACTTGATTCCTAAAGCAGACAAAATCTTGATTGGTGGCGGAATGACTTACACATTCTACGAAGCAAAAGGAATCAAGATCGGTAACTCTCTAGTAGAAGCTGACAAAGTAGAACTAGCAAAAGAATTGATCGAAAAAGCAGGCGACAAACTTGTCTTGCCAATCGACAATGTCTGTGCACCAGAATTTTCAAATGATGTAGAAACACAAGTAATCGAAGGAGACATTCCTGACGGTTTGATGGCTTTAGACATCGGCCCAGCATCAGTAAAATTATTTGCTGATACATTACAAGGTGCAAAAACAGTTGTTTGGAACGGACCTATGGGTGTATTTGAAATGAGTAACTTTGCTAAAGGTACAATCGGTGTTTGTGAAGCAATCGCTAACTTAGAAGGCGCAACAACAATCATCGGCGGCGGAGACTCAGCTGCAGCAGCAGAACAATTAGGTTTTGCTGACAAATTCACACACATCTCAACAGGTGGCGGCGCAAGCTTGGAATTGCTTGAAGGTAAAGAATTACCAGGACTAGCAGCAATCAACGATAAATAAACAGCCAAGTTTGCTCTATTCTGACGAGTGATCGATCAAAAGGTGAAGGGAGTTTTCATGACTCCCTAGCCATTTTTCAATAAATTAAGGAGTGTGTTCCTCAATGCGTAAACCTATTATCGCAGGTAACTGGAAAATGAACAAAACTGCATCCGAAGCAAAAGAATTTGCTGAAGCAGTAAAAAACAAAATCCCTTCAAATGACAAGGTTGATTCAGTCATCGGATCTCCTGCATTATTCTTACAAGAATTAATGACATCAGCTGAAGGTACAGAACTAAAAATCTCAGCACAAAACTGCTACTGGGAAAACTCAGGTGCGTTCACTGGTGAAACTTCACCAGCAGCTCTTGCTGATCTAGGTGTTCACTATGTGATCATCGGACATTCAGAACGTCGTGAATATTTCCATGAAACAGACGAAGACATCAATAAAAAAGCAAAAGCTATCTTTGCAAACGGTATGACACCAATCTTATGCTGTGGCGAATCTTTAGAAACATATGAAGCAGGCAAAACTGCTGAATGGATCGAAGGACAAATTACAGCTGGTTTAGCTGATCTTTCAGCTGAGCAAGTGTCAAACATGGTGATTGCTTATGAACCAATCTGGGCAATCGGTACTGGTAAATCAGCTGACGCACAAATCGCTGACGAAATTTGTGGTGTTGTACGTCAAACAGTTGAAAAACTTTATGGAAAAGAAGTATCAGAAGCTGTTCGTATCCAATACGGCGGTTCTGTAAAACCAGAAAATATTGCTGAATACATGGCAAAAGAAAATGTTGACGGTGCTTTAGTCGGCGGCGCAAGCTTGCAAGCAGATTCATTCTTGTCATTGTTAGACGCTGTAAAATAATTGATGAAAATTTGCGAAAAATGCAAGAAATGTTTGCACTAATGAGCAAAATTAACTAAAATCGTATATGAGGGAAATCCCTTAGGAAAAAACAAACTCAAAGGAGAGACAAAACATGTCAATTATTACTGATGTTTACGCTCGCGAGATCTTAGACTCACGTGGTAACCCAACAATCGAAGTAGAAGTATACACAGAAAGCGGAGCTTTTGGCCGCGGAATGGTTCCTTCAGGTGCTTCAACTGGTGAATACGAAGCAGTTGAATTACGTGACGGAGACAAAGCTCGTTATGGCGGTAAAGGTGTAACTAAAGCTGTCGACAACGTAAACAACATCATTGCTGAAGCAATCATTGGCTACGATGTTCGTGACCAAATGGCTATCGACAAAGCTATGATCGCTTTAGACGGAACTCCTAACAAAGGTAAATTAGGTGCGAACGCTATTTTAGGTGTTTCTATCGCTGTTGCACGTGCAGCTGCTGACTACCTAGAAGTACCTTTATACCACTACCTAGGCGGATTCAACACGAAAGTATTGCCAACACCAATGATGAACATCATCAACGGCGGATCACATGCTGATAACTCAATCGACTTCCAAGAATTCATGATCATGCCTGTTGGCGCTCCAACATTCAAAGAAGCTCTACGTATGGGTGCTGAAGTATTCCACGCATTAGCTTCAATCTTGAAAGCTCGCGGATTAGCAACTTCTGTTGGTGACGAAGGTGGATTTGCTCCAAACCTTGGTTCAAACGAAGAAGGTTTCGAAGTAATCATCGAAGCAATCGAAAAAGCTGGCTATGTACCTGGTAAAGACGTTGTTCTTGCTATGGATGCTGCTTCTTCAGAATTCTACGACAAAGAAAAAGGCGTTTACGTACTAGCTGACTCAGGCGAAGGCGAAAAAACAACTGACGAAATGATCAAATTCTACGAAGAATTAGTTTCTAAATATCCAATCATCTCAATCGAAGACGGATTAGACGAAAACGACTGGGACGGATTCAAGAAATTAACTGACGTATTAGGCGACAAAGTTCAATTAGTTGGTGACGACTTGTTCGTAACAAACACTCAAAAATTATCTGAAGGTATCGAAAAAGGAATTGCTAACTCAATCCTTATCAAAGTTAACCAAATCGGTACATTAACAGAAACTTTCGAAGCTATCGAAATGGCTAAAGAAGCTGGCTACACAGCAGTTGTATCTCACCGTTCTGGTGAAACAGAAGATTCAACAATCTCTGATATCGCTGTTGCAACAAACGCTGGTCAAATCAAAACAGGTTCTCTATCACGTACTGACCGTATTGCTAAATACAATCAATTACTACGTATCGAAGACCAACTTGGTGAAGTTGCAGAATACAAAGGTTTGAAATCTTTCTACAACTTGAAAAACAAATAATTCTTTTCTAATGAAGATACATGATCGACCGATTGAAAGATAGACGAGCATGATCACTTAGTTAAGTAATCAGACTCTCTACCTGCTGATTTCAGCAAGTAGAGAGTTTTTTTGTTGTGAAAATCATTTGATGAATAAATCTCTTTTTTAAGAACAGAAAAATCGGGAGAGTACATAAATTATTATAATAACAACTGTTTATTTATATATATCATATAAACCCTATTATATAAATATCCGTATTTATTAAAAATAACTCATAATTTTATTTTTGTAACTGGCTTCTGTATATAATATTTACAAATATCGATACGAGACAATCGTATCGAAAAAAGTCAGTTATCAAGAGATAACATCGTATAGGACCTTTTAAGGATAGAACAATAAGAGAGGAGGAAGCAGTCTTCGTTTCATTCATATCCTTTTACGCTCGGATAGGATGATTCTCTTCAAAAAGGGGTTGGCAATCTTCCTCTTTCGATAAAAATCATTTGAACAGGGAGACAGAAAAATGAAAAAATTTAGATAATTACAATGATAAAAATTATAAATATGGGATAACTACAAATATTTTTGGGATGGATCCGACTTACTGTTCTAAAATCGTCTGGCAAGCTTATTGGTATGCTTCGGCTGCCGTGCAAGTAGGAGGGATGTATCAGCCGCTTATTGCTTTGCCATACGATCTTCCTGATTATTTTGATGAAAGAGCGATCCATATCTTAACATGGGAGAATTGATGATGAGAAGGAGGATTTCTAAAAAAAGAAATTACTGTTCTAAGATTTTTATTTCGATAGGTTTACTGTTAGGGGGTACATGGCTCTATCAATTTCCAATCAAGAAACATATAGCTACACGAGCACTGTATCAATTATTAGAGGAGGAATACCAATTAACCGATTATGATATTTTTATTTCAAGAGTGGTGAAAGATACGAAAAGTGGTAGAGGCGGTGTCAGTATTTTTTTCATGGTAAGGAATAGTGTGTATGTGTATGAATATGACTACTCTCTTGAAGAAAATAATTGGCTACGTGGTTATTACGTAAGTAGGAGTAGCTATAGATCATGTGATACTCTTATTTTCAATGATGAGGAATAAAATGATTTGACTATAGAAGAACAGTTCAACGAAGTAGCTTCTCTTGTTTTTTTACTTGGTTGGATTTACTAGCGTAGAGGCAAGAATTGGAAAGCCATTTACTTGGAAAAGGGGAATGTGACGCTGCTTTTGTCACGCCCTTTTTTTCTGTGGCCTCTCTTATTTGTAAATCTAGGTGCACTCCAATACAATAAAAGAAACAGCAAAGGAGAAGATTAGATGAAAAAAGAAGAAAAAATTGCGATTTTACAAGAGATCATCCGAATAAAATCAGTGAATGGGAACGAAGGCGAAGTAGCAGCTTATTTGAACGCGAATTGTAAAATTAAGTTAGAAAAATAAAAAGGCATTTATGGTACACTCAAATTGTATTTCCGACGAAAGAA
>OIFJ01000220.1_pt1 | contig 35692 bp, 30 predicted proteins | sample 1582011 | NCBI WGS metagenome assembly OIFJ01 (sample SAMN07501050, study PRJEB24779) | human gut metagenome | isolation source: stool | host: human infant | place: USA: Pittsburgh, PA
ATTCACAAAAATTCGAAAAGCAATTTTCGTGAATTCCTTCTTATTTCTTGGAGTTAAACGCTTCTGTCCCAGCCTCTATTTTTTATAGTAATTCCTTTAGATACTTTCTTGCCTCATCATTGAAACGCAGTGATTCTTCTAACTTCTGATAATATTCCAACGCTTGTTTCTGAGCTTCAGTAAAACGATAATGTTTTCCTTTCCATTTGTCGATTGTCTCTTGCACATTTCCAGATTGGATATCTTTCACTACTAGTTGCCATTTTTCTTTTGAGACTGTACGGTCTTTCTTATCAGCAGATTGTATAGCTTCTCGTTCTTTACGCAATACTTTTAAAAAACCATTTCTGACTATCCGAGGAATGCTGTCGAAGAACCCTTCTGTAAAACCATAGCGACAATATTGCTTCCAAATAAATAGATAGATTTTTGGTTGGATGAATCGTTGGTTTTTCGCAAAATATTCCATCTGAGCAGTGACTTCTGGTGTTCGTTGACGTTTTGTCTTTCTCAACACGGAAATAAATGTTTCAAAATAAGCATTAGGATGTACTGGCACTTCTTCATATACGATGGATTGCCAATCTTTACGTAAAAATGCGCGATAGTTGATCAAGAATTCTTCTACATCCTTTACTAATTCTTCTGCAAAGTCGTCAAATAGTTCTTTTTTTATCTGTCGCTTTTTTGGCTGCCCATTGATGTGTTCACTTATTTTCTTGATTTCATTTTCCAATGCTTGATAATCCGCTATGTAAATCGGCATTTCTACTTGGCGAAATTCTGCGAGCCGCTGAGCTAATTTTATATCCGGTAAATATGGCTGTTTCATCCGACGATTTTGGTACAAGACAAAACAGTATTTTTGCCATAGTCCTTCAGGAAAATCGATATTCTTCTGCTTAAGGCATAATAATTCGTCTAAGGCCAGATCAACTTTTGTCATTCCCTGATGGATCGAAGCTGCCACTGTCGGAGAGACATGCAGGTGATCGGCAAAGTGGTTGATGCCTAGTTTTAGGATCTTTCCGGTTTTTGGCGATTTAACGATGTATTGCACTTTTAATTCTCTACCACACTCACAATACAATTTTTGCTGGCTTCGTTTTGTTCGAAAAAACGGATTGATCTTGAAGTCAGAAAACACCCAATCTGTTGCAGCTAAATAATGTTCTTCCATAAAACGAGAGCTGATTAGATATCGGCGGTGCTTATCGACTAGTTCCCGCTGTTTTTTCGTTAATTTTGCATAAATCTCCCAACGTTGACTGCTTGTGTATTGTTTAGAAATTTTGATGGGATAGCTTTTGCTGATTTCTTTTGGAAACCATTCTTCAAAGACGGATTGCCATTCTTCCACGGCTGTTTCTTTCCTTTCTAATTACAAAAAGCTGGCTACTAACATAACGTTAGCAACCAGCCAGTGTTTCTTGCTAAATTAGTGAGTTGTTCCGGCATTTCCGGAAATATCTTCTTTATTTTCTACTGCTGCTTCAACTGCATAAGTCAAAGAAGAAGCAATGTCTTCTAAAGACATAGAAGGCGTACCCACTGGACGATCGATCACTTGATCGGGTGAGAATGGCACGTGGATGAACCCACCTCGAATTGCCGGGAATTGTGTTTCGATCAAATGAAGCAAACGATACATGATATCGTTGCAGACAAATGTTCCTGCTGTATAAGAGATGTACGCTGGTAGACCATGATCTTGTACATTTTTTGTCATTGCTTTGATTGGCAATGAGGTAAAGTAAGCGGCTGGACCGTTTTCTTCTAAAGCCGTATCGAATGGCTGATTTCCTTCATTATCAGGGATTCTTGCTTCTGCTAGATTGATTGCGACACGTTCGAACGAGACTGCTGACCGTCCACCTGCTTGTCCGACACAGATCACGACATCTGGTTGGTGCTGTTGGATGGCTTCTTTGACTACTTGACTGCTTTTTTCGAATACGGTCGGTACTTCCACTTTGATGATTTCAGCACCGCTGATTTCATCTGGCATTTTTTTTACTGCTTCATAGGCTGGATTCACTTTGTCCCCACCAAATGGATCAAAACCTGTTACTAGTACTTTCATCTGTTGTTCCTCCGTCCGATTGATTTAACATATGGTTATCTTTTATCATACCATTTTCCTTGCACAGCGTAAATAAAGGAAACAATAGTTTAAATAACATAACAGATCAAACTTAATATATTCTTATAAAAAAATAGTGTTCCACTACAATGTTAGAAGAGGTTGCGACAATTATTCTGTCACAACCCCTCTCTTCTATTATTTAAATAGAATCATATAAGCAATTTGGAAAACTAGCATAAATAACGCAATAAACAACTGGTTTTTGATCACTCCGTATTTGTCTTTCATCTCCAGCATCGCTACAGGCACGATATTGAAGTTAGCAGCCATCGGTGTCAGCAGGGTCCCACAAAAACCGCAAGTCAATGCAACCATTCCTATTAACGCTGGATTCGCTCCATGACTAAATACGAATGGTGCACCGATCCCAACCGTCATCACGGTGATGGCCGCAAATGCATTCCCCATGATTACCGTAAATATCACCATGCCAAGAGCGTAAATGATGATGCCGATGTTCACATTTCCTTCTGGAACGATCGTACCTACTGCATTGGAAATCACTGTCCCAACTCCAGCGCTTGTAAATACCGCACCTAGAGAAGCTAAAAGCATTGGCAACATGCTTAACGGCCCTACTGTGCCCAGCATATCTGCTGCATCATCTAAAAATGTACTTGGTCGATTATCTCGAGAAAAGAACATCAAGATTAGCATGGCTGCAAAAACACCGACGCCCACGCCGACTAAAGCACCTAAATTGGTAAATAGAGCAAACAAGATCGCAAAGACACCGATACTCAAAGCTGGAATAAAGATTTTCATTCCTAGTTTGTCTGACATTTTTTCCATATATTCTTTTGATGGAAGCCGGCTTTCTCCTTTGCTGACTTTCTTAGCAATTGCTGGTATGGTCATCGCAAAGATCAAGCCACCGTTCACGATTGCCGGAAGCCATCTTCCTCCTGCAATAACTACCCCTAAGACCGTCCAGAAAAAGGCTGACCCATAACGATGAGGATTGGTTTTATCTGTTAAATTTCTTACTCCAGTGTAAATCAATACGAGTCCCATCACAATATAAAGAATCTCCAGTAATTTATCGCCTAATAAAATATCAGGATTTGTAAAAAAGTCCATCTTATTGCCCCTTTCCTGGATAATATTTCTTCGCTAATTTCTTTTCTTTAAGATAGAAGTAGACACTTGCCACAACTAAAGCCGTGATAGCCACTGGAACTTCCACTAAAGCAAGCTGTCCCAATGTTACGTCATATCCTAGATCTTTCAGTGTTGATTGGACTAGCAACGCCCCTGCGCCTCCGATGAATAGTACTTGGCCAAAGAACCAGCAGACATTTTCCATAGCCGAAGCCATGCCTTTTAGTTCTTCTTCATGCTTAGGATGGACTTTTAATCCTTTTGATTCGATGGTTCCCAATGCCATAGGTAGAATGATCGGACGAACAAATCCAGCAACTCCACCAAAACTCACGTTAAAAGCTGCAAAGATCATTCGAAAGATTCCATAAATATCTACGATCATGCCAGCAGATACTTTCTTGAACCGCTTGATCAAGGAAGCCGCTGATTCTTTCAGACCATTTCTTTCAAGTGTTCCTGTCGCCAACATAATGATGATGAAAATCGCCATCCCACGATTGTTCACAAAACTTGTGCCTAAAAGTTCTAACATTCCTTGAATGCCAAGACCGCCAGTCAAAGCTGTCACAACTAAAGCAACCATTACGATCAATATCGAGTCTAATTTAAATGCAAACCCGAGAATAACAATCAAGACGCCTAAAAGGCTAAGATAATTTTCCATATATTTTCCTCCATAAAATGACAATATTTTTTTAATTATAAAGCAAAACACATAAAAAATATAGTTGTTTTCTCACGAAATAGACACTATTTTTAAATATTTTTCGTTATTTTTTTATCACAAAACTTATCTTACTTATTGTAAGGTAAAGTTTTTTTTAGTTTATTGCCCGATAATATATAGAAATAAGGTCTAGTTACTGTTTTTTTTAAATGATTAATAAATAACAACTCCTTTCTATGAAATTGCAAAGCATTCATCTTCTTTTCTGCTAACGATATATCCGTCAATGCTTGGTACACTTTACTAAAAAGTATGAGATTGCCGATATCTGGATAGGTGTGCTATACTACAGAAAAAGATATACGATCTGCCACCGGGTAGTAAAAAAGAGGATGATCATTCCATTAGGTCTTTGAAGGGATGGTTCTCCTCTTTTTGTGTATTTTTTATATTGAAGGAGGAACGTATGTATGGCATGGATGGAATTAATCATAGCAGGAATTTTGGAAGTATTCTGGTCAACGATGATGAAATGGAGTGATGGTTTTTCTAAAATCAATTATTCTTTTTTACACAGTGATTGGAATGATTGCTAGTTTTTACTTTTTATCAAAGGCAATCAAAAGTTTGCCGATGAGTCTCTCTTATCCTATCTGGACAGGGATTGGCGCAGTTGGTTCGGTCATAATTGGTGTGGTCTTGTTTCATGATAAGCTGAATCTTTCCACTTGGTTCTTTGTGGGGATGCTACTCATCAGTATCATTGGCATCAAGATTACTAGCGGCCACTAGACACTTGGAATAAGTACTGATCAGAAAAAATAAGCCTTTTTATTTAATATTCAATTTTTTTATGAAAAAATAAGAAATAAGTCCAATGACCTAGCGACTTCTCCACTCATCTGGTGTATGCTTTTACTATCTATAGAAAAGGAGTGAATATTTTTGAAAAGTCTTTCGGTCCAAGAATTATCCAAGAACTTTGGTCACAAACAAGCCCTCAGTGATGTCAGTTTTAGCTTATCCCCTGGCAAAATCGTTGGATTAGTAGGTCCTAATGGCGCTGGAAAAACAACGATCATGAAAGCTATTTTAGGACTGATCCATTACTCAGATGGAACAATCCGTATTGGTGAAAATGAGATTTCTCCCTCTAGTCATAAAGGGTTAGAACAAGTAGGAGCATTGATCGAATATCCGGGTATCTACCCATTCTTAACAGGCTATGATCATCTGAAGTTATTCTCTGAAACAAACGATGTATCTGCTATCGATACTATCGTGAATCAGCTCAAGATGGAAAAGTACATTCACAAAAAAGCGAAATCTTACTCGTTGGGAATGAAACAAAAGCTAGGGATTGCTCTTGCCTTACTGAACCATCCTTCTATCGTTATTTTAGATGAACCGATGAACGGGTTGGATCCACAAGCAACAAGAGATGTGCGAAAAATCATTACCGACTTGGCTACTCAAGGCACCTCTTTCTTGATCTCCAGTCACTTACTCAGTGAGCTTGAAAAAATGGTGGATGAGCTGATCCTGATCAATCAAGGAAAGATCATCAAGCAATGTACAATGGCTGAATTGAACCAAGCAGCGCAAGATTTCATCATTATCTCTACAACGAATGATCTAGCTGCTCGAACGATCTTGACAGAAGCTGGATATACTTTGGAAGATTCTGATAAAATCAAGCTTTTAAAAGAAAACGAAGAATTATTAGGAACCGTGATCCAGTTATTGTCTGCACAAAATATCCATGTGACAGACGTCCAGCATCTGACGAATGATTTGGAATCTTCTCTATTGGAAATTCTGGATTCAGTAAAGGGGGAAGAAGAAAAATGACATTGCTTGTAAAACAAGAATTATTTAAATTGATCAAGAAAAAGTCAACTGCTGTTTTATCTGTTCTATTAGTTATTTTGCTCATAGGAACAGCACTTCTAGCCAAAAAATATACGACGATCATTGATCCAGTTGAAATGACTGCTCAGCTTTTTAGTGCCACATCTTGGATTGTCTTTATCATGATTGCAGCTGCAAGCACGATCATTTCGATGGAAGCACAATATGGTACATTGAAAAATCTCCTTTATCGAAAGTATTCTCGAGGAGAAATATTAGTAAGCAAATGGATCACATTAGTTATTTATTCTGTTTATTTATACCTTTTAGCTATTATTGTCACTGTGTTGATGAAACTGATTCTTTTCCCTTCGATTTCCTTCACGGAGAAGGTTTCTACTGGTCAAACACTGATCCAAAGCTTGTTCACTTATACTTTGGGTAGTTATATCGGTTTATGGCTGATTTTAAGTTTAGTGTTGATGATTGCTTGCTTTATCAATAGTTCCGGTGCATCCATCTCAGCAGGAATCGTCTTTTATTTTGCTTCGTCAATCATATCTGGTATCCTTATCGCACTCATCCAAAAATGGGAGTGGATCAAATGGAATCCGATCAGTATGTTGAATCTGCAAAACCAAATTGGAAACGAAGAGATCATGAAGCAATTGACTCATCTTTCTACTAATCAAATGCTGTTCGGTAATTTAGCTTACATCGTTTTGTTCTTAGCATTAGGATATCTCGTATTTAAGCGAAAAAATGTATGATGACTCATCAAAAAAGAGGTTGTGAAAGAGCCGTTCAGCCTTATTGCCGATTGGCTGTCTCTTAAACACCGTTTATTCTGAAAAAGGAGCTGTGACAACATTTTTGTCACAGCTCCTTTCCTAGTATGTTTTTGAATAAACGACAGGCTCACAACCTCTCTTTATACTTCTTTTATACTTCTATACGTGAAGCATCCCAGTGGCAAATAAAACCATTGCAATCACTCCGACCATCGTCACACCTATAAGTAAAATCTTATCTAAGTGGATATGTTGTACAGGCTCGTTTTGCTCCTTACGTGCTTTGAGATAAAAATAAATGCCTGGCAAGAAAAGAACAAGAACAAGCATTACTTCATTAAAGGCTACGACTAGCATAGCCCATACTTGAAAGGCACTTGCTAAAAGCCCTACTAAAAATTGGACCCATTCTTTCCGCTGATAAGAAAGTTTCATTTGGTACAATCCTAAGAAAAGCCACGTGAAGAAAATAGCTGCTGTACCAAGTGTGTAAGCAAAGTTATAAGCACTGTCAGTGAATAATAATGAAAGTAAAAAGACATTCGTACATAACGTCGTCAATACGATAGCATAAGTTGGTGCCCCATTTTTGTTGAGTTTTCCCCATGCTTTAGGCAAAAGTCCGTCTTCAGCCATGTTTCCCATTGTTTCAATCGGTAAGATCGTCCATGAGAGCCAAACACCAACTAAAGAAATGATCAAACCGCCGTTGATCACGACTGCTCCCCATTTACCAACCATCATTTCAAACACATAGCCCATAGCAGGCTGCGCCTTGATCGTTTGCAGCTGATTCATCGTCATTGTCCCATATGGAAGCATGGAAACCAAGACGTAAATAATAATCAAGCCGAATATCCCTAGAATCGTTGCTTTCCCAACATCTGATTGTTTTTTTGCTCGTGAACCTACGACAGAGGCTCCTTCAATACCAACAAATACCCAAAGCATCACCATGATGCAACTCAATACTTGACTGGAAAACGGGATCGGCTGTCCATTCGCATTCAATATAATGTCGCTAGAAAAGTTATCAATGAATTGTTGGATCGAAAACGTGCTGATAGCTACTACAATAAATAAAAATAATGGCACTAATTTACAGAATGTGACGATAGCATTGACGAAACTAGCATTTTCGACTCCCCGATTCACTAGCCATGCATATCCCCATAAAAAGACTGTACTCATCACGATCGATGCCAGATTTTGCCCACCTTCAAATACTGGGAAGAAATATCCTAATGCGCTCATCAACAATGTTGCAAAAGCTACGTTGCCTAACCAGCATGTGAGCCAGTAACCCCAACCGCTGATAAAACCAGCGAAACGGCCAAAACCTTCTTCTGCGTAACTAAAGATCCCGCCTTTTAAATCTGGACGTTTTTTATTGATATTATTGATCGATAAGGAGAGCATCAACATTGCTGTTCCTACGAGTACCCAACTGAAAATAGCTGGGCCGCCAGCCGATCCGGAGATGTCCGTCATAATACCAAATACGCCACCTCCAATCGCTGAACCAATTACTAAGGCAGCAAGTGGAATTAAACCAATTCCTTTTTTCTGTTGCTCTGTATCCATGTAAGCATCCTCCAAAATAAAACCGCTTTTATCAAAAAGTATAACAAACCTTTTTTATTTTTACTTAATTAATAAAAACTTTAATAGAAATATAATTCTACCGGCTTTTTTCTCATTATACAAGCAAAGCGCCTAGTCCCTTTCCAAATTACACCACCAAAAAACTTAAAAAAGATGCTATACTAAAAGGAAAGAATTGGGGGATGAACCATGAACATTTTATATATATCGATTTCAGGAAATACGCGTGCCTTTGCCAAACATCTAGCAGAATATGCTGAAAAAATGCATGCAGAAGATCCTGTGAATCCTGAAGTTACTTTAAAAGAAATCCATGAAAATAGTGATTTTACGAAAGAAACAGAACCATTTTTTACTTTCGTTCCTACTTATTTAGACGGCGGAAATGGTTTAGATAACGGTGATACAGAAATCTTGACCGAAACGATGCGTGAATATCTGGAACATGAAGACAATCATAAACTTTGTCTTGGTGTAGTCGGTAGCGGAAATAAAAACTTCAATAATCAGTATTGTTTAACAGCCAAACAATATGCACAAACATTTGGCTTTCCTTTCTTGGCAGATTATGAATTACGGGGAACACCATCTGATGTGACACGAATTTATCAGATTTTAGCAGAAAACAATAAATAATAAAAAAGAAGAAGCTGAAAAATAGATTTCAGCTTCTTCTTTCGTTTCTATTGTTTCTATCATATTAAGCTTTGACATCCATCACATGTGCTTTTGCTTTTGCTTTACCTGTTTTTTCCAAGACAAAGTTTTTTACACGATCCATATTGGTTACCAAGACGATCATGGATGTTTCTTTGCCTGCTGCTTTGATCGCTTCTAAGTCAGCTTCTGCTACAAGCGTATCAGGTGTCACTTGCTGCCCTTCTGTTACTTTCACATCAAATGGCGTACCGCCTAAGTCAACTGTGTTGATTCCCATATGAAGCAAGATTTCTAAACCATTTGGCGTTGTGATCCCAATAGCGTGTTTCGTTGGGAAGACAGAACTGACTACCCCAGTAACTGGAGAATAGATATGTCCGTTTTCTGGTTCTACAAAGTATCCTTCACCCATCATCTTTTGTGCAAAAACTGGATCACTTGCTTTATCTAAAGAAACAACTGTTCCGTCAGCAACTGATGAGAGGATAGTCACACTTTCAGCTGAAGTTTGAGGTACTGCTTTTTCAGGCACTTCATTTACTGTGGCTGTTTCAGTCGCTAATTCTTCTTTTTCTAAACGGTCTTTAGGAATACCGAAGAAGAATGTAGCAACGAAGCCACCAGCATAAGCTGCCAATAATCCAAGGATGTAGCCTAACCATTTACCGTCAGAGATCAATGGGATCAAAGCGGCTCCTGAAGGTCCAATAGCGATAGCCCCGACATTTCCGATCATTCCGATCACTGCCCCGCCGATACCTCCACCGATACAAGCAGTAATAAATGGGCGTCCTAGAGGTAATGTTACTCCGTAAATCAATGGTTCGCCGATTCCTAGGATCCCGACTGGTAAAGCTCCTTTGATCATTTCTGTTAATTCTTTATCTTTTTTGCAGCGAATCCATAATGCCAATGCTGCACCCACTTGTCCTGCACCAGCCATCGCAAGAATTGGAAGCAATAGCGTACGACCAGTTTCATCAATCATTTGCACATGGATTGGAGTCAAAATTTGATGCAGTCCGAACATAACCATCGGCAAGAATAATGTGCCTAGAACGAAGCCGGCAAATGCTCCACCAACGCCAAGTACCCAGTTGATCCCACCGACCATGCCATCAGAAATGAAACCTGCTAAAGGCATGATGAAGAAAATTTCAATCAGACCGATGGCAATCAATGAAAGAGTTGGTGTAACGATGATATCTACCGCATCAGGTACTACTTTATGCAGTTTTTTCTCAACGATTGACAATAGCCAAACAGCGAAGATGACACCTAAGATCCCACCTTGTCCAGCTGCAAGAGCTTCACCAGTAAATAAGTTTTTCAGTGGTGCTTCCGGATTCATCCCTGTCAGCATCACAACGGCCCCGATAACTCCACCAAGAGTTGGTGTTGCACCAAAAACTTGTGCAGCATTGATACCTGTATAGATAACTAGGTAGCTAAACATCCCGTTTTTCAAGATGTTCATCACATCGATATATTGTTGCCATGTTGCTGCATCAAGTGTTCCGGCTGTGACTAAGTTTGCTAAAACTGCGGCAATCCCTGCCACGATCCCAGTACCGACAAATGCAGGAATCATTGGCACAAAGATATTAGAAATGTCTTTTAATACCGATTTGATTTTAGATGGTTTTTGTTTCGATTTTTGTGCCGTTTTCATTTCTTGTGCCCGTTCGTTTACACGGTCTTTTCCAGATGCTGATGAATTTGCTGTAGCTGCACTTACAGAAGGAAGTTTTTCTCCTAATTTCACGCCTGCCAAATCAACCATTTGCTGTGCTACTTTGTTCACTTTCCCAGGTCCGATGATGACTTGAAGCTGTTCATCTTCTACTACACCAAGCACTCCTGGAATCGCTTTTAATTCAGAGACATTTACAAGATCATCATTGATGATCTTCATACGCACACGAGTCATGCAGTGGACAATGCTTTCTACATTGCCCATGCCGCCTGCCCCTTTATAAATTTGTTTTGCCAGTTCTTCCAAAGTCAGTTCGTTTTTTGCCATGGTCTTTTCCCCCTCATAAGGTCCCTTTTACAAATCCGTTTGCTTCAGCTAATTTTGCTTGAGCTTCCTCTTTATCACTATTTGTCAAAATCATGACGATAGCCAGCTTAACATTTTGATCTGCTTCTTCAAAGTACTTTTCAGCTGTTTCGTAATCAGCTTCTGTCGCTTGCATGATGATTCGTTTTGAGCGTTCGATTAGTTTTTCATTTGTTGGTTTGACATCGACCATCAAATTATTGAATACTTTACCTATACCAATCATACTGATAGTAGAAATCATATTCAAGATCAGTTTTTGTGCTGTTCCTGACTTCAATCGAGTAGAGCCTGTCAAAAATTCTGGACCTGCATCGACTTCGATTGGGAAATCCGCGTGTTTACTGATTTCGGCTTGTTTATTGCAAGAAATCGTTCCTGTGACAGCACCGATCGATTTTGCGTAATCTAATCCACCGATCACATATGGTGTACGACCGCTAGCTGCTATACCAATAACTATATCATTTTTTGTCAAATTCAGCTTGATTAGATCTTCTTGCCCTAGCTCATAAGAATCCTCGGCCCCTTCGACAGCTACAGTCATTGCTTCTTCTCCACCAGCAATTAGACCTATGACCATTTCCGGTTCTACACCGAATGTCGGTACGCATTCAGCAGCATCTAACACACCTAGTCTTCCACTTGTTCCGGCTCCCATATAAATCAGACGTCCACCTTTTTTAAAGGATTCAATCGTGTTAGCAATCACTGGTTCGATACTTGTCAGTTCTTTTTCAACAGCAGCGGCCACTTTCTGATCTTCTTTGTTCATTAGTTGAACGGCTTGTGAAATACTCATCTCATCTAATCCAAAAGTTTCTTGGTTTCTGCGTTCCGTTGTTAGGTTCTCTAAATTGATTTTGCTCATTTTTATCTTCCTTCTTTTCTTATAAATTGATAGTTCATACCAGCTTTGATTTGGTTGATCAATGGTAGCTCTTCTTTGATAACTTTGGCTACTACATTCACTTTTTCATCCGCTGGCAAATCATATTTAGTTAATTGGATCTCACCCATATAGCGCAAATACTTTTCGTTATCTAAAGTAATAGAACCTTTCATACGCGTAGCTGTATTTCTTGCTGGGATAGACGGAATCTCTCGAAAACGTGCATCTGCGCTTCGTATGACATCTCTTGCATCGTCTTGCCGATTCGTATGCTTCCCTAATATATATTCGTAAAATTCTTCATCTACAGGTTCCGTATGGAGCAAGACTGTCTGTTCTTTTTGGAAAGAAGCAAATTGCTCCTGAACGTTTTCTGACAGACCTGCATCTCCGATGTAAACAATATCCGTGTTACTTGCTAATAGATCTAGAGCGCCTGCAAGAGGATGAACCCCGCGATGTTCTTCCAAAGTCGGCAATCCTTGATATAGTGGGCCTCTCAACTCTGTATCTCCTGGTACAAAACCTTGGACAAGGAGACCTTGAATTTTGAGCCATTGATTTTTTTTCTGATACCATTCTTTGTCCAGCCCTGTTTCGGGACGTGGATAATAATTATGCCAAGCTTCAATCTGTGAGAAATCAGCTTCTGCTTCTTTCAATTCATCGATATCTTTAGGCGTGATCGTGCTAGCATTCAAACTGATTTTCAATTGATGTGACCAGTCGGCAATCTGCTGATTGGAAATATGATAATCCATTCTTAAACCTGTTACACCAATTGCTTTCAAAGGCGTTAGATCTTCTAATGAAAAACCCGCTCGTTCCAATGCCTTTCCTGAAATATCGACCATCAATTCTAGTTTATTCTTTTTCGCTTCGCTTCCTAGTTCGATCAATCGCTTTTGATATGCCGAAACATCATCTTCTGGTATATGCATGGAAGTGAAAATACCGACAAAGCCATTGGATGCCATTTGGCGGATATACTGTTTCTTCTCTTCTGACAAAGAATCGTTCATAAATATTGAAAAGCCAAACATATTATCCCTCTTTTTCTGTATCCGTCTTCATTTCTATGACTAGAGTATATATCTAAAGAAACAAAATTTCAATACTTTTATTAAAATAATTAAACTTCATTTCTGAAAGTTGAGTTTATATTACCAAAAGAATTGTCATAACCTAAAAAAAGGCACTGCTAAGCAAAAGCAGTGCCTTGAAATATTTTATTTAAATAACACAAAAACATAATTACTCATAAGAAACCAATTCTGTATTATCTACCATGAATGTAAAGAACCCCTCATTAGGCATCGGATGAAAATAAGCATTGATCACTCTTATCAAGGCATTATGGCAAACTAACAGATAGACATTTTCTTCGTCTTCGATGCATTCTTTCAATAAAGGAACGATCCGTGCATACACATCTAAGACTGACTCCCCATTTGGGAATCGTACAGCGAACGCTAAACGTGCTTTTTGAAAGTTCTCATCTTTGCTTGGCAGTCCATCATAATCCCCAAAATCCATTTCTACCAATCGTTCATCAACCGTCAGCGGCAAGCTGAGACGATCAGCAACTGCTTGTGCTGTATCTCTTGCTCGTTGAAGAGGGGAATGGATGATTTTCGTGATTGGAACAGGCAAATCTACTACCTTTTCTGCTAGTTTCTGTGCCTGCATCTGTCCTTTTTCAGTCAGCGGCACATCTGCCCGTCCGCAAACTAATCCTTGTGCGTTCCAAGTTGTTTCTCCGTGTCTCGTTACATAAAGCATGTGATTCTCTCCTTCGTTGGCAAAGTTCCCCTTAACCATACCTTGTTGTTCTTGAGATTACAAGGGTTAGATTTTCTCAAGAGAAATAATCTCAGTAGATACTTTATCCAGGAAGGTTTGATCATGTTCCACTAGTAACATGGCAGGTTTCACGTTCAAGATCAGTTGTTCTAATTGTTCTTGATTGAAGACATCCAAATAATTCAATGGTTCATCCCATATATATAGTTCAGCTGGCTGTGATAAAGATTTAGCCAATTCCACTTTTTTCCGTTGGCCCATACTCATCTGCTCGATCTTGTTATGAAAAACATCTCTTTCCATCCCAAGCTTTCGGAGGTTGTTCAAAAATGCTTGGTAGTCTACTTGGTTTTTCTCTGCAAATTCCGCCAACGTTCCTCGATTGTCTTCATAATTTTGGCGTACATAACTAATGCTAAGATGTTTTGGCTGGGATTTTTCTCCTATAACCTTGCCGTTGAATGCCCCCAGAAGATAATGGATAATGGATGACTTTCCTGCACCGTTAGGACCTGAAATCGCCACCCGCTGATGAGGCTCGATTGTAAAATGAATTGGCTCGAATAACAGATTTTCATACCCTAATTGAAGATCTTCTACGCTTAAAAGTCGCTTATGGTGAGACGCTTGGCTATTCATCGTCAAAGAATCGATATATTCGATATCTTTTAATAATTTTTCTTTCTCGCTGATCTGGGTCTCCATCCGATTCACGATTGCTTTGGATCGTTTCATCGTCCGTGCAGCATCAGCACCCACTGCTCCTTTATTCACTCGTCTAGATTCAGTATCGATGAATCCGACTTGTTTCTTTGTTTTATCTCCTTCTCGGGAACGAGACCATTCGGCTTTTTCAGCTGCTGTTTTCTTTAGCCTACTGACTTCTTTTTTCAATTTTTCATTTTGAGCCATTTCAAATTCATCACGAAGTTTTTTCTGTTCTTCATAGATAGAGAAATTCCCTTGATAAAGTTCCAGTTGACTTTTTTCGATTGCTAAAACATGGTCCACTACTTCATCGATAAATCCCCGGTCATGGCTGACCACGATGAAGCCTTGTTTTTTCTTTTTCAAATAAGCCGCTACTTGTTTTCTACCAGAGATATCCAAATGATTCGTTGGTTCATCGATTAACGGGAAATGAGTGTCATCCACAAATAAAAGTGCCAGTAGGACTTTTGTCTTCTCTCCCCCCGATAGTGTGCTGAATTCTCTCCATAAGATTTCAGGATCTGTTTGCATCAATTGGAGCTCTCTTTCGATTTCCCATATCTCAAAATCCGTAATATCATTTAACACGTAATAGGTTAAACGTTCTTTATCTTTTGTCTGTTGCGGGAAATAGACAAATTCTTGCTGATGGATTACTTGCCCTTGATAAGGTAGTTTGTTTTGTAGAATATTCAGTAAAGTTGTCTTTCCTCGACCGTTTCGTCCGATAAGTCCTAGTTTCCATTGTGTGTCAAAATTTAGATTTGCTTGTTCAAATAATAATGTGCCTTGGCTGTCGTAGCCGAATGTCAGATTTTTTATTTCGATTTTAGACATTTTCCATCACCTCGTAAAAAAAGACCAGTCCTATTTTCAGAACTGGCTAAAGAGGATGCAAGGGTTGGATACACACAAAAAGACCCATACATCGAAAAAACCAAGCCAATCCCGAAAATCTGCACACTGCTTCCTTGTCTCCACAAGGTACAGTCTGAATGCAGCTTTCATCAATCGACTTAATTTTTCAATGCACGGATCCCTCACTTTGTCCTATATTTGAAATTACGATAGCATAAAGAAAATGATTTTGTCAACTACTTCGGGAGGATGGTGAAAAATCTGCTAAGTGTCTGTCCTAAGATTTTTGTTTTTTCTAATGTTTGCCTGTGTTCCATTGCTTCTTCTAAACCTATTGGACCCAAATGAATACTTAAGACAATTGGGAGAAAATCAGAAAGTCCTTCTAGCTCTTGGTCTCTACTTCCGCAAATAGCGATGATTGGTTTTCGATATTTTTTTGCAAGCACTGCTACACCGTATGGAACTTTTCCGTGGATCGTTTGCTGATCGATCCGCCCTTCTCCTGTAATGATGACATCTGCTTGTTCGATCTTTTTTTCCAATCCAGTGATTTGGCTGACTAAATCGAAACCAGAAACCATCTTCGCTCCCAACAAAAAAAGGGCTCCACCAATACCACCTGCTGCTCCACTTCCTGGAATATCATCTAAATCCACCTCCCAGAAATCTTTTATTTGCTGAGCAATCTTTCCTGCTTGTTTATCTAAGAAAGCTAGCGTCGTATCTATTCCTCCTTTTTGTCTTCCAAATTGCCAAGCAGCTCCTTGTTGACCTGTATATGGATTGGTAACATCTGCAGCGATAATCAATTTTACTTTAGAAACAAGAACGTTTCTTCGATCAAAATGAAGTTTTTTAGTAGATAATAAAGGATTTCCTTCTGTGTACCCTTCTAAAGAAGCACCCAAGGATTGGAGTAATCCTAGACCACCATCGCTACACCCGCTTCCTCCTAAAGTGACAATAATTTGTTCTACTTCTTGAAGCAGTGCATCTTTGATAAGTTCTCCTAAGGCATAACTGGAAGCAAGTCGGATAGTTTGATCCGTTGGTTTATCAAGTAGATCTAACCCCAATGCTTGTGCAGATTCGATGACTGCGGTATTTTTTCCTTGCCAAGTTGTCAATAAATAGCTGATTTTTCGCTGACGGAATAAGAGATCCATCCCATCAATGGTACGCCATGTTCCCCCGAGCGCGTAATAGATTGCTTCTGCAGTATTTTCTCCGCCATCTGCAATCGGCACATTGATTTTTCTTCCTTTACGATCTTCCCAGCCATTTAGAACTGCCTGATTTAGTTCAAATGAAGAAGCACTTCCTTTAAATGAATCAATTGCCGCCAAAATATCCATCTGTATCCCTCACTTTCTTCTTAAGTAAGACACTTTTTTTCATTTTTTTCAAACAAAACAATGCTATTTTCTTCCATTTTTCTATATACTAAAAGGGAACTCATTGATAAAGGAGAGAAAAAACATGAAAATCGCAATAGCTGGAGCCGGAGCAATGGGCAGCCGAATCGGATTGATGCTACATCAAAGCGGAAATGAGGTCCTCTTGATCGATCGTTGGCCTGCTCACATTGAAGCCATTCGTACAAATGGGTTGATTGCTGACTTTAACGGTAAAGAAGTGGTCGCAAAACTGCCAATCTATTCACCAGAAGAAATCATCGAAAGCAACGAACACGTGGACTTGATCGTAGCATTAACAAAGGCGAATCAATTAGATGATATGTTTCGTTCGATCCAATCCATTATTACTGACAATACTTATGTTTTGTGTTTACTAAATGGATTAGGTCATGAAGATGTACTGGAAAAATATGTGCCAAAGAAAAATATCATATTTGGGATCACGATGTGGACAGCTGGTCTAGCTGGTCCCGGAAAAGTCACATTGTTAGGTGATGGAGAAATCGAACTAGAGAACTTGGAACCAGAAGGCGAAGCATTTACAAAAAAAGTTGTAGAAGTCTTTCAAGAAGCAAAATTAAATCCGATCTATAGCCATAATGTTCGTTATTCCATTTGGCGAAAAGCTTGTGTAAATGGAACATTGAATGGTTTATGCACGATTTTGGATTGTAATATTGCTGAACTAGGCGCGCAAAAAGCGACAGAGAGCATGGTTCGAACAATCGTATCTGAATTTGCTTCTATCGCAGCAAAAGAAGGAATCATACTAGATCAAGAAGAAGTGTACCAACATATTGCTTCTACTTATGATCCTGACAACATCGGGTTGCATTACCCATCTATGTACCAAGACCTGATCAAAAACCATCGTTTGACTGAAATCGACTACATCAATGGTGCCGTTTGGCGAAAAGGACAAAAATATGATATTGCTACACCATATTGTGCCTTTTTGACCCAATTAGTCCATGCAAAAGAAGGAATCCTTGGCGCAGAGTAAAAGGCTCTCTGATGAGAATCAGCTGAATCAGCAGCTGGTTCTCTTTTTTTAAGCCCAATGAAAGATCAAAAAGAAAACACAACTCTCATGATGCCATAAGAATTGTGCTTGTTTGTTTCGGTACATAATCTCTTCAAAATGTAGGTTTTTTATTTATTTTCAACAGAGGAGAGGTCATATTCGTATTGCTCATAAATAGTGGAATCGTTAGTGATAAATCGTTTTGCCCAATTTTCTGCATCATAAAATTCCAATAGCTCTGATGGGATTGGCTTAAAAGGTGTATGCAGAAATTCCGGTAATTCATCTAAATCACGTTCTCGAAGCAAAAAAATATTTTCAGGACGATAAAAATGATAATGAGCAATCGCTTGATTATCCGTCACTAGTTTCTTTTGAAAATACATAGATTCAAATGTCCGCAAAGTCACTCCTTGCTGACCCTCCCGCAACAGTTCCAGAATCCCGCGCGATTCCCCTGTTTTTTTCAGGTACTCTTCATAAGTAAGATATCCAGGTTGTTCATTCCCTCGATGTGGAAGAATGAAATAGTTGGTCGTAACATCTCTTTTTATAAATTCCTGCTTATAGCTTTCTGCTCGTTCTTTTCTCCCATTATTCGTTGCACCAAAAAATAGATCCGTCTTTGGTTCGCTAGAAGAAAAATTCATATGTTTCGAATAAAATGAACTATTATGTTTCAGCCCAAGTTCTTTTGCTTCCAAAAAATCAAAATGATAAATCTCATCGATTGCCGGTTCATCTTGTGCCTGCTTCAGCATCGCTTCGTGTTCTGCTTTGAAGTGATTCCAAAAAAATAACACAATTTTTGCATTGGTAAATGGGCGCACGCGTCGAGCCATCTCCATATCAAATCCATAATCTAAAAAAACGATCAGCTGATAATTTGCCAACTGTTGTCTAGCTGATTTAATGAATTCCGACTGTAGTAAATCTTTTCCGGACCAAACATCTAAAGAGCGGATGGAAGGCAAAAAATAAAGTGATTTATTTTTTGCAACTAGCAGTACGTCATTTTTGTTCATCTTTTCCGCCTCACTTTCTCTGTCACTTTTTCCTATGATAGCCTGTTTAAATAGTAAAAAGCCAGTAAAACGCTTCCTATATTTATATGAAAATTTAACATTTGTATGAAAATATGATGAAATAAATCATTCTTCTATTAAAATTCGCCTAAAAGTTTTCTGAATAGTTGTAATTGTCTGAAAATTTGTTATCATTAGTCATTGTTAAATATTGCTATTTATTCTTAATATAAATTTTGATTGTGAATTTAAAAGAAAGAGGTCATTTATGGAAGATAAAAAATTGAAAAAACAACTTAGCTCCAGACATATCACCATGTTAGCTTTAGGTGGAGCAATCGGTGCAGGTCTATTTAAAGGAAGTGGCGAAGCGATTGGGATCGCCGGCCCTTCTGTATTGATTGCTTTTTTGATTGGTGGACTGATTTTATATATCGTGATGAAAGGTCTGGGAAAAATCGTTTTAAGCGGTGGCGACACGCATCACGGATTATCTGGTTTGATACGCCCTTATCTAGGTGCTCATTCTGCTGATTTTACTGATTGGGTCTACTGGTCTATGTGGATTATCAATATCATCGCTGAAGCTGTTGCAGCTGCTTCCTTTTTGCAGTTGTGGTTCCCGCACATTCCAGCCTGGGTATTTGTTTTTATGTTGGCTGTTTTGACTACGATCATCAATCTTTATTCGGTACGGTTATTCGCAGAAACAGAATATTGGCTGGCTTTTGCTAAAATCAGTGTCATTATCTTACTGATCATTTTTGCTACTTATCTTGTCGGTCAGCAAATGTTGGGCACAGGCGTTTTCCCTACCCTTCAGCAATTGACTGACCATGGTGGGTTTACTCCTCATGGTATGAAGGGAATCATCAGTTCTTTGCTTGTAGTTATCTATTCTTACGGCGGTTCTGAACTGATTGCTATCACGGTAAGCGAAGCAGATGATCCTAAACGTGCGATTCCTAAAGCCATCAAAGGTGTCATGGGAAGAATCATTTCCTTTTACATCATTCCTTTGTTTTTGCTTTTGATTCTTTTTCCTTGGAATACTTTAGCAGGTACGAATGTCAGTCCTTTTGTGATGGTATTTGAAAAAATGAATATCCCATTTGCAGCGGATATCGTCAATTTTGTGATTGTCCTTGCTTTGTTCTCATCTATCAATTCGGGTGTGTATGCATCTTCGAGAATTTTGTTCTTTCGTTTGAAGGATCGAAAAGGTTCCTCTAGAAAACTAGCTGTTTTAAACAAGCATCAAGTACCGCAACGTGCTGTTTTATTTTGTACCAGTGTTCTTTATCTTGGCGTAGCTCTTTCTTATTTTGTCGGTGACAAATTATTTGGCTATCTGGCAGGTTCCCTTTCGTATACAGTATTATTGATCTGGATCATTATCAGCGCGGCATCCTTTGTACTGGCACTAAGAAAAGGAACATTATGGGATAAAGGAATCAGCTTTTTTGCATTAGCTGTCTTAGGATTGATTTTCCTTGGTATCCTGTTCACGAACTCCATTGGGGTAACTGTATTGACTGGCCTGCTTTACCTGTTCATTTATTTCAGTTATCAAAAAAAGAATGATGTGTTCGTATTGACGAATGAATGAAATCGATAGAAAATTTTATTTTATTTATATTGAATAGCTGGAGCTATTGAAAAAAAGGAGCTGCGACAAAAATTGTTGCAGTTCCTTTTTCCAAATAAACGGTGTTCAAAAACTTACATCTGCGGTAATAAGTCCAGCCAAGTTAAAAACATAAGAAGCTGTTTTTACTTGGCTGTTCTTATTACTTGATGCAGAACAGCTTTTTCACAACCTCTCCACTAAACGGTGTTCTCCTGCCAACTCCTCGGTCACAAGTCACAATATTCAACAAACATGAGAAGCTGTTTTTTGAAATTGTTCCTTGTGACTCAGCGTTAAACGGCAGGCTCACGACCTCTTGATAAACGGTGTTCAAAAACCATCTGTGCAGATTAATTGATTGTTCTCCACGCTCATGACATGATAGAAGAAAGGAATGAAAAAAAGGAGTTTGTTTTAAATGAAAAAGTATTGGAAGTTTTTGTTGATGATCGGTGTTTCAACGGTAGTTATGTTTGGTATGATGTACTTGAATGTCTATGCGCTCGATCATATCTTCTTCAGTCGTACACGAGTATTCATGGCGTTGATGATGGGTGCAGTCATGGCAGTCATCATGCTGTTGTTCATGTGGAAAATGTATGAAAACAAAAAGATAAATGTTATGATCTTAGCCGCTAGTCTTCTTGTTTTTGCCGGTTCCTTGTTTATGGTACGAAGCCAAACTACTGTCAACGACACAGCTTGGATGAAGGCCATGATTCCTCATCATTCTATCGCTATCCTGACAAGTAAACGAGCTGATTTAAAAGATCCTGAAGTAAAAAAATTAGCGGAAGAAATCATTCAGGCACAAGAAGAAGAGATCGACAAAATGAAAAAAATGATCAAAGAAATGGAATGACCATTATCCGTCCAAATAAAAAAAGAGGATGTTCCAGAAGTGATCAGCTTCAAGAAATAAGAAGAAGCTACTTCTGGAACACCGTGAATAAGGGGTTGTGAAAAAGTCGCTTAGTTTCGCGTATTAAGAAAAATTTTGTGAAAATGACTTTCCACATTTTTGCATAAATTTGGCTTAATACCGAGAAACTGGCTTTTGAATACCGTTTATTCGTAAAAAGGGATTGTGACAAAAGTCTTGTCACAATCCCTTTTTATGTTTTTATTGTTCTAATTGCGCTGTCTTGCTTACTGCTTCTTGCGGTTTCACAAATTTTTTTGAGATTCCCCAACCTGTGAAGGCACTGACCATCGAAAACACAGGAGAAAGCAAACTGAAAAATACGAATGGCAAGTAAGTGAGTGTAGGAATACCAAATGTACTTGCTACGAAACTTCCGGCAATTCCCCAAGGCACTAAGTAGTTGATTACTGTTCCACCATCTTCTAGCGTTCTACCTAATACAGTTGGATCAAATCCTGCTTTTTCATAAGTTTCTTTAAATGCATTACCAGGCAGAATAACAGATAGGAATTGTTCACCAATAAAAATATTTACTCCGATACTTGTCATCAATGTTGTAAAAATCAATTTTGGTGTGTTCGTCATCTTTCTTGATACTCGTTCCATCACGGTTGAGATCAAGCCAAATTCGATCAACAATCCACCTAATGACAAAGTTAGAATAATCAATGACACAGTAGGCATCATACTTTCGATTCCTCCGCGGCTAAGCAGTGAATCGATTTGTTGGTTTCCAGTATTTGAAACAAACCCTGATTCGATGACCCCAGCCAACTTCGTTAAGGAAGTTTGTGGGTTTTGAATAAAAATCATTCCTACTGCTACAGCGATATTCAACAAAATCGTCAAAATTGCCGGCACCTTTTTCCATGCACACAGTAACATTAAAAATAAAGGAATCAGTGACCAGATTGAAATAGTAAAGTTTGCTTCTAGAACATCAGTCACTTCACGAATAGATGAAAGACTTGCGGCTTTACTTGTGTGTCCTAAAATCATGAATAAAAAGAAAGAAACAACAAATGCCGGAACAGTTGACCACATCATATGCTTGATGTGTTTGAACAAATCGGCATCAACAATAGCTGCTGCTAGATTTGTTGATTCGGATAATGGAGACATCTTATCTCCAAAAACGGCACCTGAAACAATAGCTCCAACAACCAGCGCTGGATTTAGGCCTAGTGTTGTCCCAATACCGAAAAATGCAATCCCAATCGTTGACATAACAGTAAAGGCACTCCCTACAGCGCTACCTACGATTGCACACACAACAAATACAGAAGGGACAAACCACTGGACACTGATCAATTTGAACCCAATGACCATTAGAGTTGGAATGATCCCTGCTTGTATCCATACAGCAATCAATGAACCGACTAAAATAAAAATAAAGATTGGGATGATTCCTGGTTTGATGCCATTGATGATTCCTTCGTGCAGCCAATCTGTCGGGTATCTTTTTATCACTGCATACAACATGACCATTCCGATCGCTGCTAAGATAGTGATATTAGGTGAGACCTTTAATCCGACAACGCCAATCGCAATGCCTAAAACAATAACCATTAATACAAGTGTTGCTTCTAAAAAACTTGGTGTTCCTTTTTTTCCCATGATAATCTCTCCTTTTTTAGTTGTTCTTATGTTCTAAAAAAGTTAAGATATCGGATTACTCCGCCGCAATTCATCCGCGATTCCTCCTTTATAAAAATAAAAAGACCTGTTTTAAACTAAGGACGAATGACTCCGCGGTACCACCTTAATTAAAAACAGATCTGTTTTTCACTTTCAAACTTTTATTCAAATGTATGGACTTTCCATGTAATTCGTCAATTAGGCTTGATCGGTTCACAGCGACCACCGACTTTCTGAACAAAACACCTAACCGCTACTGCGTGAAAAGTTGACTTGTATGAAGTTTACCTTCCATAAGATCATTTGTCAATGAAAAAGAAAATATTTTTTCATTTTTCTGAAAATTATTTTTATAACTTTCACACACAAGTTTATTTTTTACTAGAAAGTAGCACCCTCTTGTTTTTTTCTTGCTACTATTTCTTGATGTTCTTGCTTGATTCTTTCTAATAGCTTTGGCTCTTTCAACAGATCAAGAGTTGTATTGGCGAGTAGTTCTGCTGCAATCGCAATAGAAGCAAGGCCTTTGTCACTTTTAGCAGCAGCTTTGAATTCTTCTGTGTGTCCGGCAATATATGTCTCAGAGATTGCTACCGTAGGCTGGATTGTTGGTATGACTTGGCTGACATTTCCTACATCAGAAGAACCGAGACTTGTTCTTTGTTCCGTTTCTATTTCTTCATCTGGAACACCTGCTTCTTTTGCATGCTGGAAGAATAAGTCATCAAAAGAAGGAGTAACGATGACATCATCAACTGCATTTTGGAACAATCCAAACTCAAAAGTCGTGCCCGTACTTATCGCAGCACCTCGTACGATATTTTCCACTTTTTCATATACTTTATCTAATGTTTGCCGATTTCCTGCACGTAAATAGAAACGTCCAGCAGCGTAATCTGGAATGACGTTGGCAGCTACTCCTCCGTCTGTAATGATCCCATGGATATTGACATCTTTTGGCAATTGCAAGCGTAGAGAGTTGATTCCATTAAACACTTGGATCAATGCTTCCAAAGCATTTACTCCTTTTTCAGGTGCTGCTGCTGCATGGGAAGCGACACCGTAAAATTTGATGTCGACTGGATCATTCGCTAAAGATTCTGTCGTTTTCCCATAACGAAAAGCTGGATGGACGCATAATGCTACATCGACATCCTCAAAAAAACCTTCTCGAACAAAGCTGCCTTTAGCTGATCCGTTCTCGCCCCCTTCTTCCCCTGGGGTGCCATATACACGGATTTCTCCACCAGTTTCATCAATAAATTGCTTCACTATGCTGGCGGCTAATACGGAGTAAGTACCAAACAAATTATGCCCGCATGCATGACCAATACCTGGTAAAGCATCGAATTCTGCCAAAAAGGCAATTGTGGGACCGGGTTTATTGGAAATATAACGTGCATCAAAGGCTGTTCGGTGTCCAGCTACTTCTTTTTCTACCCAAAACCCTTCTTTTTCTAATTGTTTAATCAACGCTGCTGAGGAATAAAACTCATAGTTACTTACTTCAGGATGTTCGTGGATATCTAGAGCAAGTGCTTGATATTCTGGTAAACGATATTGGATTAGATCCTTCAATTGGTTTGTTGAGATTGTTGTTGTCATAAAAAATTCCTCCTATGCTAGTCATTTTTCTTATTTTCTCCCGAATGTTTCCCATGCAGGCACGCTTGATCCTTTTGATGTTTTCTCGATTACTTTGACTGTGTCTTCTGTTTGATAAGCGTCTACTATTTTTTGATACGTTTTATTGTTTTCATCTTCTTTTCTTGCAACGATGATATTCACATAAGGACGTGCATGGTCATCCACTGGTTCTAAGAAGATGGCATCAGAAGCAGGATTAAATCCAGCATCTACAGCTACACCGCTATTGATCACTGAAATGTCTACATCTGACAAAGCACGTGCTGTTTGGGAAGCATCTAATTCAGAAATGTCTAGATTTTTTCTATTCTCGGTAATATCAGAAACAGTGGGCGCTTGTCCTTTTGCCTTATCCACTTTGATCAATCCAGCAGTTTGCAATAACAGAAGAGCTCTGCCGCCATTTGTAACATCATTAGGGATTGCTACTTTTGCTCCGTCTTTGATATCAGCTACATCCTTCAAAGTGTTAGAATAAATTCCCAGCGGTGCATTGACAGTATTTCCGATCGATACTAAATCAGTTCCGTGTTCTTTATTGTAATTGTCTAAAAAGAATTGATGTTGGAAAGAATTCAAATCAATCGATCCATCTGCTAAAGCCGCATTTGGTTGATTGTAATCTGTAAATTTCACGTATTCCAAATTAATGTTCTCCTTTTTCAAACGGTCTTTCACGTTGTCCCATACATCTGTATCTTCTCCAATAATCCCTAGTTTTACGGTAGTTTCTTTTTTGTCAGTTGTATCTGCTTTTCCTTGGCTACACCCTGCCAACCAAATAATTGCTACAAATGCAATGACTACAAAACGAATAATTTTTTTCATTTTTTCTCCTCCATTTTCAATGTGTAATTTTTTTAATCAGTTGATTACTGATAAATTGACTTAAAAAAACTAAGATTAGAATCAATAATGTAGCCACAATCGTTACATCTGTTTGGAATCGATTATACCCTCTCGATATAGCAAGATTCCCTAATCCGCTTGCACCTACTGCTCCAGCCATGGTAGTCAGTCCGATCACGTTGATGATAGTCAACGCCGAGACCCGAATGATACCAGGCAAACCTTCTACCAAATACACACGTAAAATAATACCGATTGGACTGGTTCCCATCGCTTCTGCCGCTTCGATCACCCCAGGATCAACTTCTAGCAGTGCGTTCTCGATTTGACGAGCAAAAAACGGAACAACTCCAAAAATCAATGGCACTAAAGCTGCTTTCGCACCAATCGTCGTTCCAACTAAGAAACGAGTAGTCAATGCTAAAAGAGAAAGCAAGATAATGAAAGGGATGGAACGAATGATATTGATCAGCTTATCAAGTATTTCAAATAGCAGACGGTTAGCTAGTAATCCATTAGGGCGTGTCACTACTAACGTCACACCTAAGATGATTCCGATCATCCCGCCAATGAATGCTGTCCAAAAAGACATATATAGTGTTTGCTTCGTCGCTTCGACAAATTCATCCGGAATCAAATAAACATTGGGCAAATATGTTTTAAAGAAATCAGTCATTTTATCTTCCTCCTTCGATCACTTTGATACGACTATCTAATTCGTTTTTTTGTAAAATATTTATTTTTACACCAGATTTGATCAAATAATCCAATGCTTTTTGCCGCTGTTTGGTTTCTCCAGCTAAAGTAACGATCAAACTCCCTAACGGCGTTTCTTGTAATAACTCTACATTGCCATATAAAATATTCGCTGTTACTTGATATTTGCTGTACAGATGAGCGATTAGAGGTTCGTTCGTCTGATTTCCAATATAACTTAATTCCACCAGCCATTTATTGGCGATCTGATCGGCAAAAGCAGAATGGGCAATGATCGTTTCTAATGCTTGGTCAAGATGAGTAGCTGTTCGAATAAAATCTTTGGTCAATTCTTCTTCAGGATTGCTGAAGATCTGGATGCTGCTACCTTTTTCAATGATTCTTCCATCTTCCATAACCGCTACCTTGTTGCAGATTTCTTTGACAACTTGCATCTCATGAGTGATCAGGACGATTGTTAAACCTAACTGGCGATTCAATTTTTTTAACAATGCAAGGATCTGAAGGGTCGTTTTCGGATCAAGTGCACTGGTTGCTTCATCACATAATAATACCTTAGGTTCATTCGCCAAAGCTCGTGCGATTGCTACTCGTTGTTTTTGTCCCCCCGACAGTTGTTTAGGATAAGCAGATGCTTTTTCTTCCAAACCGACAAGTTCCAGTAGTTCATTCACTTTTTGACGACGTTCCTGTTTCGATTTTCCAGAATACTTTAAAGAAAAATCAACGTTGTCAAAAATAGTTCGGCTTTCCATTAGATTGAAATGCTGAAAGATCATACCGATGGCCTTTCTTTCTTTTCGCAATTCTTTGGGAGAGAGCTGACTCAAATTCGTCTGATTGACAATGACTTCTCCTGCTGTTGGTTTCTGCAGCAAATTCATCACACGAACTAACGTACTTTTCCCTGCACCTGAGTAACCGACGATTCCATAAACATCGCCTTTTTCAATCGTTAAATCTACAGAATCTACTGCCTGTATCTCTTTTTCTTTTTGTTTGAAACATACAGAAACATCTCGCAATTCAATCATTAAAATTCCTCCTTATCTAAAAAAAGCGTCCTCAAGAAAATGAAAATGTCATTTTCTTGAGGACGCTTTTTTGCGTGTTACCACCTCATGTTCAAGCTGTGTTCACACACAACTCCTCTTCAAGTACGATCATACTCTAGCAAGATATCGGTCGCAGCCGTCATCGCCTTACATCTATGCTCGGGATGAATTGCTCGATGGCCATTTTCCAATAGTCGTTCCTTGCTTCTTCTCAGCTACCGAAGCTCTCTGTCAAAGGTTCTTCTATCGTACTTACCATTTCAATGCAAATAATATTCAAAAAAAAAATCCTTTTACTAACATAAACTATGTCAGTAAAAGGACGACGTATCGCGGTACCACCTTTTTTCGGAAGTTTCCTTCCCTCAAGCCCAACATCTCAAAAAGAGAGATTGGCGTTCGTTTTAACGGTCGAACAGTTCCGAATTTGCCTACTTATCGACAAATTATTCTCCAAGGCCATTTTCAGCTTTTCTTACTTGACTCTTCTCACCAGCCAGAGCCTCTCTGCAAAGTTTCCAAACTTACTTTCCTTTTCAACGAAATCGATATTTTGTTGTTGGGATTAATCTACATGAGGAAAACTAAAAAGTCAAGCACGAAATTCAAATTATTTTTTCTATATTTATTTTTCTGTTTTTTTATCTAACATTTCAATAACAGTTCGAAGATCTTTTCCTTCCGCAAGAAGTTTCAATTTTTCCTTTTCTTCGACGGTATAATTTCGAACAAAACTGGAATCAGGTATCAAAACAACGCCTAATCCTGCTCGTGAAGCAGCTGTTGCTCCTACTAAAGAATCTTCCACTGCAAAGGCTGAACTAGCTTCTAATCCTGTTCGTTCCAAAGCTGTCAGATAAGGAATCGGTGAAGGCTTGTTCTCCGACACTTCGTCTCCGAATGTAAACGTGTCAAAGTAATCAGCTAATTTAAAGTGATCCAAGATATCTGTTGCTCTTTTCGTAACAGTGGTCGTAGCAATGCCTAGTTTCATATGACGTTCTTTTAAGTCTGCCAATATTTCTTTTGCATATGGTTTTAAGTGGATGGCTCCGCTTGTCAGCTGTTGATAAAAATATTCTTCACGCTTCGCACGGACTTCCTGTACTTTTTCAGGGCTACCTGCTGCTTTCACTAAAATATCAAAACTTTGTTTCCAGTTTTTTCCGCCCCAAGCGTCAACGATTTCTTTTGGGATATGGATATCAAATTGCTGAAATCCCCAAAGCCAGCCATCACGATACGTTTTTTCTGTGTCAACTAACAAACCATCTAAATCAAATATTGCACCTTTCATCTATACATTAATCCTTTCCAAAACAATACACATAGTTTAGCACGACTGGTCCAAAAAGAACAGAAGCAAAGAACCATCCTTCTCGTTTATAAGAGTTCTTGGAATCGACGGATATAGATTTTCTTCACAGCTGTCACAAGCGCCAGATAAGCGATGACTGTAGCAAATAACCATAACCAGTAATTGCCAGGAAGTGGCATCAAGCCTAATTCAGCACCAAAACTTGTAAAAGGAAGGACAGAACCGACAATAATTCCTAATGTAGTGATAACAAACATGGCAAATGTTGCGTTGCTTTGGATAAATGGTACTTTCGGTGTACGCAGTGCATGGAGCACTAAGGTTTGTGTCCATAGTGATTCGACAAACCATCCTGCATGGAATAATGCGATGAAAATCACTTGCTGTGAACTATCCAATGTATGGAAACTTCCGCCCACTACAGCAGGACAAATAACAAAATACATCAACAAGTAAGTAGTAATATCAAATATCGAACTTGTTGGGCCAAAGTAAACCATGAATTTCCCAATACTAGATGCATTCCATTTTTTTGGCTCGTCCAAATATTCTTTATCCATCCGATCCCATGGCAAGGAAATGCAGGAAACATCATAGATCAGATTCAAAAACAAAAGTTGTAAAGGCAGCATTGGTAAAAATGGCAGGAACGTACTTGCAATCAGCACGGAAAACATATTGCCAAAATTAGAACTTGCTGTAGCCTTGATATATTTCATGATATTCCCAAAAGTTTCTCGTCCAGAAAGAAGGCCTCTTTCCAAAATCGTCAAATCTTTTTCTAAAAGGATCACGTCTGCAGATTCTTTCGCAATATCCACAGCTGTATCTACAGAAATACCGATATCAGCCACTTTCATTGCAGGAGCGTCATTGATACCATCTCCTAAAAATCCGACAGTATGACCATTTTTACGTAAAGCTGTCGTCAAACGTGCTTTTTGCTGAGGATTCAATTTTACGAATACTTCATGGTCTTCAGCTACTTGTGCTAATTCATGATCACTCATTTCCGAGATTTTCTCACCGGTAACCAATTCATTGATCTCTAGACCTACTTGACGGCACACTGAACGTGTAACTAATTCGTTGTCCCCAGTCAGAACTTTTACAGCTACACCATGTTCTTTCAGAGCTTTCAACGCTTGTTTCGTTGTTTCTTTTGGTGGATCAAGGAAAGCAAGATAACCAATCAAAACCATGTCTGACTCATCTTTGACTGAAAATTCTCCAACGACGCTTGGATTGGTCTTTTGTGCGACACCAATCACTCGTAAGCCATCTTCATTAAGTGACTGTACTTTTGCAAGTACGGCTTCTTTTCGTTCTTTTGTTAATGGTGTGACAGTACCGCCAAGATCAATAAATTTAGAAATGTTCAGCATTTCTTCAATCGCGCCTTTTGTGATCATTTGTGTTTTACCAGCTGGATCAGCAACCACAACACTCATACGACGACGTTCAAAATCAAAAGGAATTTCATCCACTTTTTGATAATTGATCTTATCTGTATCTAAAGTTTCTGTTGCTTCATCAATGATAGCCACATCTAACAAATTTTTCAGCCCTGTTTGATAGTAGCTATTTAGATACGCATGGCGCAAAACACGATCATCTTCATTTCCTTCACAATCCATATGATATTCAAGAATGATTTTATCTTGTGTCAATGTCCCCGTTTTATCCGTGCATAACACATCGATTGCACCAAAGTTTTGGATGGCATTCAAATTTTTGATCACTGTTCCTTTTTTGGCCATCACACTTGCTCCTTTGACCAAATTCGTCGTAACGATCATTGGAAGCATTTCAGGTGTTAGACCAACTGCTACAGATAGTCCAAAAAGAAAAGCTTCTAGCCAATCCCCTTTTGTAAGCCCATTGATGACGATAACTGCTGGAGCCATCAATGACATAAATTTGATCAGTAGCATGGATGTTTTATGGATGCCTAATTCAAAGCTTGATTGAATTGGTTTTTCAGATAGCGTTTCTGCTACATGACCAAATAGTGTTTCATTTCCAACAGAAACAATGATTCCTTCCGCACTTCCACTGATGACATTACTTCCCATAAAGACAAGATTTTCGTAACTTGTTTCGCTTTGCTGATCGTCTTCACATACTTTCGCATTCTTTTCTACTGGATAGCTTTCCCCTGTCAATGCTGCTTGGGAAATGAATAAATCCTTTGCGGACAATAAACGCATATCCGCTGGTATCATATCCCCTGCTGAAAGCCGAACAAGATCTCCACAGACGATTTCTTCCATAGGAATCTCTGTGTACTTTCCATTACGTTTTACAGCTGCCGTTACTTTCACAAGTGATTTCAGTTTTTCAGCCGCTTGATTGGAACGTACGGACTGAATCAACGTCATTGTCCCGCTGACGATAACCATAGTGAAGATAATGGCTACACCGAAAAGATCTTTATCTCCAGGAGCTGCTAATACATATTCCGTGATGAATGAAATAATTCCTAATGCGATCAACACTAATGTAAATGGCGTGATGTATGCTTTCAATATTTCTACGATGAATGGTGTTTTTTTGCCATATGAAATCGCATTTTCACCGTAATTTTCTCTTGAACGTTCGATTTGTTCTTCTGTCAATCCATTTGCTGATGCATGGAATAGTTCAAATAATTCTTGTTTCGTTTTTCCAGCAAAAGCTGCATAGATTTTTTGTGTATCTTTCTTTTTTTCCATCTCAATCTCTCCTTTGTGTCCAAAAGACAGCTGTTCTCGCTGCTTTTGGTCTTTAGCTATTCATCGGATCGATAGAGAAAAAACTGAAAGGGGCTGAGAACAGATAGATAATAGCCCTGGCCTTTCCTCTAGATCCTTGTTTTTCGAATGACTGTCATCCATTTGTTCTCATCTCCTTTACTAAGTAATTTTAATTCATGACTTCCAATCATTTTTCGAATAGTTATTTTCCCAATTAGACCACCTCCTTTTTATTTTTCACCGATGGGGATTTGCGGCAACAAAAAAACCTCTCGCCAAATACTCAGCGAAAGGTTTGAAAAAGCATATTAAAAAAAGCTTCTCAGATCTCATCGTTGAGTTTTGACACTGTACAACGTAAAAAGCAGATACCTGCTTTTAGCTACCTTATGAAAAGCCTTATCTCGACAATTCCTGTTCTACCCATTGGCGTCTCTCGACGTTTTTGGGCAGTAGCCTATGTTTGTATAGGAGCCTCACCTAACAAATCTTATTCGGTTTTCCTTCGTTAATATAACAACTAAAAAAGAGGATGTCAAATCAATTTTCCATGTTTTTCATACTTTTTTTAAAATACACACGTTATATTCCTGTCTCACGCGGTTTTATTTGTCTCATTTTCCACCTCCCGCTATAATAGAAATATAGTAGGAAACGAGGTGCTGTTATGGAAAGAACACTTGTTATTATCAAGCCAGACGGCGTGAGACGCCATTTAGTCGGAAGCATCATTCAACGTTTTGAAGCAAAGGGACTGGCCATTGCTGAAATGAAGTTTGAAACTATGACTCCTGAATTAGCAAAAGAACATTATCAGCACTTGACTGAGCGCAGTTTTTTTGATGAACTGATCGATTACATGACTTCCGGTCCTGTCGTTTATCTTGTGCTGGTCGGCGAGGAAGTGATCGATATCGTCCGTAAGATGGTTGGGGCAACAAAAGCTGCCGATGCTGTTCCAGGTACGATCCGAGGAGACTACGCGCTGCCGGGGACTGAAAACATCATTCACGCTTCTGATTCCCGTGATGCTGCGGTAAAAGAGATCGCCCGCTTTTTCCCGCCATTCGATATAAACAAACCGTCTGAAAAAGCGGCGAAGTGATACAAATTCTAAACTGCTGGTCTAGTTGCTGGGTTCAGCAATGGCCAGCAGTTTTTTCTCTAAGGACCTCCGTTGATTCTTTCCTAACATATATTCGAGCACTGTGAAGAATTCTTGGTAGTCTTTCGTCTTTTCTTCCCCTAAAGCAGCAGAAATCAATCTTTGATAATAATCTGCCATCAATGTTTCATAGATCACTGTACTTCTTTCTTTATGTGCTAAGCTCCGTTTCATATCTTCATTCACACTACGTGCCTTTTTCAACCGACCATTTTCTATATAAAACGAAGTCAGGTTCATTAAAAAAGTAAAGAGATACTGCTCATGATTGTTCAACTGTGCTAATCGTCGCATTCTTTTTTTGATTTTCAAATAATTGTTCTCAATGAACCGATCACTGAATATCCAAGGAAAATCAGCTAGAATAGATAGTTCAAATTGACCATAGTCTGGTATCTGCATCAAGTATTCTTCAATGATTCGGCATTCATAACGTAAAAATTCAAATTCTGTCTCAGATACTTCTGTTTTTTCGACCATGTGAAGATTCAAAACCAAATAATACAGATCTTCTGTTTTCTTAAAATGCCTACGGTTATTGCTGATCTCTTTATAAGGATCAAAGCTGTCTTCTTGTACCCGATCTAGCATTCGTCTTTTTTTCTTTAACTTTATTGGTTCATCCAGCTGGTTTCGCATCCATTCATATTCTGCAAGTGTCATGTTCATTCGCTCTAAAAATGATCTCAATGTTACAAATGACATTTTTTTCACTGAATTTGTCTCAATCCCGACTAGAGAAGTCTTAGAACAGATCCCTTCCGCTAATTGGGACTGTGTCAACTTCTTGTTGACTCGAAGTTTCTTGATCAATTCACCATCATACATAATAGTTCTCCTTTTTAATTTAAATTTTTCCACATTCAATAAATAGATACGTTAAAAAGGAAAAATACACGAAAAAAATAAAAAAATGTTTTTTTCATAAAAAATACCAACCTTCAAGCATTAGAATGTTGTCTAACTACTGAAGGTTGGTTTGATTGTTTATTGATTATTTTTTTGCTGTTCAACGTCTGTTCTTGTTACTGGATATAAGTTGGTTGTTGTTTTATTACCATTTTTTGAAAAGACACTTGTCGAATGTTCGCCTTTTTGCTTTTCGATTGCTTCATTACGTTCCGCTTCATTTTTATAGTCATATTTTTTCGGATCAATCGTCTCAAATCCGTTTGGCACATAAAACCGCAAGAGATTTTCCTGATTCAGCTTATCTGAAAGACTTAACGCAGTCTTGACTTTTTCCTGATCTTTGGAGATTTCCTCATCGATTCTTGCTGCTTTCGTATCGATGATTTCTCCTGTTTGGTTATTGTAAGCTTTTCCTCCTAAGATGGTGTATTTGGGTGTCACGAAGTTCCCATTTCGAAAAGCCACTACTTGATCATGCTGAGGAGATAATAAATCCGTACCAAAATGGAGATAGTCTTTATCATCGATTCCCAAGAGATGAAGTAATGTCGGCAAAACATCGATTTCTCCACCGTATTCGTGATTGACTGACCCTTTAGTATAACCAGGCATATGGATCATCAATGGCACTCGTTGCATCTGTGCGTTGTCAAATTCATCCCATGTATCTGGATCTTTACCAAGAGCGCTTGCTAAATCTTTATTATCTGTATTCGAGATCCCAAAATGATCCCCGTAAATCACAAAGATTGAATTTTGGTAAATACCAGATTTTTTCAAATACGTAAAAAATTGTTCCAATGATTGATCCAGATAATGTGCCGTTCGAACATAGTTATCTACTGTGCTATTTCCAGTATTCAAAGATGGAAAGTCGAAATTCTTGTCATCCGTATAATAAGGCGTGTGGTTGGTTACGGAAAGAAATTTCGTGTAAAACGGCTGTTGTAGATGCTCAAGATATTGGGCAGATTCTCTGAATAAATCTTTATCTAATATCCCATAACCTAACGTTTCGTCGGATTCATCAAAATAAGATCGATCAAAGAAATTGTCATAACCTAAGTTTTTATATACATGATCTCTATTCCAAAAACTAGCTACATTCCCATGGAAAACAGCGCTTGTATAGCCTTGCTTTTGTCCAAGGATCGCTGGTGCGGCTTGAAAGACATTGTCTGACCCAAGCTCTGTGAATAATGAGCCTTGAGGTAAACCAAATGTGCCAGTTTCCAACATATTTTCAGCATCACTTGTCTTTCCCTGTCCTACTTCATGAAAGAAATTGTCAAAGCTGATCGTTGCTTGATTCTGGAAAATACTATTTAAAAACGGTGTGACTTCTTGTCCGTCTACCTTCATATTAATCAAAAACTGCTGGAAACTTTCTAAATGGAGAACGATCACATTTTTCCCTTTAGCGATCCCAAATGTTTCGGGATTTGGCTCTGCATAATGTTTCTTTGTATAATCTAAAACTTCATCAATCCCATTACTGCTTGCATGCGCGCGAACACTGCTAGTCATTCCTGTTTTGATTCCGTCATAAATAGTATACGCATCGATTCCTAGATATTTGACAATATATGAACGGTCAAATGTTCGCTGCAGCAATTGTGGACGGTTGGCTTCGCTCAGCGCTAGATTTCCTGAAAAAATAAGCCCTGAAAGACAGGTAACAGCGATAGCCATCGGTTTGCCGACAGGTTGACTTTTGATAGGTATTTTCTTGACCTTCAACCAAACCAGTAGCCCAATGAACACAGCGATATCCAGCCAGTAGATGACATCATGGGGCTTCATCAAAGAAAAGGAGCTTCCTGACAATCCTTGCGACACTTTCGAAAAGCCTAATACAGATTTGACTGTAATGAAATCTGTGAATTCCCGATAAAAAATAATATTCAAGTACAACAAAAGCGTATTTAAAATATCAATGATCAAAAGAATGGCTAATGCTGGCTTTGGCTTTTTAATATACAAAGAAAGGCCAAAAAACAATAAGGTAGTTGCAATCGGGTTGATCCACAAGATAAAGTACTGGATCGTACCTTCCACACCTAACGAAAAATCTGCATAGTAAGCAATAATCGTCTTCATCCAGAAAAAGAAAACAGCTGTCAAAACGATTGCTAAACGATTTTGGCACAATTTTTTAAGTTGTGTCACGTATATCACTTCTCTCTATTCACATTTTTTCTTATTTTGCTCCTGAAAAATGAAAATTTCCTAAAAAAGTTGTTATCTTAAGATTTTTTTATTCTTTCTAAAGATTATTCCGTCCACTTTTCACAGCATAAAACCGCTGCGATGTAAGCGATTAAACTAATGAAGAGATAAAAGTCTTGTGGTGACCGCTACACTCCACGGTATTCAAAAGCCAGTTTCTCGGTATTCGTACAAAAAAACATACTAAGATTAGAGGGGAACATCATTGACGAATGATGTTCTCCTCTATTTTCTATTTTTAGATTATAGTGA
>OIFJ01000223.1_pt1 | contig 34278 bp, 11 predicted proteins | sample 1582011 | NCBI WGS metagenome assembly OIFJ01 (sample SAMN07501050, study PRJEB24779) | human gut metagenome | isolation source: stool | host: human infant | place: USA: Pittsburgh, PA
GCCCTTTCGGATGCATTATTATCTATTGGAACATCTCCATCTGTGAGAAATACCCGAAGATATTTTTCCTGGTTCAGCGCGTATCTGACGGCATCTCCAAATTTATCCTTTCTGGATACTTTTATGGTTTTCAGGTACGCAAAAAAGGCATCCACAAGCGGTTTTATAACCACCTGCCGTTGCTTAAGCCGTTCATCAGAAGAAAGGTCTTTCAGCTTCCCCTCTTCCCGATAGATTGCCTGGATCTGTTTCATCAGTAGAAACGCTTCGGATTCCTTTTGATGCGATCTGTTGATCAGCTTCAAAGCTTCATCAAATCTGCGACGGCAGTGAACCCAGCAGCCGGCAATCCTCAGTTCTTCCAACTCCTTTTCCAACGTATGGTAGACCTGATATCCATCTGTCACACAGATGCCATCATATCCTTTCAGGAATTCCCGTGGATGAGATGCGTTTCTCGTCTGTTGGTATTCATATAAGACAATCTGTCGGTTCTGATACAGATGTCCGGAACGATATACCCACATCCAGCTTTTAGAACCCGCTTTCCGTCCATCATGGTTTACAAGCACCGGTGTTTCATCTGCCTGGATCACATGATAGGAATACAATTTTTTATGAAGATGATCATAAAGAACCGATAAATATTCTTCTCCGAGATGGATACACCAGTTTGCCATGTTTGACCTTGTGATCTGAAGACCATAACGCTGGAATTCCTGTTCCAATCGGTAGAGCAGAACTGCATTCACATACTTTCCGTTAATGATTGCGGCTGCTAAAGACGGCGATACCAGGCTGCCATGCAGCAAGGCCTTTGGATGACCTGCTTTGACCATATGTTCATCTGTTTTGCTGGCATATACACCAATGTGATGTTCTTCCACTTCCACCTTTGCTGGCACGAAATGATATTTCCTGGAGATTGCATCCGGCAACTGTTTCCAGCCCTTCTCACCGAATTCTTCTTCAAGTTCGGTTTCGGATAGATAATGATCGATCCGTTTGACCGGAAGCCCGGAAAGATCAGCTTCTTTCTTTCCTTCGCTTTTTGGTTGCTTTGGAGATTTGAGTTCCAGATCTTCCGGTTCTGATACACTAAGATCACATACAGCCTCTGCTTCGTTAAAAAATACGATGCTTCCATCCACTTCGCGAAAACAGATCTGATCGGTATCTTCCATCTTTTCGGAAGATCTTCCAAAGCGGTTCTGTTTACCAAGTATTACCTGTTCCATCAGAAGCTGCATTTTTTCATTTGATGTATGAAGTTCCTTTGTTAAGGCTTCCAATTGTTCCTGCTGTTGCAAAAGCAGACGGATAAGAAACGACTTATCAATGGTATTTAATTGTTCTTCCGTATACTTAACTGCCATAACCGAACCTCGCTTTCCTGAGTGGTATTATAGCAGAAACGGCAGATTTTCGCTATTTTTGATTTCTGTCACCTTCGTCATTTTGACGGTGGATAACAGTCATGAATACCCGAAAAGAAATGCCGGAAATTCAGATATTTATGACTGTTATCCACAATCCGAAAAGTTTTTGAGCCCTGTAAATATAAAAACTCACAAGAAACTTTTAGAATGTGAATAACTTTAAATTTTATATTGCACAGAATAAATCGGCATGAATAAAAATGATTTCATTTTCGCTGTTTTGCACAGATCACATGGAAAACGCCGGATCCGGAACTTCTTCAATCGGACTTCTTGCAATGATTTCCAACCCCTGCATCAACATTTGATACTGGCCTGCAGTGATCTCCAATGCTTCGTCTTTTGTGCGCGGCCATCGAAAGTTACCGTTTTCAATCCTCTTGTACAGAAGGAGGAACCCGTCGCCTTCCCAGATGAGACCTTTGATCCGGTCAGTACGCTTGCCACAAAACAAGAATAATGTATTTTTATCATAAGGATCGAGGTGGAACTGGAAACGTATGATCCTGGCAAGACCATCAATTCCTCTGCGAAGATCTGTAAAACCAGTGGCTATGTATACTTTTTTAAATCCTTTACCGTCATTGAGCATCCATCATCACTCCCAAAAGTGTATGAAGAAATGAAGCAGATACCTGGTCTGTGATCTCCAATGTGAGGTGGTTTCTACCTCTGATCATAGCAACGGTTTTATGATTCGGTGCTATATTTTCTGACTGGATTGCAGAAGAAGGAACTTCTATAAAATCTGGTGTGTTGTCAGCAGCTGCCAGAAAAGCTTCCCGAACTTTTCGGAGTCTCCAGTAATAACTCGCTTTCGTAATGTCGTGCAGCTGGCACCATTCATCGATTTTCATACCCTGTGGACGATTTTGGCAATCTTTGACCAGTTCGGCCCATTCACGCAAACGAGTTTGCTGTGCAACTAAACTTGCATGAGATTTCATAACTCACCTCTTGTAGTCTGGTCAAAAAAGTTGAGTACTAAACTTTTTTGACTTTATAGTGATGAGTATATTATCTCACATATGATGAATTTGAAAAGGTACTTACTATTTGGCGTTTACGTTGCACAAATATGATATAGCAGATATATCCATAAAGTTCCTAGTCTCATTTCTGAAGGTATATGATTCTTTTGATTTGGTAGTAAAACTGACAGTCAAATTATTCCAGTTTAAGCCACATTTATTTAATTGGATTTTGAATATGATATATTTAAAAAAAATAATATGGAAAGGAAGAAATAATGGATAATAATAATATTGCATATATTTTCCCTGGCCAGGGCTCACAGTTTGTAGGAATGGGAAAAGATCTTTTTCAAAGATATCCAGATTTTGTGTCAAAAGCTGATAAGGTACTTGGGTACTCGATAGAAGAATTGTGTACATTAGATCCAGATAATAAATTAAATAACACGCAATATACTCAACCTGCAATGTACACCGTCAATGCTCTTATGTATCTAGATAAAATGGAAAAGCAACAAAATATTAAGCCTAATTATCTTGCAGGACATAGTTTAGGAGAATACAATGCCTTACATGTGGCAGGAGCATTCGACTTTGAGGTTGGCTTGGAATTGGTTAAATATCGGGCTGAGTTGATGGCAAAGGCAGATAATGGAGTAATGACTGCTGTTATGGGGCTAGAGTCAGAGGAAATAGAAAAAATACTTCAAGAAAACGGAATTACCGAAGTGGACTTAGCAAATTTAAATACAAAATATCAAACTATTATTTCTGGTAAAGAAATTGATATTGATAAGGCTACTATTTTGTTTGAGCAAATAGAAAATGTTCGCTGTGTACGTTTAAATACTAGTGGAGCATTTCATTCAAGACAAATGAAGGCCGCTAAAGAAGTATTTGAACAGATAATTGAGAGATATGAATTCGGTAATTTAAAAATTCCGGTGATATCGAATTGTACGAGTAAGCCTTATGTACATGAGAAAATTTCCGAACTTTTAGTACAACAAATTTGTTCTCCTGTTTTGTGGTTTGATTCAATGAAGTACATTATGGGACATGGTATAAATGCAAAAAATATTATTCAAGTAGGACCAGGTACAGTTCTATCCGATATGATTGTAAAAATAGGCTATGAATCCCCCGATATTTTGACTAATGCAGAGAACAAAAATAATTTAGCTAATACTACTAAGGCTTATAAAGATATAGAGGTTAACAAAAAAATATCTTTAGGTAATCAAGACTTTGAGAGAACATTGAATCTTAAATTTCCTTATGTGTGTGGAAGTATGTATTATGGAATTGCGTCACCAGAAATGATTATTAGACTTGCTAAAGCTGGAATGTTAGGGTTTATTGGTACATCTATATGTAATATCGAGTCGATCAAAAGAGATATCAATATTATTAAAAATAAACTAGATGGAGAAGTTTTTGGTTTAGGAGTTACATACAATCAAAACGTGAACGAAGAAAATAGTATATACAATCTCATTTTATCAGAAGATATAAAAATAATTGAAATTTCCGATTATATGTCTATTACAAAAAACTTAATTAAATATAGAGTAAAAGGAATGCAGAAAAGTAATTACAGTAATGTAATGCAACCCCATCATGTAATGGCGAAAGTTTCAAGAATTGAAATGGCAGAATTATTTCTTAAACCAGCACCTTCCGATATTATTGAAGCTCTTCTAGAAGCAGGAGAGATTACACAAAATGAGGCGGAATGTGCTGCATGCGTTCCAGTTGCAGATTTCGTTAGCATTACATCCGAAAATGATATTCATATAAGTTCTGTTCCGAATTTCATGTTACTTTCAGAGATTAAAAAGCTATCACGCGAAATACAAAAAGAATATTTGTTTTCGAAATGTAGTTATATCGGAATAGCAGGCGGTATAGGAAATCCTGATGTTATTGCGCTATCGTTTCTTTTAGGAGCGGATTATGTTGTAAGTGGTTCTATTAATCAATGCTGTAAACAAGCAAATATAAGTGATATAACTAAAAATATTTTGGCAACTGTAGATATACATGATTGTGAATACGTTCCAGATTTAAAAAATATGGAACTGGGTATTAAAATGAATGTTGTTAGAAAAGGGCTTTTATTTCCGGCTAGAGCAAATAAACTGTTTGATTTATATAAAAGGTACAATGCAATAGATGAGATTGAAGCGGACGTAATTCATAGCATTGAAACAAGAATATTCAAGAAAAATATCAATACATTTAGTAAAGAATCAGAGAAGTTTTTTAGTGAAAGTGAATTAAAAACGTTTAATACAAATCCAAAAAGTAAGCTTCTACACATTATAAAATGCTACTATCAAGTAGCGTTACACGATGCCATTGAAGGAAATGAAAATAATAAGATAAACTTCTTGATAAAGTGTAACCCTACAATGGGATTTTTTAATAGGTGGGCAAAAGGAAAATCTATTGAGAATTGGATTGATCGTGATGTAGATAAAATCGGCATTATGATGTTAGAAGAGGCAAGCACAATTATTACTAAGTTCAAAGAGAATTGATGATGAATAAGGAGGAGAAATGATGGTAAGTAAAGCGGAAATATTTACGGTGGTCATTAAGGAAATTAAGGAAGTGCTTTTTTATCTTGAGGATACAGATATAACTGGAAGTGATAGCTTAATGGAATTTGGCGCAAATTCTATTGATAGGGTTGATATTATTATGAGTTCTATGGAAGCATTAGGTGTTCAATGCGATATGATGGAATTTAAAAATTGTAATGATATAAATAGTATAGTAGACATACTATTCAACATAATTAATAAAGGATGAGGATATGGTAAATGATGTATATATTTCCGGATTAGGAATAGTTAGTTCCAATGCAACAGATATAAAAAGCTTTACGCAAGCGCTACAAAATGGATATTCAAATTTTTCTGTAGAAGACCGAGATACGGACAAGTATATATGTGCTAAGTTATCTAAATTTGATTATTTAAATAGGCTGAACGCGTACAATAAAAACGATACTAAATTGATTGAAAAAGTTCAGCGACTTATTCGCAAACTTTCATGGGAAGCAAAGTGTACAATGATATCTGTACTAGAGGCCTACTTTGAGTTTAAAGAAAGGACAAAAGAAAGCCCTAATGATAGGGTTGGAATTATTATTGCTGGAAATAATTTTGCAGAAAATACAATTTGTCGTGAAATAGGAAGCAATATAATTCCGAGTGTATTCCTTCAAACTATAGATACATATTATATTGGGCTAATAAGTGAACTTTTAGGATTTAAGGGGACTAGCTTTGTTGTGGGTGGTGCTTCTGCGAGTGGGAATATTGGTATTTTAAATGCCTGTATGCTAATAAGAAGTAATATACTTGATTCTTGCTTAGTTGTAGGTCCAGTAACTGAATTTCATACATTAGCCATAAAAGGTTTTCACAATATGGGAGCATTGGGAGGATACAATTTTTATGATAAACCCAATGAGGCATGTCGACCATTTGATATGGAACATGGAGGATTTATACCTGGTCAAGCTGCAGCGTCTATATTTTTAACAGAAGCAAATCATATTCTAAAAAGTAAAGAATTGTGTAAGATAAGAAAGTGTACAGAAATTCTACACTGTACTCGAAAAACCCAACCCAATTTGGAAACTGAGGAAAAGGTAATGGCAGATGTGATTTGTGATGATAATGTGGATGGGGTACTATATATAAATGCGCATGGAACTTCAACTCCTTTAGGTGATGAAGTTGAAGTACAAGCGATAAGTAATGCCTTCGGGCAAAAATTGGATAGAGTATTCGTTAATTCAACGAAGGGGCTTGTAGGACATTGTATGAACAGTGCTGGAATTGTTGAGACAATAGCAAGCGTCTTACAAATTAATAATAAGTTCATTCATAAAAATATGAATTTAATAAATGAAATTAATAAAAATGTAAATTTACCAAAGAACATAATCAAGAACATAGAGATAGAAAATACACTTAATAATGCATTTGCATTTAATGGAATTAACACATCCATATTAATAAAAAGAGATTGAGGTAGGTTATTATGAAGGTAGGAATTGAAGCAATTAATTTTTATGGCGGTTCAGTTTATGTCGATATTCATGAATTGTTTAACAGCAGAGAATTAGATGATAAAAGGTATGATAATTTGATGATGTACAAAAAGTCTGTGGGGTTGCCGTGGGAAGATCCAGTTACTAATGGTGTAAATGCCGCAAAGCCCATCATTGATGCATTAACAAGCAATGAAAAAGAAAGTATTGAATTAGTTGTAACGTCAAGTGAATCAGGACTTGACTTTGGTAAGTCCATGAGCACATATATACATGATTATTTAGAATTAAGTAAAACATGTAGATTATTTGAAGTAAAGCAGGCTTGTTTCGGAGGAACCGCAGCATTTGATGTTGCAGTAAGTTTTATTAAATCTGGCATATCTCCGGGAGCCAAAGTTCTTGTTATAGCAACGGACGTTGTTTATTCTACTGCACGCGGTACATACATAGAACCTTCTCAGGGTATTGGTGCGATAGCTATGCTTATTAGTTCCAATCCTCAAATCATGGAACTAGATTTTGGTGCCTATGGATGTCATAGCTACGAAGTAATGGATACTTGCCGTCCACTAGCAAATTTGGAAACAGGTGATGCTGATTTATCTCTTTTATCATATTTAGACTGTTTGGAGTATAGTTACCAAAAATATGAAGAAAAGGTGGAAGGTGCCGATTTTGCAACTACTTTTGATTATCTGGCTTTTCATACACCATTTGCGGGCATGGTAAAAGGTGGACATCGAAAAATGATGCGTGATAAATACAAAATTAGTCGCATGGATATAGAAGAAGATTTTAAGAAAAGAGTTCTGCCATCGTTATCCTTATGTTCAGAGGTGGGGAATGTTTATTCGGCGACACTTTATTTAGCTTTATGTGGTGTCATTGAAAATGCTGAAATTAATCGTTCAAAACGGGTGGGGCTATTTTCTTATGGCTCAGGGTGTTCCTCAGAATTTTTTAGTGGAGTTATTTCTAAAGAGTCAAAAGAAAAAATTGCTGAAATGAAAATTTCAGAGAATCTTAAGCAGAGATATAAATTAAGCATTACTGAATACGACCGTATACTAGATATAAATAGTGAGTGGGGATTTGGAGTGCAAAACAAAGAAATGGATTGTGATGAACTAAATCATATTTATAGTAACTACTTCTTGAAGAAAAATCTTTTGGTATTAGAAAACATTCATGGTTTTCATAGAAATTATAAATGGTCATAAAGGGGTACATATGTTTAAGACATTAATAGTGGAAGAGGTTCAGGAACGAATAGTAGTAACAATGAATAGAGCGAAGTATAAAAATTCTATTAACGAGTTAATGTTAGATGAATTTCATATATTACTAGACCAATTAGAAACAGTGGATAAACACAAGATATTGGTAATACAGGGAGATGAAGTCTATTTTTGTACTGGTATGGATTTGAAAATTTTTGAACGTGAATCTACTAATGATTCGCAAGCGAGTAAGCAATTTTGCGAAAAATATATGTTGCTACTAAAAAAAATATCACTGTTACCCAAAGCAGTAATATCCATAATAGATGGACAAGTTATGGCTGGAGGAGTGGGAATAGTAGCTGTAAGTGATATTGTGATAGCCACCCCACGGAGCACGTTTATATTGTCTGAAGCTCTGTGGGGGCTTTTACCTTCAATGGTATTACCATATTTGATTAGGCGTATTGGCTTTCAAAATGCCTATAAAATGACTCTTACAGCTACTAGAATCGAGGCTGCAAATGCTAGAGAAATAAATCTTGTGGATATTTTAACAGACGATACAAGGAAATCTCTAAATTTTTATGCAATGAAATTTTCTAGAATAAGTAATGAAACTATTAAAGAAATTAAATTGTATTTTAAAAAGCTCTGGATTATAAATGAAAAGATAGAAAACATGGGAATAGAGGAAACTAATTTTTTGGCGAATAAAGAATGTGTAAAAAGAAACATTGTTAATTTTACAAAATATAATATTTTCCCTTGGGAGACATAGGTGCTAGTAAAGGAGAATGAAATATGAATAATCATAGCTCTAAAAATAACGATATTGCAATAATAGGAATGGCTTGCAGATTTCCAGATGCAAATAACTATGATGACTTATGGAAAAATCTATGTGAAGGAAAATGTTCAATTAAAAAAACATCTGACGAAAGTTGGAATGCATATAACATACATGAAAGCACAGAAGATTTCTGCAAATATAGTGGAATAGTGGATGACTATGACAAATTTGACGCATCATTTTTCAATATTTCTCCACGAGAAGCTAAAAATATGGATCCACAACAGAGAATTCTTTTAGAAGAAATGTGGCATTGCATAGAAAATGCTGGAATTACGCCTGCTGTTTTATCGAAAGTAAAGACCTCAGTTTATGTCGGAGCGACAGGCAATGATTATGACTTGGTTTCATTAACACAGGATAAGGTTGACAGTTATTCAAGCTTAGGAAGCTTTAGCTGTATGATGGCTAACAGAATTTCTCATTTCTTAGGCCTAAGTGGGGTTAGTGTTACTGTTGATGCAGCCTGTGCGTCTTCTCTTATCGCACTTCACCAGGCAAAGCAGAGCATAAGAAATGGGGAGAGCGATTATTCGATTGTTGCGGGGGTGTGTTTGGCATATCATCCGTGGAGATATATTGCATTTTCGAAGTCCCATATGATGGATATTGATGGAAAGTGTAAGGTGTTTGATGAAAATGCAAATGGGTTTGTTCAAGGACAAGGGGTTGGAGTAGTTCTGTTAGAAAAGTATGATAATGCTATTAAACAGAAGCATAAAATTTGGGGGATTGTTAAAGGATCTGCAGTAAACCATAATAACTCTTCTATTACTGTAACATCGCCTAGCGTAATAAAACAGAAGGAAGTTATTCTGGAGGCATATAGAGATGCAAAAATTTCACCTGAAAACACAACATATATTGAAGCACATGGCACAGGGACAAGTTTGGGGGATCCTATTGAAATTGAGGCTTTAACACAAGCATTTGAAGAAGATACTGATGAAAAGGGGTTTTGTTATGTTGGGTCTATAAAGTCAAATATTGGACATACTGGTAGCGCTGCTGGAATTGCTGGAATTATCAAGGTTATATTAATGCTACAAAACAGAAAAATTGTAAAAACAATAAATTTAAATTCTGTTAATCCCATTATTAACTTTTGTGAAACTCCGTTTATTCCAGCTACAAGTAATTGTGACTGGTCTAATAATGATAAAAAACTAGTTGCTGGTATTAGTTCTTTTGGATTTGGCGGTGTAAACTCACATGTGATTATCGAAGAATTTGAAAATAATATTGACAGAAGTGATGATTGCATACATGATAAATTTCCTTTTGTTTTAACTGCTAAAACTCTCCCAAGCTTAAAAGGAAATATTGAAAAGTGGAAAAATTTTTTAGGAACTAGTTCATTTACAAATGCTAGTACAAAACAGATAAGCAGAGGCTTAACGTTAGGAAGGGAATCTTTTTGTTACAGAACTGGTTTTATTATGAATAAAAAAGAAGGTATTAAAGATTTTATACAAGAACCAACGATAAATTTTACAGAAGGAGCTATTTTTTGGAATGTTGAACTAGAAGACACTGAAATAACGGCAGAGCAGCTGATTAAGTACCCATTATTCTTAAAAATATACCAAGAGATAGTTGATAGACTGCAACGGGAAGGTGTCATAATTGAAGAAAAATATAAGCGGAAAATAGATGCTTTTATAGGTAGTTATATATTAATTAAAGGGATTCGTGACCTGGGAATAAGTATAGAAAAAATTATATATACTGAAGAAAAGAAATACGCAGTATTTTCATCTATTAATTCAGTCGATTATTTAGACATGATTAAGTTCTTGATAGGAATATCTGATAAGAGAGAGATAAATGTTAGGCGCCCAGATTTACCAGTTTTTAATAGAAATAATGATAAGAATGTTAATCCTCCTTTTTTTAGTGCCGAAAAACTTTCTGGTTTAATTCAAGGGTTAGAATTCGATGAAAAATTCTATAAAAAATATGTAATATTAGCTCAGAAATTATATAAAAACCAGTATACGTTTAGAAAAAACATAGAAAATTGGAACAAAAGTTCATTAGAGTTCGGAGTGAATCTTATAAATTGTATTGTAAAACCTACGGAATATGAGGCTAACAATTTAAGTCAAAAAATAAGTATACTCTTTTCAATATGTTCATTAATTCAAGTAGGGAAAAAATGGAACCTTAAACAAAAAGAAATTCCAAATTCATACAAATATATAAATAGTATGTTAGGTGATTCTTTAATAACAACGCATGAGTTAATAGAAATAATCTTAACACCTATTAACTCCAAAAAGAAAATTATTGAGTATATAGCAAAGAATAAAGATGTAATTCTACAACCGAAAGTCCAGAAGAAATATACGGATCTATTAGATTATTCATTGGATGAAATAGAAAAGGAGTATATTCTGAATTACCAGGTATATTCGCAAAGAAATGAAGAAGAAAAGTTTCTTTTAAAGTTAACTGCACAAAATGATAAATGCATATGCAAGCTAAGTGATATGAGTTGTTATGAAAGCTTTATTCTTAACATATGGAAACACGGTGAGAAAATTGAGTGGAATAAAATATACGATTTCGAAGATACGACATGTATTGCACTCCCAGATTATAGTTTTGATAAAAAGAAATATTGGTTTGATTTAGATATAAAGCCAAAGATTAAAAATCATATGATTGATCGTTTAGAATATGAATCTGATGATGTTTTTATATTTAATAAAAATATGTCGATAAATGATTTTTATGTTCACGATCATGTAGTGGGTGGTAAAACAATATTGCCAGGGGTAATTTACTTAGAATTGGCTTATGTAGCGGGTAAGCTTTGCAGTGCAAAGGATATTACCTGTTTATTAAACGTGACCTGGCTTAAGCCATTGGTTTTTGAAGATGATAGTGTTATTCCAGTATCAATACTAATTAATAAGGATAATTTAAGTTTTGAGATTTTTACTAAGGATATTTATGGAAAAACAATACATTGTACAGGAATAATATCTACAGATGTGCAAGATACTGATAATGCTAGGAACGAAATAAACTTTAATGAGATTATAAAGACTTCAGAATATATTGTGGAGCATAACAAATGTTACGAAGAGATATTTGGGGAGTGTATTGGTTTTAATTATGGTGAAGGGTTTCAAGTGACACAAAGAGCATTTGGTAATAAAAATATGGGGATGGAAATTATTAAACTCCCTCCTCAACTTATGGATGACTTTAAAAGCTATTATTTGCATCCATCATTACTTGATGGAGCTTTAAGAACAGTAACCTGGATTGGTTCAGCTGATAATTATAAAAATTTGGTCATGCAAATACCATTTTCACTTGGAAAAATTAGTGTTTTTGGTGGTTTTACTGAAGAGTGTTTCGCTATAGCCGAATTAGCAGAAGAGGCTATAGGTAATAGTGTAAGTCATTACAATGTATCCATTTATAATAGTAGTGGATATGAAATAATAAGAATAGAAGATTTCATATTAAGAAAAATGAGAGAAAAAATAAGTGAAAGCAAGAAAAAGCAGTCTAGTAAAACCGAATTAAAATATTATGAACGTGTTTATACTGAGAACGAGATTGTAGAATACGGTAAAGATAGATTTTTTTATGGGACTTTAGTTCTAATACAGCCGGATTCTAAATTGCTTGAATACTTAATTGTTAATAAAATTGATTATATTGCTATCTACTCCGGGAAAATGCATGCCTCAAATAGTGATCGAGAGTATATTATAGATGTTTATGATGATATATTTGCTCAGGCTCAAAAAATCATCAGTAATATACAAAAAAATCATACAGTAATTCGCAGAATAATACATTTCGAAACAAAAGAAGTTAAATCTGCAAATGATTTGACTATGTTAGTGCATAAAACTACAGCATTTTTATTAGAGTTAGTTAATCAGCATTTAAAGGCGGCAAATGAATCTTTAGATTATATTTATGTTTGTGATGATATAAATGAAATTACGAAATGTATGCTAAATGCTTTTCCTTGTATAAAAAAAAGTATAGCTTCTATTAGTAATAATATTAATATAAAAGCTATTTGTACGGATCATGAAAGTTATAAATACATTTATGAAGAGTTATTTAATTCTAATTTTGAAGCATCACAAATATTATACAAAAACGGTAAACGTCTTCAAGAATCATTTAAAGAAGTATTACTGCCAAATAATAATGCATCACAGTTAAAACCTTATGGCGTATATTTGATTTCAGGGGGACTTGGGAAAGTAGGATTATTATGCGCAAAATATCTTACAGACTTGTATAATGCTACAGTAATCTTAATTGGACGGAGAAAGTTAGATGAAAATGGACAAAACGATATAGAACAAATAAGCTCACAAGGAAATATAAAATATTTTACGTGTGATATCACCTCATATGAAAGTGTTAAAAATATTATATTAAATTTAAAAAATGAAAAGATAGATGTAAACGGAATAATACATTGTGCTGGTATCACGACTGAAGAACAATTGCCATACGTAGATTTTGAAGAGTTTTGTTCAGTGTTAAAGCCAAAAGTGCTAGGAATATATAATTTGGATCGGGCAACACGGAATGATAAATTGGATTTTTTCATATCTTTTTCCTCTATATCTGCAATAATTGGAGATTATTGCAGAGGTAGTTATAGTGTTGCAAATAAATTTCTAGATGAGTTTACATTGTATAGAGAAAAACTAGTTAAAAAGGGGCTTAGGTTCGGACATACGATATCAGTTAATTGGCCAGTATGGCAAGATGGAGGCATGGATGTAGTTGATGAGGAAAGAATAATTTATGAGGAGTATTTAAAACAAGCAAAAATGCCTACGACAGTTGCACTTAAAGTCCTAGAGAATGTACTGGCTAGCAATAAAAGTAATTTGTTAGTTGTTTATGGTGAAGCCCAAAAAATAAAGGAATTAGTTATGAAAAATAATTCAGAGAAAAATGTATTACTTATAGATAATGATAGCGACACGAGTATAGAACCAGTACAAGAGAATAACTATCTGGATAATATCATTATTTATGTTAAGTCGGCTATTTCAATGGTCGCTGGCTTGAAATTAGACGATATACAAAGCGGAGTTAATTTGGATTCCTACGGTATAGATTCGATTATGATTTTAGATTTGAACAAAATAATGGAGAAGGATTTTAAAAATATTCCGAAAACACTTTTTTTTGAATTTAGAAATATAGAGGGAGTTGCGGAATATCTCTGCAAAAATTTTAAAGACGACGTTCAGCGTTTATTTGGAAAAACAAAGAATGTGAATTTGGAAAATTTGGTTGTAGAAAATGCTGACCAGAGGTGCAAAAAAGCGGAGGAAGTCGTAATCGATAAGAGGGAAGAAGATATAGCTATAGTAGGTATTGACGGTAGGTTTCCAATGGCTGATGATGTTACTCAACTATGGGAAAACTTAAAAAATGGAAGAGATTGTATAACAGAAATACCGGATGAGAGATGGGATCATGGAAAGATATATTCACAAAATAAGGAAGAAAAAAATAAGGTTTACTGTAAATGGGGCGGCTTTATAAATGGGTATAAAGAGTTTGATGCGGATTTTTTTGGGATTTCTCCAAGCGAAGCAAGACTCATTGATCCACAAGAGCGATTGTTCCTTGAAACCGTATATCATGTATTGGAGGATGCGGGTTATACAAAAGAGCAGCTGGCGGATAAGAAAGTTGGAGTATATGTAGGAGTGATGAACAGCCATTACCAAATATTGGGAGCGGAAGAATTGTTAAAGGGGCATATTATTGATGCAAGATCTTCTTTTGCCTCGATAGCTAATAGAATCTCCTATTATTTTGACTTTAAGGGACCAAGCATTGGATTGGATACAATGTGTTCTTCTTCGCTTACAGCTATTCATTTAGCGTGTGAAAGTATAAATAATCGCGAATGTGATTATGCTATTGCTGGTGGTGTTAATTTAATTATACATCCTAACAAATATGTTTTTTTAAGTGAACAGAAGTTTGGTTCGAGTGATGGACATTGCAGGGCATTTGGTAAAGGTGGCGATGGGTATGTGCCGGCGGAAGCAGTTGGAGCTATATTGCTAAAACCTTTGCATAAAGCAGTATGTGATGGGGACCATATATACGCTGTGATCAAAGGGACAAGTATTAACCATGGGGGAAGGACAAATGGTTATACTGTACCGAATCCTAATGCACAGTCAAATTTGGTATATAGAACGCTTAAAAAGGCTGCAATTAATCCAGAAAGCATTTCATATATCGAAGCACATGGAACGGGAACATATCTTGGGGATCCTATAGAAGTTAGAAGTTTGTCACAGGCCTTTGAAAAATTTACGAGTAAAAAGCAATTCTGTGTAATTGGTTCAATAAAAGCTAATATAGGACATGCAGAAGCTGCGGCTGGAATTGCATCGCTAATTAAAGTTTTGCTGCAAATAAAATATGGATATATAGTTCCGTCAATTTTAGCAAACGAAACGAACGATAATATTAACTTTGAGGATTCACCATTCTATTTAGAAAAAAAATTAGTGCCAATGAAAAGATATAATAATAATCCGTTACGTGCATGTATTAGTTCTTTTGGCGCAGGAGGGGCAAATGCACATATTATAGTTGAAGAATATTTAGATGATAAAAACGTGATGGAAAATAATTGCGAAAGCCAAATAGTGGTTTTGTCAGCTCATACAAAGAAAAGTTTGCAACTATATGCAAAAAAACTAAAAGAATATATTTCTAAATGTACAGAAATAAAAATAGATATTTTTAATGATGTAAAGTTAAAGATTTCAGAAATATGTAAGATAGAAGAACAAATAGAAGATTATTGGGATTATAGTGCCTCGAAACAGGACATTTTATTGCTTCAGCAATATATTTTGAATAAGTATAAAATAGATTTATCCATGCAGCAGTTGAGTACTTTTAAAGATTTAGAAGATAGTTTTAGAAGTTCTCATGAAAATATGGAACATTGTTTTGAAGACCATTTTTCCCTTGAAAATCTAGCTTATACATTGCAACAGGGCAGAGAAGAGTTTGAATATAGAAAGGCATTTGTTGTTGACAATTTTACATCACTTTTAAAGTGTCTTGATGAATTAAATGATAATAATTATGCTGATAGGATTTCTTATGTTAACACATATAAGAAACAGGAATGCATTAATGATTTAGTCCTTCAAACTATGAGTAAAAATGAGATTTCAGAAATGTGGGAGAAAGGATTTAAGGTAAACTGGCAACTGATAAATAAGAATAAAATGTTTCATCGATTGTCCCTTCCGGGCTATCCATATAATAGAAAAACTTTTTGGCTTTCCCAAAATCCTATAATAAGAAAAGATAATCTTATATTTAATTGTTCAATTTCGTATATGGATTCCTTCGAGGGCGGGATAGCTTTTATTGGAGAAGTTGATAACGATAATAGATTTGTTAAGGAGCATATTATAAACGAACAATTAATAGTTCCAGGAGTAATTCAGTTAGAGACTGTAAGTCAATGCTTTTCAACAATTGTACCAGCGGATTTCAGTCTTGCTAAAGTTAAATGGGTAGCACCTTTAATAATTTCTCGCAAGACATCTATTCTAATAAGACTACTAAGAATAAATGAAGATACATATCAGTTCAGTCTTCAATACATGCTAGAAAATAGTGAATATCTGCCTGTAATGATGGGTGAGATTTCAACAAAGCATGACAATAAGGAAATGCTCGATTTATCAAATTTTAGCTTACAGGAAAGACAGCAGTACACGGATACGTATGATAAAGAACAGATATACGAAAGTTTTAAACATGAAGGGATTAATTATGGACCTTATTTTCAAAAAATAGAATCGATTAAAGTTATTAATGAAAAAAGAATATTTGCACAGTTAGAAAATAGAGGAGAAATAGAGAATAAATATTTTTTGTGTGAGCCGAGTTCTCTGGATGCCGCTTTACAATCTACCTCTGCGTTTACAGGACATTTAGGAACAGGACTTCTAGAAACAAATGTCCCATATTCAGTAGACAAGGTGGTTAAAATTAATAACAATAAAATTACATTTATTTTTACTGAAAAAGTATTATTACAATTTAATGTCTATTTATTAGATGTAGATTATCGGCCAAGTTTGATATTATACGGTGTAGAAATCAGGAAAAGCTATCAAGCGTCTGAAACACCGCAAGTTTCATTTTATCAGTATCAGTGGAAAAAAAGTGAAATATGCAAATCAACCGTAGAAGAGAAATATGCAATGGTATTAACGTGTCCATCTTCAGAGTTTATTGCAAAACAAATCAAGGAAAAATATAAATATGTTCAGTATCAATTATTAGATGCCTCTGTACAAATACAGGATATAGTAAATATATTAGATAACATTTCGCCTAAAATAGATGTGATTTATTACTTTGATGAAGTGAGAGGTATTAGCCCTGTTGAACAAAATGATTTACGAATATTCAATTTGCTGAAAGCTTTAATAAAAACGGGATATAACGAAAGAAAATTGCACTTGAAGTTTATAACTTTCGATACCTGTCATATAAATGATAGACTTGTCGAAAATCCGGTAAGTGGCTTTGTTAGAGGTTTTTTAAGTTCAGCAGACAGAGAATTTGGTGATTGGAATATAAACTATGTTGATATTTCTTTGAAAGATGCAGAAAAGCCAGATAACATAATATTAATTGAATCTTTAGTTGATGAATATGGTACTGAAGAAAGGAATGAAATCGCTTATTATGGTGGAACCCGTTATATTAGAACAATTACCAATCAATTTCTAAGTAAAAGAAATACATATTTGAAAAAAAATGGAGTCTATGTGATTTTAGGTGGAAGTGGTGGTATTGGATATGAGTTATCATTATTTTTAGCAAAAAGATATCAAGCTAAGATTGTATGGATTGGCAGAAGTGAACTTGACTTAGAAAAAAAATGTAATATTAAAGAGATTGAAGAGAATGGAGGCGAGGTATTTTATTATCAGGGTGATGGATCAAGTGAAAGATCTATGAAAGAGGTTATTTCAAAAATAAAGATGAAATTCGGTATAATCAATGGACTTATACATGCAGCAGTTGCCATGAATGATACACTTATTATCAATATGTCAAAGCGACAGTATGAAGAAACAATTGATTCTAAAATGAAAAGTAGTCTTATAATCACTGAATTGCTAAAAAATGAGAGCCTAGATTTTATTGTATTTTTTTCTTCTATACAAACATTTTATGGAAACATTGGACAGAGTAATTATGCAGCAGGTTGTACATTCCAAGATACGTATAGTGATTATCTCCAAAAACAAATCAGTATACCAGTTAAGGTTATTGATTGGGGATTTTGGGGTGAAGCAGGAGTGGTATCGTCTGATAAATATCACAAATTGTTAGCAAAACAGGGAATAATGCCTATAAGTACGGCTGAAGGGATTGATGCATTTAATACAATAATGACCTCTGATCAAGTTCATGTAATAGTGTTGAAAAATGGTGAAAAAACGATCAAAACATTACAAGATACTTGTAAAAAGCGTAAATTAGTCTGTGGTAAATCAATAAATAATAAACAATACAAAGAGCTACTGAGCAAAGATGAAGTTGAAGAGAGTATTATGGGGATATTGGGGGATATATTAGAAACTGATGATTATTCTTTGAATAAAGAAAAAAGATTTGTAGATTATGGATTAGATTCGGTAAGTAGTCTGCAGTTTATAGAGGAGATTAATAATAAATTTAACATATCAGTAAAGACAGTATCAATTTTTGAATATCCTAATATTACACTTTTTTGCGACTTCATTTTCGGGCAAATCAATTCAGAGAATAAATCAATTACTAAATTTGACTTGGGTAAAGATTCCGCTATCAATAGTGAAAAAATATTAGATATGCTGGCAAGAGGTGAGATAGAAGTAGAAGCAGCATACAATCTTATAGGAGAAGACTATGAATGAAAATGTAGTAAAAGATATTTTAAAAAAAATACGTAGTGGTGAGATTGCACCGAGCGAAGGAAAGAAGCTATTGTCGAAGTCGAAATGTATCATGGATAGGAATATGGAAAAAGCAATTGTTTTAACAAAACCTATGTCGATATCTGATGTTCGATTAGAAAATATAAGCATGCATGACCCCCAAAGTGGAGAGGTACAGATACAGATTATGTCCTTTGGTATTAATTTTTCAGATATATTATCAATTGAAGGCATGTATCCCAATATGCCTGAATACCCGTTTACACCGGGATGTGAATGTGCAGGCATAGTTAGTAAAATTGGAAAAAATGTTACAAAAGTAAAAATAGGAGATAAAGTTTTATGTACAAATAATATTACTTTTGGATCACATTCAACTGTAATAAATACCTCGGAGAATTATGTATATGTGATACCGGAAGCTATTGATTTTAATGATATATCAGGGTTGTCTTTAATTTTTATGATTAATTATCATATTTTTAAAAATATTAATTTGGTGAAAGGTGAAAAAATTTTGATTCAAGGTTCATCAGGAGGGGTAGGGCATATTGCTGTACAGATGGCCAAAAATGCTGGAGCAGAAGTATTTACCACTTATAATGGAAGCGAAAAAAAATATAAATTTCTATATGAATTAAATTCAAATCATATACTCAATTATAACGAAGGAGATTATGCAGAAGAAATTAAAAAAATCACTAAAAATTATGGTGTTGATGTTGTGATTAATATGCTAGAGGGAGCTGATATTCAGAAAGGCCTAAATTTACTTGCACCTAATGGTCGTTATGTTGAAATAGCTATGGTTGGTTTAAGAAATGCAAAGTTATTCGACTTATCCAATTTAGTTAATAATCAAACATTTTATAGTTTTGATATAGGGCGGATAATGAAAAACAATCCGGAATTGCGAGATGATTATATTCAAAAGATGTTCGAAATGGTTAGCAAAGGCAAGATTAAGCAATATATTGATAAAGTATTCGATATCAATGATATACACCAGGCTTATCGGTATATGAAAGAAAGGAAGCATGTAGGAAAAGTTTTAGTCACAAATAGCATAGTGGAAAGGAAGAACTATCCTGAAGAAAAAAGAATAAATTGTGCTTCTAATGATATAGCAGTTATTGGAATGTCTGGAAAATTTGGAGAATCTGAAAATATAGAAGAGTTTTGGGAACATCTAATAAATAATGAATCAGTCATTAAAGAGGTTCCAGCAGAGCGTTGGAATAACAAAGTGTATTATGATGAAAAACTTGTACGTCCATATACAACAAATTGTAAATGGGGAGGCTTTGTAAATGATTATGACTGTTTTGACCCATTGTTTTTTAATATTTCAGGATATGAAGCAAAGTTTATGGATCCTCAACAAAGAATACTGCTAGAAGAATGCTGGAAAGCACTAGAAAATTCAGGATATGCGATAGAAGATATTGAAAATACAAAGATAGGTACATTTATAGGATGTAGTCCAGGAGATTATCAGGACATATTTATAAAGAAAAGTATTCCTTTTGATGCACAGAGCTTTTGGGGGACATCTCCAGCAATAAATGCCGCTAGATTAGCATATTATCTTAATTTACAAGGACCTACATATACAATAGATACTGCTTGTTCATCTTCAGCAGTTGCAATCTTTTCTGCTTGTCAGAATCTATGGTTGGATGAATGTGAGATGGCGGTTGTAGGAGGTTCCTTTATTAATACTACACCTAAATTTTATATTATGAGTAGTAAAGCGGGAATGTTATCAACATCGGGAAAATGTAAAACTTTTGATGACAGTGCGGATGGCTTTGTACCTGGTGAAGGTGTAGGTGCAGTTGTTTTGAAAAAATTAGAAAATGCAATAAAAGATCATGATTATATATATGGTGTTATAAAAGGAATTGGATGTAATCAGGATGGAAGGACAAATGGTATTACAGCTCCCAGTATTGTTGCACAAGAGAGCTTACAAAAGCAAGTATACAAAAAGTTTAATATAAATCCAGAATCTATAAGTTATGTAGAAGCTCATGGAACTGGTACGAGGTTAGGTGACCCGATAGAAGTAGAGGCATTAATAAAGTCATTTAATTTATTTACAAATCGAAAGAACTATTGTGCTATAGGGAGTGTAAAGAGTAATATTGGGCATACATCTGCTGTATCAGGAATTGCTTCAATGATGAAAATACTGAAATCATTTGAAGAAGGAGTTATACCGGCTACTATTAATTATAACAATCTAAATAAAATGATCCAGTTAGAGAATTCTCCATTCTATATTGCCGAAAAAAATATTAATTGGATTACAGGAGAAAATAAGAATTTAAGAGCTGCAATAAACTCATTTGGTTTTAGTGGAACAAATGTACATATGGTATTAGAAAATTATATTAAATTTGGTCATAGCCGAAATTCTGATAAAACGTACTTTATACCATTATCTATAAAAAATAAAGAATTATTAAAGGTATATATTACTATATTGCTAAATTGGCTAAAAAAGCATGGGGGTAAGTATGAACTGTCGGATATTGCGGGTACCTTACAAATGAAACGGAGACATTACCAAAATCGCCGGATTTATGTAGTAAATTCATTAGAAGAATTAATTGTTCAGTTAGGTCAGACAATAAATGATGAGAATTATAACAAATTACTGCCAAATCTAGAACAATATGAATTGTGTAGTAAATATTTATCAGGGGAAAATATTCAGTGGATTAACGTTAGTAAAGATTACTATACTATTCCACTCCCTTCCACTCCATTATGCAAGGAAAAATATTGGATTGACTATCCTGAAAGTACGATGCAATCAGTATCAACAATTTTTAATCAACTGAATGAGGGTGAATTGTCAGCAGAGGAAGCAGAAAAGCTGTTAGAGGGCATAGAGAAAGGAGAATAACAATGGATTGTAATTTCTTTAAAAAGATTGTTCTGAAAAAGTTAGAGAAAAAGCAGATAACGAGTGACTTGGGGGTAGAACTCTACAATAAGTATAAGGAGAACGATGAGTTAGGTGTTTGTTTCCTGGAAGAAACGGATATAGAACAAAATATTGAATCAAAGTCATTAAATTCATCTAAAAGAAACATATTAATTTTTACAGACAAGCTAGATTGGCCCATAAATATATTTGAGAATAAGGAATTTAATCCAATATTTGTATTTCCAAATGAAAAATTTGAGAGGATTACCGATTATAAATATAATATTAATTTATCTAAAATTGACGATTATATAAGCTTAATCCAGAATATATGTGAAAAAGATATAGACTTTTCCTTAGTTCTGTATTACTGGGACAAGGAAGATATAACTTACCAACAAAAGCTTGATAGAAGTATTTTTTCAATTTTCTGTTTGACTAAGACTTTGATGAGTAATAGTAAAAAGGTAGTAGAACTCCTGTTTATAAATAAGAAATACAAAAATAAATGTGAACCAGTTTATGAAGGGTTAGAAGGTTTTTTTAAAAGCCTTTATGCAGAAGACTGCAGATATAAGTTCAAATTAGTAAATATTTCAAAAGAAAATGATCTTTATACAGCTTTAGACGAATACAAAAGTATTTATAAACCAAATACGGTCGGGTACATTAATGGGATACGTAGAGTAAAAACATTGAAAACGCTAAACATTAATATGGAAGTAGAGGAGGAATTAAATAAAACAAATGGTGTTTACATTATATGCGGTGGTACTGGGGGAATTGGTAAGACTCTAGCGTTACATTTGGCAAGCAATTATCATGCAACGCTTTTACTGATTGGCCATAGGGATAATTGTCCTGATATTCAAAATTTTATTAAAAAAATAGAGAGTAGTGGAGGGGAAGCTTCATATTACCAAATTGACCTGAGAAATAAAGATGAAGTAGATAATGGCTTTTATAAGATTAAACAAAAATATAAAAATATTAATGGTCTTATATATTGTGTAGGTACACTGAATGATAAATATCTTAGAAACAAAGATTTTAGGGAGGTTGAAGAAACTGTAGAAGCTAAAGCTACAGGATTAACATATGTTGATTCAGCTTTAGAAAACAGCAAGATAGATTATTTTTTAATATTTTCATCTATGAGCTCAGTTATTGGAATACCTGGACAATGCGATTATGCCTATGCAAATAGTTTTTGTGATAGGTTTTCAGAAGAACGTAGTTTACTAGTAAATAGTGGGAAAAGAACAGGTAAAACTATAAGTATAAATTGGTCAATATGGAAAGACTCAAACATGGGTTTAAACGATAGCCAAAAAGCTCAAATTTGTGAAACACTGGAATATGAATACGGGATCACTCCAATGGGAAATGAAGAAGGGGTGATTATTTTAGAAAAGGTGCTAGAAACAAAAAATATAAACCAATGCATTTCTCTTTATGGAAAACACAAAAAAATAGAAGAGATAATATTAAATAATAACTTGCTTTGTGAAAAAAAGGAGAGCAGAGAGAATGCGAGAAAGTTAGTTGTGGATATATTTTGTAAGACATTAAATATTTCAAAGGATAAACTTTCTTGTACAAACAATTTAAGAGAGTTTGGCATTGATTCAATTATGGTAAATAGATTTAATAAACTACTTACCGAAACAATAGGTAATGTTCCTCAGACGATATTATATGAATGTGAAACGATTAATGATGTGGTAAGTTATTTGCTTGATAATGATTACATTAATAATAAGAATGAAAGTGAAACTGCAGAGCCAGTAGAAGTAGAGGTGGAATCTAACTTATGTGGTCTGGATATTGCCGTTATCGGAATGAAAGTTGATACACCAGGTGCGGACGATAATGACAAATTTTGGACCAATCTAATATGTGGTAAAAATGCAGTAACAGAAGTCCCAGTTAAGCGATGGGATAATGACATTTTTTATTCTACCAATAAAGAAGAAAAGAACAAAACGTATTGTAAACGTGGAGGATTTTTGGAAAATATAGAAATGTTTGATGCAGCTTTTTTTGGAATATCACCAAGAGAGGCAAAAATCATGGATCCACAGGAACGTCTTTTTCTGCAAAATGTTTGGCATGCAATAGAGGATAGTGGGTATTCCGTATCAGAGTTACAAAAGAATACAAATAATAAGGTGGGCGTTTTTGTTGGTGTAACGTCAAATACATATATGTTATGGGCTGACAATCAATTAAGACATGGTTTAGACTCGTATCCACAATCTTATCCTTGGTCTATTGCAAATCGTATATCATATACCTTAAATTTGCATGGACCTAGCGTTGCAATTGACACGGCATGTTCATCTTCATTGACTGCATTGCATCAAGCTTGTCAAAGCATTAAAAATAATGAGTGCAAAGTTGCTATTGTTGGTGGTGTGAATTTGTGTTTACATCCTTTAAAGTATATTATGCAATCTAACATGAACATGTTATCAGCAAATGGCAACTGTAGTTCTTTTAGTGAAAATGCAGATGGCTATGTTCCAGGTGAGGGAATTTGTTCTGTTATTCTAAAACCTTATAAGCAAGCGATTAAAGATAAAGATTGTATATATGGAGTTATTAAAGGTACTGCCATAAATCATGGAGGCACAACTAGTGGGTACACTGTACCTAATCCAATAGCACAAAAAAGTGTAATCGAAAAGGCCTTATCTAATTCAAATGTACCAAAACACTCTATTGGATATATAGAGGCACACGGTACAGGAACAATACTAGGGGACCCTATTGAAATAGAAGGAATAAAAAAGGCATATTCAGATGCTGTGAGTAAGCATTGTGCAATTGGTTCGTTGAAATCCAATATTGGACACACGGAATCTGCATCAGGTATTTTGTCTTTAGCTAAAGTATTGCTGCAATTGTATAATAAACAACTTGTACCGTCAATAAATGCCTTACCCTTAAATAGTAGAATAAGTTTGGAAGGAACTCCTTTCTACATTATCGATAAATGTGTAAAGTGGGAAAGGGAACGAAAAAATGAAATAGATGAAAAACCATTATGTGCGGGAGTCAGTAGTTTTGGTGCGGGAGGCTCTAATGTTCATGTCATAGTTCAGGAAGACAACCAAGATAAAAAAGTAGACAAATTTTCTATATTGCCAATAATGGTTTTATCTGCCAAAACAAAAAAGGCATTAGAAAAAAAATCGAAGCAACTAATTGAATTTATAAATAATAAAAGTGCTTTATATAGTTTCAGTGATTTTATATATACTATTCAAGCATCTAAAGATTCCTTTGATGAGAGGCTTGCCTTTATAGCCGAAGATTACCAACAGGTTTTGCAAGGGTTGAATAAATTTTTATCAGGAGATTTAAATGAGCTATGTTATTCAAATGTTAGGAATGAAGTTTTGATTAAAGAACTAGTAAATGATGAGATGTTTGAACCTAAATCACTTATTGAATACTGGATTTCAGGTGGAAAAATTGATTTTAACAATTATTACAAAAATAAACATACTAGGATTAAATTACCTTTATACCCTTTTGATTTAAAGAGATATTGGTATGAAGAAAATAATACAATAGAAAATAAAAATATTATTAACTGTGCTAAATACAAGAAGTTTGATTTAGACAAAGAATTAGAAAAATTCAAAATTCAAACAACTGGTAATGAGGTTAATTTTGAAATTGTTCAAGATACTATAGCTATAATAAAAATCACAGATATCGAAAACTCAAATATGTTAACACAAGAAGTATATTTTTCTCTACTAAAATGCTTCAAAGAAATTAGCAAATACCAGGAGATCAAAGCGGTAATTCTTACAGGGAAAGACAATATCTTCTGCATGGGAGGAAGTCCGAAAAAGCTTGAGGAAATTGCAGAGAGGAAGGAAAAGTGTTCTGATGCATCCATTGTATTTGAAGGATTACTAAACTTAGATATACCTGTAATATCAGCTATACAAGGACATGCAATGGGGGGTGGACTTGTATTAGGACTATTTGCAGATATCATTATAATGTCTGAAGAGTCTATTTTTAGTTCTAATTTTATGAATTACGGTTTTACACCAGGTGTCGGTTCTACTTTTATTTTAAAAGAGAAGCTTGGTACAAATCTTTCATTTGAGATGATGTATACCGCAAAAGAGTATACTGGTAAAGAACTGAAAGAAAGAGGCGTAGATTTTATATTTGAAAAAAAAGATAATGTACTCCCAGAAGCAATTAATATTGCAAAAAGAATTTCTAATATGCCATTAATCTCATTAAAAACTTTAAAAACTGAATTGGCGTCTAGATATTTAGAGAGGTTAGCGCCAATTATAGATAGTGAAATGAAAATGCATGATAAAGTATTTACTAGTGGTTCTACAAATGAGTTTCAAAGTCGAATTGCAAAATATTATAAACATGAAAGCACTAAAGACAGCCATAGTAGAGTAGAAAAAGTAAGATTAAGTGACGATTTATATGTAAACGACAATGAAACTTTAGATAAAGAAGAGAACGCGAACGCTCTTAATAATCGGAAAATTGTATTAATAGACACGAAGAATCAGATTAGTAATACGACTAAAGCTGAAAAAACGCCTACAATCCCTAACGATGTTTCTGGGACTATTATAAAATTAATAGCTGACGTGTTAAGGATGGAACTTTGTGAAATAGATACTAGAAAAACATTTCACGAATTAGGTTTTGATTCAATTACAGCGATGGAATTCATAAGAAATCTAAATATGTCATTAAATATAAAAATAGAAAGTTCTGTAATATACGATTGTAAAAGTGTTCAAGATTTTATAGTTTATGCTCAAGAAAAGAGTGGCTTAGTATTTCCGGAGATTAATAAAGGACAAGAAAATGATAAATGTGTTTCAAATACTGTGAAAAAATATATTTCTGATATTCTTCAAAACAAAGAGGATATTAATTTAAAATTAAGTTTTACAGAAATTGGTTTTGACTCCATTACGGCTATGGAGTTAATAAAAAAAATAAATGAGTTTTATAAAATAAGACTTGAAAGTTTTATGATTTATGATTGTAAGGACATTAATGCATTTATTAATTTAGTTGAAAAAGCAATAAACCCCACTATTAATGAGGAAGAAAAGACTAGAGATATAATACATAAAATGAAAGCAGGTCACTTGTCAATTGAAGATGCTGAGGCGTATATGGAGGAGATATATGGACCGGAAAACTATACTCGGGAAAATTAATAAAAATGAAATTAGCATTGAGGAGGGAATTAATTTACTGGCTCAAATGAATTCAATTCCAAAAACCTATTCCCAAAATGATATTGCAATTATAGGTGTCTCAGGAAGATTTCCTGAGGCGAAAGATATTGATGAATTTTGGGATAATATAAAGAATGCGAAAGATTGTGTAAAAGAAGTCTCAGAACAAAGGTGGGATGTTCGAAAATATTATTCAAGTGATAATATGCAGCCAGATAAAACATACTGTGTAAAAGGTGGGACAATTGTTGACTATGATGTATTTGATGCTGCTTTTTTTAAATTATCTCCTATAGAAGCAGAATTAATGGACCCACAGCAAAGGATATTTCTTGAAGAATCATGGAAAGCCGTAGAAGACTCAGGTTACACACCTGAGCAGCTATCTGCGAAAAAGTGTGGTGTGTTTGTAGGCGCAACGAGTGGCGACTATAATAAAAGAGCAAATGAAAACGGAATATCTTCAGATGCATTACTTTTAACTGGAAATCAAACATCAATGATATCTGCAAGAATTGCATATTATATGGATTTAACCGGACCTAATCTTACAATAGATACAGCTTGTTCATCTTCATTAGTTGCGATTCATTTAGCTTGTCAAAGCATACGAACAGGAGAAGCTGACATTGCTATCGCAGGTGGTGTTAGTGTGTTAACTACACCTGATTTATATATTATGGCCAGTAAAGGAGAAATGCTTTCGCCAGATGGAAAATGTAAGCCATTTGATGCCAATGCAGATGGGTTTGTGCCCTCAGAAGGGGCAGGCGTTTTAGTACTTAAAAATGCAAATTCTGCAGTTGAAGATAACGATAATATATATGGTGTTATCGTTGGAGATGGAATTAATTATGATGGAAAAACCAATGGTATTACGGCTCCGAGTGCAAGTTCACAAGCAAATCTAGAGAGGGATGTATATAATAAATTTAATATTAATCCTGAATCTATTTCATATATTGAGGCTCATGGTACTGGAACAAAAATAGGTGATCCGATAGAAATAGCTGGGTTATCAAAAGCATTCAATGAGTTTACCTCTAAAAAAGGTTTTTGTGGAATAGGTTCAGTAAAATCTAACGTAGGTCATGCATTAGCAGCATCGGGAGTAATATCTGTTATTAAAGTATTGCTATGCATGAAAAATAGGTTATTAGTTAAAACAATTAATGTCAATGATATCAATGATGAGATCAATATGGATAATAGTCCATTCTATCTTGTTAATAAAAATACTGATTGGAATGTTAAGTCAGGAATAAGAAGAGCAGCCATAAATTCATTTGGTTTAAGTGGTACAAATTGCCATATAGTTATAGAAGAGAATAGGAATGAAGATTTAGATGCTGATGATGACGATAAGACATATTTATTTATGTATTCGGCAAAAACAGAACAAAATCTTATTGAATATATGAATGACTTTAAGTTATTTATAGAATCTACAAATATAAACTTAGGTAATATATCCTATACTTTAGCAATGGGAAGAGAAAAATACGAAGTACGAACATATATTACCGCAGCGACAAAAAAAGAATTAATCAATAAATTGAAAAAAAAGGATTATATAATTCATAATACATCAAAAGAATATCCGGAATATGAAAAAAGTGAGGTTGGTCATAATGATGTAGGAGAATGGTTAAAATTAATTGGTGAGCGGTTTATAAGAAACAAACAGATAGATGTAAGCAGTATATTTGATAATCGCTGTTATAGACGAGTGAGTATACCTAAGTATCATTTTTCTAAAGAAAAGTTCTGGATTAATAACGTATATGATGTATCTAAGGGTGAAAACAATAATATTAATATGAAAAAAATAAGAGAGAAAGAGTATTGTATAAAATTTAGCGGAGATGAATTATATATAAAAGATCATATCATTGACGAAAAGTATATACTTCCAGGTGCAGCACAACTTTCGATTGCATATTCTGCATGTATAGAGTCTGTAGGTTGGGAAAAAATAAAGTTTAGTCAAGTACAGTGGATTGCACCTATTAATGTTGAAAACGACCAAGTTATATTTGTAACTCTAAAGGAATGTAATGTAGAAACAATCGAATATACAATAACTAATGAAATGAATAAGGTTTTTTCTAAAGGGTTAATTCAAAAGTTGGATAATAACATTTTAGAGGAAACAATAAATATCTTACCTTTCATTCTTGATAAAAACTGTATAAATAAAGAGAATATATATGATAATTTTTGTCAATTAGGAATAAAGTATGGAGAATCATTTCAGGTATTGGAAAACATTTATTTTAGTGAAGATTATTGTATTTCTAAAATTAGAATGGATAATAAAGAAATAAATAACACTCCAATTTTAAAACCAGCATTGATTGATGGAATATTTCAAACTGTGATGGGATTTAAATTTAGTGCTCAAGAGAGAGATTCAGAGCAATACTTGCCATATAAAATGGGAGAATTTATTTTAAATCAAGATACTGCGGACAATGAGTATTATATATTAGCGAGAAATCTACAACTGTTTGATAATAATTTGTTGCAGTTTGACATTTCTGTTTATAGCATTACAGGAAAATTGGTTGGAATGGTTTCAGATTATCAAGTTAAGTCAATTGGAAATATAGAAATGCAAGACACAAATTCAGTGTGTTATTTAAAGGAAAACTGGGTTAAAAAAGAGGCGCGTGAGATTATAAGTAACAATGAAGACATTGCAATTGTATTTTCATCAGACGATTGTGTACTGAATAAATTATCCGATAGTATGGATGATAATAGTATATATGTAACATATGGTGAGAATTATAAAAAAATAAGTGGGAGTAGATATATAATAAATAAATATTCTTATAATGACTATTTTAATGTATTAGAGGATATTGGAAAAATTCAAAAAATTATAGTTCTTGATGAGGGAGAAAGTAGTAGGAATTACGAGGAGACCTATAAAAATATTATTTTTCCATTACATTTTTTGACAAGAGCCATAATGTCATTAAAGTATAAAGTAAGTCTAATCTACTTTGCTGCAATAAAGACTCAGGAGACAAAGCCATTTTATGAAGCACTTGGAGGTTATTTAAAGACTGTTAATCTTGAAGACCCAGATTGCAGATTTAGAATAGTATATTTAGACAGTGTAAATGTACAGATGTCCTTAATCAAAAAAGAAATAAATAGTGATGTTAATGATATAGAAGTTAAATATAATGGTGACAAAAGATATGTCAAAGAAATTAAAGAAATTGAAGAAATAGATAAATCAGATTCAAATGAAAAAACAATAAAATATAAAGGGACATATCTCATCACTGGAGGAGGAGGAATAGGAATAACACTAGCAAAATATTTATATGATCAATATAATGCAAGTGTAATAATATGTGGTAGAACAGATTTTAATCATCCCTCAAAAAAACAAGTGAAAAAGTTAATAAATAGTCGAGATAATATTGAATATTTTCAGACTGATATGTCGGATTTAGTTCAAGTAAAGATATTAATTCAAAAAATTAAGCATAAATATAATAAACTAGATGGTATTTTCCATACGGCAGGCTTACTTAGGGATGCTTTTGTTAGATATAAAACAGTAGAAGATATGGAACTAGTGATTGCACCTAAAATAAAAGGATTGTTCTATTTGTACGAGGCTACCAAAGATATTGACTTAGACTTTTTAGTTTCATTTTCATCTCTTGGTGCAGTTACTGGAAATTTAGGACAATGTGATTATTGCTATGCAAATAGTTTTATGGATAGTTTTTGTATGTTACAAAATTCAAATGTTAACAGGTGTAAATATATATCTATAAATTGGCCGTTATGGGCAGATGGTGGCATGAAAGTTGATAACAATACAAAAAGACAGCTCAGAGATAAATTTGGAATGATTCCTTTGGAAAACCAAAATGGTTTTATTGCTTTGGAGAGTATTCTGAAGTATGGTATTCAAAAAGTAATTGTTATAGAAGGAGACAGAAATCAGATATGCAGTAAAATAAAAAAATATAGTATCCTTCAAGACTCTTATGAAATTTTAGAAGAAGAATGTAGTATAAGTGATGACATCTTATTAGAAAAAATTAAAACTGTGTTGAAAGAAGTAATTGGAAATATCCTAAAACTAGAACCAAATCGTATTTTAGACGATGTGAGTTTTGATAATTACGGAATTGACTCGGTGATGGTTGTATCAATTAATAATGCTTTAGAAAAAGAATTTGGGCTTATTTCTAAGACGCTATTATTCGAATACAGAAATATACAAAGTTTAGCGGAGTATTTTACATATAATAAACGCGAATTAGTGGTTCGGCTTTTGGGTATTCCAAAATCTAGTGAAGTAAACAAAAAAACAGATATACGAAAGGATAATGCGGTTATATGTAATACAGATGATGACGAAATTGTTATTGTTGGAATGGCTGGGCAATTTCCATTAGCTCATGATTACGAAGAATATTGGCAAAACTTAGTAAAAGGTAGAGATTGTATTACAACTCCCCCAGAAGAGCGGAAAAAGTATTTGAATAGGTCTGGCGAAGAAAAAGGAGTAAATTTAAATAGGTGGGGCGGATTTATTGATGATATTGATAAATTCGATGCGAGTTTTTTTAATATTTCTCCTAAGGAAATAGAAATGACGGATCCACAAGAAAGATTGTTTTTAGAAATTGCCTGGAAGACATTTACAGATGCAGGTTATTCTAGAAAAACCTTAGAGCAAGCAAACATAGGTGTTTATGTAGGCGCTATGTATGGGCATTACGAATTATTTGGAGTTGAAGAAACAATAAAAGGAAATAAAATAGCTTTGAATTCTTCGTTTTCGTCTATTGCAAACAGAGTATCGTATTTTTTTAATTTGAATGGTCCAAGCATAGCTTTAGATACAATGTGCTCTTCTGGTTTAACGGCATTACATCTAGCATGTCAAAGCATACGAAGTGGTGATTGTGAAGCCGCAATTGTAGGTGCGACCAATTTATCATTGCACGAAAATAAATATTTACTTTTATCACAAGGAAATTTTCTATCAAAAGACGGAAAGTGTAAAAGCTTTGGAAAAGGAGGCAATGGTTATGTACCGGGAGAAGGGGTTGGTGCACTGCTCATTAAATCAAAGACAAAGGCTATAGAGGATCATGACTATATTTATGCTAAAGTTTTGTCTTCATCAATAAATCATGGAGGCAAAACGAATGGTTATACTGTACCAAACCCGGTTGCACAGGGAGCATTAATCAGCGAAACATTACGAAAAGCTAAAGTGCCGGCAGAATCAATATCTTATGTAGAAGCACATGGAACAGGAACAGCACTTGGTGATCCTATAGAAATAAGTGGACTTGTTAGAGGATTTAAATATAACGTGACAGAGATATGTCCTATTGGGTCAGTGAAATCGAATATTGGACATCTGGAAGCGGCATCTGGTATTGCAGCTTTAATAAAAGTGGTGCTTATGTTAAAAAATAAGAAATTAGTTCCTTCCATACATTCTGAGACATTGAACGAAAATCTCAATCTTAGCGAGACACCTTTTTATATACAACATAAATATGAAGATTGGATACCAACGTATAAGTTAACAGAAGGTAGAAAGACTTATTATCCAAGAAGAGCAGGTATAAGTAGTTTTGGTGCAGGAGGGTCAAATTCACATGTCATAATAGAAGAATATAGTGAGCAACCTGAAGTTGATATAAAATTTGATTCTGAGCATGAATTTGCCTTTGTATTTTCGGCAGAAAACAAAGAATATCTGTATAAATATTTAAATAAAACTTTAATATGGATAAATAAACAATTGAAGGATACTTATAATGAAGAAACAATAGTTTTAGGCAACCTAAAAGAATTAATTAGTAAAAAATTAAGTGTTGATATTTCTGAAATTTCGGAAAGTGACAGTTTCGACGAATTAAATATAAGCAAATTTGAAACACAGGATTTATGTAAGGACATATTATGTGAGAGTGAAAGCTCTTTTGATATTAATTCGATACCTAATATAAGACAAAGATCACTAAAAGAAATATCATTATTACTCGCTGAAAATAGTTTGAATTTGGACAGTAAAAAACAATCTTTATGCGCACGTATGTCATATACTTTACAAGTAGGAAGAGAGGTTATGAATTCAAGATTGATCATTATAGCTCCTACTTTGAATACACTTAAAGAAAAAATTGAACTTTTCATTAACCAAGGTGGAGAGAATGATAGTGTTTATTTCCAAGAATCGAGGATGCAATTAGATAAAAATGATAAAGGGATAAATTATAATGTCATATCTTTACGCGAATTAGCCCTATTATGGGTAAATGGTAGTTATGTGAATTGGCAGAAGTATTGGGGAAATGCAGTGCCTAATCGTATACCAGTACCTATTCAAGAACTGAATCGTAAGAGATACTGGTTTGATGGATTTAATCGGGGAGAAAATGAGAAAAAAAGAGAAGTAGTGAAGAAAGCGTTAACCAATATAGAAGCAGGGGAATTGAAGGGAAAAATGGAACTACAAATGGAAGAAGCATGCGAAAAAATAAATAGTACAGTAACTTACGAAATAATTGAGGACAACATTGCTGTAATAAAAATGCAAAATTTAAATAGTGGTAATACTTTTACAGATGAAATGATTGAAGGAATAATGGCCGCTTTCAATATGGTTGCTAAAACAGTGAAGGTTATCATAATTACTGGCGATAAAAATATTTTTTGTATGGGAGGGACTAAAGAACAACTTTTGGATATATCAAATGGCAAAAGAGCATTTTCAGATGCGCCATTTTTGTTTGAAGGTCTACAAAGATGTGAGATCCCTGTCATAGCAGCTATGCAAGGACATGCATCTGGAGGAGGAATGCTTTTTGGATTATATGCGGATATAACCATTATGGCTCGCGAGGCGGTATACTGTGCTCCTTTTTTGAAATATGGATTTACACCGGGAATGGGAGCCACTTATATAATTCCCAAAAGAATGGGCGATATATTGGGAAAAGAAATGCTTTTTTCATCTAAATCCTATAGAGGAGAAGAACTTGAAGCAAAGGGTGCATCTCTTATTTTCGCTGAACAAAATAGTGTACTAGATGAGGCGATAAAGATTGCCAGATCCATTAGTGATAAGCCTCGAGAAGTATTATCTCTATTAAAAAGAAATTTGAATGCTGAGGGTTTAAAGATAATAGAAAAGGCGATTTCTCTAGAAGAGGAGATGCATATAAAAACGTTTAGGAATCCGGAAGTGCGTAAAAAAATAGGTTATTATTATGGCTCAACTAAAATGAATAAGAACCAGGAAGAAAAAACAAATGCTGATCAGTCTGAAATCGAGAGTATATTGGACGCTCTTCAAAATAGGTCAATTACTGCGGAACAGGCTAGCCAACTCATGAGTATAAAATAAAGGAGCTTCCTGTATAATTCAAATATAGGGAATTCCAAGAAAGAAGGTTGAGAAAAAAATACCTCAGAGTAAAATAAGATTACTGACTTTGAGCGGTTAGTAAAAATCTTATTGAACAGAGAGGTATTTG
>OIFJ01000226.1_pt1 | contig 33346 bp, 46 predicted proteins | sample 1582011 | NCBI WGS metagenome assembly OIFJ01 (sample SAMN07501050, study PRJEB24779) | human gut metagenome | isolation source: stool | host: human infant | place: USA: Pittsburgh, PA
TTTTCATCCCAGATTTCTCTGTCGGGAAAATGAATCGCCTGATTCATGCCATCAGTTCCTGTTTCAGCTTTTCGATCACCGGTTCTACAACAGGTAACACGCCATGCCAGAGTAGCACCGCATGAGCCGCCTGCCCCACCAGCATGCCCAGACCATCAGCCACGTGTTTTGCCCCCTGTTGTTCACACCAGGTCAGAAATGGCGTTTTCCCTTTTTGATAAAACATGTCATAGGCGTGGATGTGGGAATGAACCAGGGATGCAGGAATCGCCGGGATCTCTCCATTAATACCGCTTGAGGTGGCATTAATCACAAGATCAAATTCGTGACCCGCGAGATCGTCAAGTGCTACCGCAGTCACGCTGCCTGTGTGTGCGAACAACGCCGCCAGCTCTTCTGCTCTGGAGAAGGTACGGTTGGTGATTGTCACCGCACAATCCAGCGAAAGAAGAGGAAGCAATACGCCGCGCGACGCGCCACCCGCGCCGATCAGCAGGATCCGAAAGCCTGGTTTAATAAACGACAGTCGCTCCAGATCGCTGAGTAAACCTATGCCATCGGTGTTATCGCCAAGAAGGCGACCATCTTCAAGCCGCTTAAGGGTATTGACGGCACCAGCGAGCGAGGCACGCTCGGTCAGCTCATCCGCGCGCCCGAAAGCCTCTTCTTTAAAAGGCACCGTGACGTTCGCACCTTTACCACCCGCATCAAAAAAGCTATTCAGCGTCGGTATAAATGCATCAACAGGCGCAAGAACCCGACCATACGGGTGATCTATCTGCAATTGCTCTGCAAACAGCTGATGGATCAGAGGCGACTTGCTGTGCGCGATCGGGTTACCAAAAACAGCATAGGTTTCCATAACATTATCCCTGGCGAAAACGTTCGCCGGTCAAGGCATCGCGAATTTCTGACGGGTTAAGACGCCCCCCGGTTTCACCGACGGCTACAGGGAAATCATTCCCGAACTGCGCCAGAACTTCTTCTGTTGTCCGACAAGGGGGAAGCCCGGTCAGGTTGGCGCTGGTTGAAACCAGGGGTTTACCAAATGCCTGGCATAACTCCACCACCAAGGGATGGTCGGTAACGCGTACCGCGAGTGAATCGAAACGCCCGGTTAGCCAGCGCGGCGTTGTCGGTTGTGCAGGGAAAACAAACGTAACGGGACCTGGCCACACAGAGAAAATGGTTTCCCGCTGTGCAGGCGTCAGCATGGAATCATCAATATAAGGCTTAAGCTGCTCGTAGTTCGCAGCGATCAAAATCAATCCTTTTTCGACAGGCCGCTGTTTTAGCGCCAGCAGACGGTTAACGGCGACTTCGCTGTCAGGATCGCACCCGACCCCGAAAACGGCTTCTGTGGGATAGGCGATGACTTCTTCTTTTTTCAGGATGTCCACCGCCTGTGCGATGGAGCCTGATGGCAGGTTATTATTCACTGATTTGATCCGCCGAAACCGGCTTTCCACATTGTTTACTGGCGCAAAAGCGTTTCAAGCCTTGCGCGGTTTTCTTTTCTATAAGTAACGGATAATCGCAATGAGGGCAGACGCCCGCTACTGGTTTGAAATTGATAACGAACTGGCATTCAGGATAGCGATCGCACGAATGGAAGGTCTTGCCATAACGAGAGCGGCGCTGCACCAATTGACCACGCTGGCACTGAGGGCAGGCAATTGCCGTTTCATCTGGTTTATCAATTTGTTCCGTATGTTCACATTCCGGATAGCGGCTGCATCCGATAAACATCCCGAACCGCCCCTGCCGCAGCGCCAGTTCGCCGCCACAGAGTGGACAAAGCTGTCCCTCCAGAATTTTGACGATATGTCCGTCCGCCTGGCTTTTCAGGGGACGGACATAATCACATTCCGGATAGTGTGAACAACCGAGAAACGGACCGTGTTTCCCGGACCGAATAACAAGTTCAGCCCCACACTGTGGGCAGGGCTCGTTTTTATGCACCGTGAAGAGTGCTGATTTGGCCATAACAACTCTTGTTGCTGCACATAGAATTAATGCAGCATACCTTCATTCACTTCAAAGAGTAATTCTTCCATTTGCTGATAGGCATTTTCACAGCCTGGGATGTTGAACAGAACCATCAGGATCACCCATTTGAGATCTTCCAGTTCAAACTCAGCAGTATCCAGCGCCATGACGCGCTCTATCACCATCTCTCTCGTTTCGAGGTTTAGCACCTGAATCTGCTCGAGGAATAAAATGAATCCCCGGCAGCTGGCATCCAGCCTTTCACACTCTTCAGCTGTATAGATGCGCACAGACAATGGGTCAGAAGCAAGCTGCATCGGTTCGGCGAGGCCGTCCTGATAATCAGCCAACTTATCCAGCCACATCAACGCATTATAAATATCTTCCCGCTCAAAACCTGCGTCGGTCAGATCCCGTGTTAATTTGTCCTGATCCACCTGCATTTCTGCTTCGTTGTGGATGTAAGTCTCAAACAAATACATCAGTACGTCGAACATGGCATGCCCTCCTTAATCGGACATAGCCGCCGGGTACAGCTGCGATCCACCCTGCTAACTCCAGTTCGAGTAGCTGTGCTACCGTTACTGGCACAGGTTGGCCGGCACGTTCAGCGACAACGTCAACAGGTGTTACCTCATCTCCTACGTTAGCCAGGAGCTTGGGAAATGGCAATGCTACTGCCTCCTGATCCGATGAAATATGTCGCTTTTGGAGATCATCCTGCAACCAATGCAATCCATACTGCAAATTTTCCAGGATATCCTCTTTACAGGTCACCAGCGTCGCCCCCTGTTTTATCAGCCAGTGAGGGCCTTCGCAGCCAGGGTTCCCCAACGGGCCGGGTAGCGCAAAAACTTCACGCCCCTGCTCCAGTGCGCACCTTGCGGTAACCAGCGATCCACTCCGAATCGCAGCTTCGACCACCAGCACGCCCTGGCTTAACCCGCTGATGATCCGGTTACGCCGGGGAAAGTTACCCGGTCTGGGCGATGTCGAAAGTGAAAACTCAGACACTATCGCCCCCTCTGAAGCGATAAGTTGCTCAGCCAGAATGTGATGACGACGCGGATAGAAACTAAAAAGACCATTGCCAAGCACGGCGACACTTCGCCCTTTTGCTGACAACGCCGCATGATGTGCCACACCATCGATGCCGCAAGCCAGGCCACTGGTGATCGTAAAGCCACACTGGGACAGCTGTTCACTCAGCATTTTCCCCCAACGCTCGCCATACCACGAGGGCGCACGGCTGCCCACAACCGCAAGCTGCATGCTATTAAGCACGTCAACGCGGCCTCGCACAAATAGCGCCCCGGGAAAATCAGGTATAGAACGTAACAATGGCGGAAAGCGAGGATCATCCGCTGTGAGAAGGTGGTTGTCGGTGTGTTCCAGCCATTCCAGACTACGTTCAAGCTCACTCTCACTGAACGAAAAAAACTTTACGGCATGTTTGGGCGAAAGCCCTGACGCGTTGACAGCTTCAGCATCGACAGTTGCCTGGCGAAGCAGCCTCTGCGCAATCTCCAGCATCGCGTCACCGTATAACGACCCGATGTTTATAAGCCGTAACCATATCTCTGTGGACGTCATCCTTTTCCCTGCCATAAGCAGCCTCAGCAATCTTTGCGATTGGTCACTGATGCTGTCAATCGACCGGGGATTTGTCTAGAATAGAAGTAATATTCTTATCAACTCCTGAACACGACTCTGGAAATTTATGGCAGTTTTGCAAGTGTTACATATTCCTGACGAGCGCCTTCGCATCGTCGCGGAACCGGTTAAAGAAGTGAATGCAGAAATTCAGCGTATCGTCGATGATATGTTCGATACCATGTACGCTGAAGAAGGCATTGGCCTTGCCGCGACCCAGGTAGACATTCACAAACGTATTATTGTGATCGACGTTTCTGAAAATCGCGATGAGCGCCTGGTGCTGATCAATCCTGAGCTGCTGGAAAAAAGCGGCGAAACAGGTATTGAGGAAGGCTGTCTGTCTATCCCTGAACAGCGCGCTTTGGTGCCACGTGCCGAAAAAGTTAAAATCCGCGCACTGGATCGTGACGGCAATCCGTTTGAGCTGGAAGCCGACGATCTGCTGGCGATTTGCATTCAGCATGAGATGGATCACCTGGTCGGTAAACTGTTTATCGATTACCTCTCACCACTGAAGCAACAGCGTATTCGTCAGAAAGTTGAGAAACTGGATCGTTTGCGTTCTCGCGCTTAACGCCCCCCGGATACAAGGAATAACGTGTCTACATCACTACGTATAATCTTCGCGGGTACCCCTGATTTTGCAGCGCGTCATCTCGACGCGCTGCTATCGTCTGGTCATCAGATTGTTGGCGTATTTACTCAGCCGGACCGTCCGGCTGGCCGCGGTAAAAAACTGATGCCTGGCCCGGTTAAAGTGCTGGCAGAAACGCATGGTTTGCCGGTTTTCCAGCCTGCATCATTACGACCTCAGGAAAACCAGCAGTTAGTGGCAGACCTGAACGCTGACGTGATGGTAGTTGTGGCTTACGGCCTCATTCTGCCGAAAGCGGTACTCGATATGCCCCGCCTGGGCTGTGTTAACGTTCATGGTTCCTTGCTCCCACGCTGGCGTGGTGCAGCCCCTATTCAGCGCGCTCTGTGGGCAGGCGATGCTGAAACTGGCGTGACAATCATGAAGATGGACGTAGGTTTAGACACGGGCGACATGCTGTATAAACTGGCGTGTCCCATTACCGCAGAAGATACCAGCGCCACGCTGTATGACAAGCTGGCGGATCTCGGTCCGCAGGGGCTGATTGAGACGTTGCAACAGCTTGCTGACAATACAGCGACACCTGAAGTGCAGGATGAGGCACAGGTGACCTATGCTGAAAAACTGAGTAAAGAAGAAGCCCGGATCGACTGGTCCCTGTCAGCAGCTCAACTCGAACGCTGTATCCGCGCCTTTAATCCATGGCCGATGAGCTGGTTGATGATTGATGAGCAGCCAGTGAAAGTCTGGAAAGCTTCAGTTATTAACGGCAATACTTCGGCAGAGCCCGGTACGATTATCGACGCCAGCAAAAACGGTATCCAGGTTGCGACCGGAGAAGGGATCCTGAATCTTGAATCGCTGCAACCGGCCGGTAAAAAGGCAATGAGCGCGCAGGATCTATTAAATTCCCGTCGTGAATGGTTCATCCCTGGCAATCGCCTTGCCTGAACAAATTTACTCTTAAGGCCCGGTGTTTCCGGGCATTTTTATTTTTACGGTTATGAAAAGACAAAATCTACGCACTATGGCGGCTCAGGCCGTTGAGCAGGTTATCGAGCAGGGCCAGTCACTGAGTAATGTCCTGCCTCCACTGCAACAAAAGGTTTCCGATAAAGACAAAGCACTGCTTCAGGAGCTGTGCTTTGGCGTGCTGCGCACCCTCTCTCAGCTTGAATGGTTAATTAACAAGCTGATGTCACGCCCGATGAGCGGCAAGCAGCGTACCGTGCATTATTTGATCATGGTCGGTTTCTACCAGCTTCTTCATACCCGCATTCCACCTCATGCTGCGCTGGCTGAGACAGTGGAGGGGGCCGTTGCGATTAAACGTCCCCAGCTGAAAGGATTGATTAACGGCGTGCTGCGTCAGTTCCAGCGTCAGCAGGACGAACTGCTGGCAGAATTTGCGCAAAGCGAATCGCGCTTCCTGCACCCTGAATGGCTGCTGAATCGCCTTAAAAAAGCCTACCCACAGCAATGGCAAGACATTGTGGATGCCAATAACCAACGTCCGCCGATGTGGTTACGCGTCAATCGTAACCATCATACCCGCGACGCATGGCTGGCCCTGCTGGAAGAGGCCGGAATGAGCGGCTTCACACACGCTGCTTATCCTGATGCGGTTCGTTTAGCCTCCCCTGCACCGGTACATGCATTACCCGGTTTTGAAGAGGGCTGGGTAACGGTACAGGACGCATCCGCTCAGGGCTGCATGACCTGGCTTGAACCGAAAGACGGGGAGCAGATCCTTGATCTCTGTGCAGCGCCAGGGGGGAAAACAACGCATATTCTGGAAGTGGCGCCGCAGGCCAGCGTGATGGCCGTGGATGTTGATGAGCAGCGTCTTTCACGCGTCTATGACAACCTCAAGCGTCTGGGTATGAAAGCACAGGTTAAGCAAGGCGATGGACGTAAACCCGCAGACTGGTGTGGTGATACCAGGTTCGATCGTATTTTGCTGGACGCCCCTTGCTCAGCAACTGGCGTGATTCGTCGTCATCCCGATATCAAATGGCTGCGTCGCGATCGTGATATCAAGGAGCTTGCCCAGTTGCAATCCGAAATTCTGGATGCCATCTGGCCGCATCTCAAACCCGGCGGAACCCTGGTGTATGCAACCTGCTCTGTTCTCCCGGAAGAGAACAGTCAGCAAATTGCGGCCTTCCTGAAACGCACCCCGGACGCTACGCTGCATGATACGGGAACACCTGAGCACCCGGGTCTGCAAAACCTGCCGGGCGCAGAAGAGGGTGATGGTTTCTTTTACGCTAAGCTAATCAAAGAGTGATGTTGAGAACAGGTCACGAAAGATGAAAATTATCATTCTGGGCGCAGGGCAAGTTGGCGGAACGCTGGCGGAAAATCTCGTGGGCGAAAACAACGATATCACCATTGTGGATACCAATGGCGATCGCCTGCGCGTTTTGCAGGACAAGTTTGATCTTCGTGTTGTACAGGGGCACGGCTCTCACCCACGTGTGCTTCGGGAGGCGGGCGCGGACGATGCCGACATGCTGGTTGCAGTAACCAGTTCTGATGAAACCAACATGGTTGCATGTCAGGTGGCCTACTCGCTTTTCAACACACCGAACCGCATCGCCCGCATTCGCTCCCCGGACTATGTCCGGGATGCGGAAAAGCTGTTTAATTCCGAAGCAGTACCTATCGACCATCTTATTGCCCCTGAACAGCTGGTTATCGACAGTATTTATCGTCTGATTGAGTACCCGGGCGCGTTGCAGGTTGTGAACTTTGCGGAAGGAAAAGTAAGCCTGGCGGTCGTGAAGGCGTACTACGGCGGCCCGCTGATTGGTAATGCCCTGTCGACAATGCGCGAGCATATGCCACATATCGATACGCGTGTTGCGGCGATTTTCCGTCACGACAGACCTATTCGTCCGCAAGGGTCCACCATTGTCGAAGCCGGGGATGAAGTCTTCTTTATTGCGGCTTCTCAGCATATCCGTGCGGTGATGAGTGAACTTCAGCGTCTCGAAAAACCGTATAAACGTATTATGCTGGTTGGCGGCGGTAATATTGGCGCAGGTCTGGCGAGACGGCTGGAAAAAGACTACAGCGTGAAGCTGATCGAACGAGATCAACAGCGCGCGTCGGAGCTGGCTGAAAAGCTTCAGAATACTATCGTGTTTTATGGCGATGCTTCGGATCAGGAATTGCTGGCCGAAGAGCATATCGATCAGGTTGATCTTTTTATTGCCGTCACCAACGACGACGAAGCGAATATTATGTCCGCCATGCTCGCTAAACGTATGGGGGCGAAAAAAGTAATGGTGCTTATCCAGCGTAAGGCTTATGTCGACCTGGTACAGGGTAGCGTAATTGATATTGCTATTTCACCTCAGCAAGCCACCATTTCTGCCCTGCTAAGCCATGTACGTAAAGCGGATATTGTCGGCGTGTCGTCTCTTCGTCGTGGTGTTGCTGAAGCCATTGAAGCCGTCGCTCATGGGGATGAAACAACGTCGCGCGTTGTTGGTCGCGCGATCGACGAAATTAAACTTCCACCAGGCACCATTATCGGCGCCGTAGTACGAGGTAACGATGTCATGATCGCCAATGATAATTTACGTATTGAGCAGGGTGACCACGTTATTATGTTCCTGACCGATAAAAAATTTATTACCGACGTCGAGCGTTTATTCCAGCCAAGCCCGTTCTTCCTGTAATGATTTGGGTGCTCAGACGAGAGCACCCAAATATTAACCTTCTAATTTTCATGCCTTTTATTTTTCGTAACGATTATTTATCCCCAATGGCAATTAGCTAATCATTTGTTAAACTTATAGGCGTCAGCTGGCACAAGGAGAACATAATGAGTTTTATTAAAGAGTTTCGCGAATTTGCGATGCGCGGGAATGTGGTGGATTTGGCTGTGGGTGTCATTATTGGTGCGGCGTTCGGTAAGATCGTTTCATCATTAGTCGCCGACATTATTATGCCGCCGTTAGGACTGTTGATTGGAGGCATTGATTTCAAACAGTTCGCCTTCACCCTTCGGGAGGCTCAGGGCGATATCCCTGCGGTTGTAATGCACTATGGCGTATTCATTCAGAACGTATTTGATTTCGTAATCGTGGCATTTGCCATTTTCATGGCGATCAAACTTATCAACAGACTTAACCGTAAAAAAGAAGAACCGGCCGCTGCCCCGCCAGCACCAACTAAAGAAGAAGTCTTACTGACTGAAATTCGCGATCTGTTAAAAGAGCAGAACAACCGCGTTTAATCAGGCGACAGAAACAGAAAGGCCAGTGGTAAAAAAGCGATTAGCTTGCTTGCCACTGGCCTCCCAGTTACCCCGTTGTGCATGTTTACCTTTACGTAGATAACTCCCTTTTCCTTTCTTGTTCTTCTCAACACGCTGTCTGAAAAGCGGGTCGTGAAGCAATGCCTCAATGGCGTTATCCTTAATTTGTCCCTTAGTATGCTGATAGCGGCTCATCATTTCTCCTGAGCATAGTTAATGTCGGCGGGAGTCTAGTCCCTGGCTGATAAAAAATCAACAACCCTGAGTTTCACTACTGGCGCCCTGTTCAAGAGCTTCCAGTATTGAGCAATAAACACTGCTATGAGCGGTACCGCAGCACGCGTCATTTAACCTTTGCAGAGATCGCTGCATGGCTTGCAGCTCCTGAATGCGTCCTTCAACTTCATCCAGCCGGGCCTGAACGATGCTTTTAGATTCCTGACACGTATGATGTTCAGGATCGATACGGATCGACAGCAGTTCACGGATCGACTCCAGCGTGAAGCCGAGTTGCCGTGCATAGCGGATAAAACGAAGGCGTTGCAGGTCGTTATCCGTATAAAGGCGAAATCCACCTTCCGTTCTGACCTCATGATCGATCATCTGCTGCTTTTCGTAGTAGCGGATAGTATCCGGCGTTACGTTAGCAAGCTTCGCAAGTTCACCTATGCGGTACATGGCTACTCCTCGTTTATTTTTTGCATTAACCTTTCACTGTACTCACCATGCAAAAAGTCAGTATTCATTCCCGTCTGGCGCAGTTTTAGCTCGATGAGCGCCAACCGACGACTGATTTCGGAGTACCGCGGGTCATTCTTATGAATGCCTTTAAGCAGATCGGCAAGCTCGACGGCTTCATTGCGTTGCTGAAGTTCAGGCGGTAAACAACCTGCGTTTTTCAGTAAGCGATAACCGGCCCGTAATTCAGGGGGAATATGTGAATCATCGTCCAGAATCAGCGGCTCACCGCTGCCGGGAAGATTTTCGAACTCGCCTTTGTTTTGGGCATCGCAAATATGGCGTTCAGCCCACTGATCGAGCAACCACATAATGAACTCCAGGGGGTGAGCAGAAAAGATACAGACATTGTAGATAAGTGGAGATTCTGCGGATATAAAAAAACCCGCCGAGGCGGGTTTTTTTACGTTACTACAGATTACTCTGCAGCAGCTTCTGCTTTCTCTGAACGATCAACCAGCTCGATGTAAGCCATCGGCGCGTTGTCGCCTGCACGGAAGCCACACTTCAGAATGCGAGTGTAACCACCGGCACGGCTCGCGAAACGCGGGCCCAGTTCGTTAAACAGTTTTGCCACGATCTCGTTATCACGAGTACGGGCGAATGCCAGACGACGATTAGCAACGCTGTCAGTCTTGGCAAGAGTAATCAGCGGCTCAACTACGCGACGCAGCTCTTTCGCTTTAGGCAGGGTCGTCTTGATGATTTCATGACGAACCAGTGAACCTGCCATGTTGCGGAACATAGCCTGGCGATGGCTGCTGTTGCGGTTCAGTTGACGACCACTCTTACGATGGCGCATGACCTTATCCTTCTCAGTAAAACCTTAACCTGTGATCCGGTTACTCGTCAGCAATGCTTGCTGGTGGCCAGTTTTCCAGGCGCATGCCCAGAGACAGACCACGTGAAGCCAGCACGTCTTTAATCTCGGTAAGAGATTTTTTACCCAGGTTCGGCGTTTTCAGCAACTCAACCTCGGTACGCTGTACCAGATCACCGATATAGTGGATAGCTTCTGCCTTGAGGCAGTTAGCAGAGCGGACAGTCAATTCCAGATCGTCAACAGGGCGCAGCAGGATCGGATCGAATTCTGGTTTCTCTTCTTTCACTTCCGGCTGACGTACATCACGTAAGTCAACGAAAGCTTCCAGTTGTTCTGCCAGGATGGTTGCCGCACGACGAATCGCCTCTTCAGGATCGATTGTGCCATTGGTTTCCATTTCGATGACCAGCTTGTCCAGGTCGGTACGCTGTTCTACACGCGCTGCTTCAACATTGTAGGCAATACGCTCTACAGGGCTGTAACATGCGTCGACCAGCAGACGGCCGATTGGGCGCTCATCTTCTTCCGAATGAATTCGGGCAGAAGCCGGCACATAACCACGACCGCGCTGAACTTTGATACGCATGCTAATAGCTGCGTTCTCATCGGTCAGGTGGCAGATCACGTGCTGCGGCTTGACGATTTCAACATCACCGTCGTGGGTGATGTCGGCTGCAGTCACAGGGCCAATGCCAGATTTATTCAGAGTAAGAATAACTTCATCTTTACCCTGAACTCTCACCGCCAGCCCTTTCAGGTTGAGCAGGATTTCAAGGATATCTTCCTGAACGCCTTCTTTGGTGCTGTACTCATGAAGTACACCATCAATCTCAACCTCGGTCACCGCGCAACCCGGCATCGATGAGAGCAGAATACGGCGCAGTGCGTTACCCAGAGTATGGCCAAAGCCACGCTCTAAAGGCTCAAGGGTCACCTTGGCGTGCGTCGAACTCACTTGCTCGATATCTACCAGGCGCGGTTTTAGAAACTCTGTCACAGAACCCTGCATTGTGTCCTCTCTTTGGTACTAAGCTTTACTTGGAGTAAAGCTCGACGATCAGGTGTTCGTTAATGTCCGCAGACAGATCAGAACGTTCTGGCTGACGCTTGAACGTACCTTCCATCTTGCCAGCATCAACTTCCAGCCAGGTTGGCTTTTCACGCTGCTCAGCCAGCTCCAGAGCGGCTTTCACGCGAGATTGCTTTTTCGCTTTCTCACGAATGCTAACAACGTCATTCGCTTTAACCTGATAAGAAGCGATGTTAACAACACGACCGTTTACCATGATTGCTTTATGGCTAACCAGCTGGCGTGATTCAGCACGAGTCGCGCCGAAGCCCATACGGTATACAACGTTGTCCAGACGACCTTCCAGCAGAGCCAGCAGGTTTTCACCTGTGTTGCCTTTCAGACGTGCTGCTTCTTTATAGTAGTTACGGAACTGACGCTCCAGCACACCGTAGATACGGCGAACTTTTTGCTTTTCACGCAACTGCACACCATAGTCAGACAGACGCGGTTTACGCGCACCGTGCTGGCCAGGAGCTTGTTCAATTTTACACTTGGTATCGATCGCGCGAACGCCAGACTTAAGGAATAAGTCGGTGCCCTCACGACGGCTCAGCTTGAGCTTAGGACCCAAATATCTTGCCATTTTCTATCTCCAACTAACCTAAAAAACGAGCGTTATACGCGACGTTTTTTCGGCGGACGACAACCGTTATGAGGGATCGGAGTCACATCAGTAATATTCGTGATGCGGAAACCAGCGGCGTTCAGAGCGCGAACAGTAGATTCACGACCCGGACCCGGACCTTTAACCATAACTTCCAGATTCTTGATGCCGTATTCTTTTACGGCTTCAGCGCAACGCTCTGCTGCAACCTGAGCTGCGAACGGAGTGGATTTGCGAGAACCACGGAAACCGGAACCACCGGCTGTTGCCCAACCCAATGCGTTACCCTGACGATCAGTAATAGTAACGATGGTGTTGTTGAAAGAAGCATGGATATGAGCCACGCCGTCAGAGACTTGTTTTCTTACACGTTTACGTGCACGAACTGGTGCCTTTGCCATTATTCAATCACCCCGATTATTTCTTGATCGGTTTGCGCGGACCCTTACGGGTACGTGCGTTGGTCTTAGTACGCTGACCGCGCACTGGCAGACCACGACGATGACGCAAACCGCGATAGCAACCAAGATCCATCAGGCGCTTGATGCTCATGCTGATTTCACGGCGCAGATCACCTTCAACGACAAATTTGGCAACTTCGTCACGCAGCGTGTCGATTTGTTCTTCAGACAGCTCACTGATCTTAACATCTTCAGCGATACCCGCTGCAGCCAGAATGGCTTTAGAACGGGTCTTGCCGACGCCATAGATCGAAGTTAATGCGATCACAGCATGTTTCTGATCAGGAATGTTAATGCCTGCTATACGGGCCACTATGCACTCCTACTATTTAATATGTACGCACCATGCTGAAAAGCCCGTTTTCAGGATACTCAAATGGAAACGTACAGACATACAAAAGATTGGCTGGCTAATCTAGCCAGCTCAACCCAACTTTGCAAGAAAAATATGCGAAATAATCAGCCTTGGCGCTGTTTATGCTTCGGCTCGGCACTGCAAATCACACGGATGACACCATCACGCTTAACGATTTTGCAGTTACGGCATAATTTCTTGACGGAAGCACGAACTTTCATTTTTACTCTCCGTAACTTCTCAGGCGACCAGTTAGCGGCCGTAGCCTTTCAGGTTCGCCTTCTTCAATGCAGACTCATACTGACTGGACATCATCAGAGTTTGCACTTGAGCCATAAAGTCCATAATCACGACCACAACGATAAGCAGTGAGGTCCCACCGAAGTAGAACGGTACTTTCATTGCATCACGCATGAACTCCGGGATCAGGCAGATAAAAGTAATATAAAGCGCACCAACCAAAGTCAGGCGAGTCATTACTTTATCGATATACTTCGCCGTTTGCTCTCCCGGACGAATTCCTGGTACAAATGCACCGGACTTCTTCAGGTTATCTGCTGTTTCACGCGGGTTGAAGACCAACGCCGTGTAGAAGAAACAGAAGAAGATGATCGCAGACGCATAGAGTAACACATAAAGTGGTTGCCCAGGCTGCAAATACAGCGAAATTGTTGTCAGCCAGTTCCAACCAGTACCGCCCCCGAACCATGACGCGATGGTTGCCGGGAACAGAATAATACTGGAAGCGAAGATAGCCGGGATAACCCCCGCCATATTCACTTTCAGCGGTAAATGTGTGCTCTGTGCAGCATAGACACGACGACCCTGCTGACGTTTAGCGTAGTTCACCACAATGCGGCGTTGACCACGTTCAACGAAGACAACAAAGAACGTCACTGCAAATACTAATACTGCAACCAACAGCAACAGGAGGAAGTGCAGGTCGCCTTGACGCGCTTGCTCGATAGTATGGGCGATGGCCGGCGGGAGACCCGCAACGATACCGGCGAAGATAATGATTGAGATACCGTTACCGATACCTCGTTCAGTAATCTGTTCGCCGAGCCACATCAGGAACATGGTCCCTGTGACCAGACTTACAACAGCGGTGAAATAGAATGCAAAGCCTGGGTTTAATACCAGACCTTGCATACCAGGCATATTCGGAAGACCGGTAGCAATACCGATCGACTGGAATATTGCCAGCACCAGAGTGCCGTAACGGGTGTACTGGCTAATCTTACGACGTCCAGACTCCCCTTCTTTCTTCAACTCTGCCAGGGCCGGATGAACGACCGTCAGCAGCTGGATAATAATCGATGCCGAAATGTACGGCATAATACCCAGTGCGAAAATAGAAGCACGGCTGAGAGCACCACCAGAGAACATGTTGAACATTTCAATGATGGTGCCTCGCTGTTGCTCAAGCAGTTTGGCAAGTACAGCGGCATCAATACCAGGGATCGGAATAAAAGAGCCAATACGGAACACAATCAGCGCGCCGATTACAAACAGCAGTCTGCGTTTCAGCTCGCCAAATCCACCTTTGGCACTTTGAAAATCTAATCCCGGTTGCTTAGCCATCTGCTACTTATTCCTCAATTTTACCGCCAGCAGCTTCGATAGCAGCACGAGCACCTTTAGTAACACGCAGGCCACGAACAGTTACCGGAGTAGAAACTTCACCAGCCAGGATCACTTTCGCGAACTCGATCTGGATACCGATAATGTTAGCCGCTTTCAGCGTGTTCAGGTCTACAACGCCGCCTTCAACTTTCGCCAGGTCAGACAAACGGATTTCCGCTGTGATCGCTGCTTTGCGAGAGGTGAAGCCGAACTTCGGCAGACGACGGTACAGTGGCATCTGGCCACCCTCGAAACCGCGACGTACGCCACCGCCAGAACGAGAATTCTGACCTTTGTGACCACGACCACCGGTTTTGCCGAGGCCAGAACCGATACCACGACCCAGGCGTTTACCCGCCTTTTTAGAGCCTTCGGCCGGAGACAGAGTATTTAAACGCATCTCTTACTCCTCAACTTTAACCATGAAGTAAACCGCGTTGACCATACCACGAACAGCAGGAGTATCCTCGCGCTCAACGGTATGACCAATACGACGCAGACCCAGGCCAAGCAGCGTTGCCTTGTGTTTCGGCAGACGGCCGATTGCACTGCGGGTTTGAGTGATTTTAATAGTCTTTGCCATGGTCAATTACCCCAGAATTTCTTCAACGGATTTACCACGCTTGGCAGCGACCATTTCTGGAGAATTCATATTTTCCAGGCCATCAATAGTTGCACGAACCACGTTGATCGGGTTGGTGGAACCATATGCTTTAGCCAGAACGTTATGAACTCCAGCAACTTCCAGAACGGCGCGCATTGCACCACCGGCGATGATACCGGTACCTTCGGAAGCTGGCTGCATGAATACACGAGAACCCGTGTGAACACCTTTAACTGGGTGTTGCAGGGTACCGTTGTTCAGCGCGACGTTAATCATATTGCGACGGGCTTTTTCCATCGCTTTCTGGATCGCTGCTGGAACTTCACGCGCTTTACCGTAACCAAAACCAACGCGACCGTTACCATCACCCACTACAGTCAGAGCTGTGAAGGAGAAAATACGACCACCTTTAACGGTTTTAGATACGCGGTTTACCGCGATCAGCTTTTCCTGCAGTTCGCCAGCCTGTTTTTCGATGTGAGCCATCTTACACCTCTACCTTAGAACTGAAGGCCAGCTTCACGGGCAGCATCTGCCAGTGCCTGGACACGACCATGATATTGGAACCCGGAACGGTCAAAGGAAACATTGCTGATGCCTTTTTCCAGAGCGCGTTCAGCGACAGCTTTACCTACAGCTGCTGCGGCGTCTTTGTTACCGGTATACTTCAATTGTTCTGAGATAGCTTTTTCTACAGTAGAAGCAGCTACCAGAACTTCAGAACCGTTCGGTGCAATTACCTGTGCGTAAATATGACGCGGGGTACGATGTACCACCAGGCGAGTTGCACCCAGCTCTTTGAGCTTGCGGCGTGCGCGGGTCGCACGACGGATACGAGCAGATTTCTTATCCATAGTGTTACCTTACTTCTTCTTAGCCTCTTTGGTACGCACGACTTCGTCGGCGTAACGAACACCCTTGCCTTTATAAGGCTCAGGACGACGGTAGGCGCGCAGATCTGCTGCAACCTGACCGATCAGCTGTTTATCAGCGCCTTTCAGCACGATTTCAGTCTGAGTCGGGCATTCTGCAGTGATACCGGCCGGCAGCGGATGCTCAACAGGGTGTGAGAAGCCCAGAGACAGGCCTACTGCATTCCCTTTGATAGCTGCACGATAACCTACACCAACCAGCTGAAGCTTTTTAGTGAAGCCTTCGGTAACACCAACAACCATTGAGTTCAGCAGGGCACGCGCGGTACCAGCCTGAGCCCATCCATCCACGAAACCATCACGTGGACCGAAGGTCAGAGCGTTATCTGCATGTTTAACTTCAACAGCATTGTTGAGGGTACGAGTCAGCTCGCCGTTTTTACCTTTGATCGTAATAACCTGACCGTCGATTTTTACATCAACGCCGGCAGGAATAACGACCGGTGCTTTAGCAACACGAGACATTCTTTCCTCCGATTAGGCTACGTAGCAGATAATTTCGCCACCAAGACCAGCCTGGCGCGCTGCACGATCAGTCATAACACCTTTAGAGGTAGAAACAACTGCGATACCAAGACCAGCCATTACTTTTGGCAGCTCATCTTTTTTCTTATAGATGCGCAGGCCTGGGCGGCTGACACGCTGAATGCTTTCTACAACAGCTTTACCCTGGAAATACTTGAGAGTAAGTTCCAGTTCCGGCTTGGTGTCGCCTTCAACTTTAAAATCTTCGATAAAACCTTCTTCCTTCAGCACGTTGGCAATTGCCACTTTCAGCTTGGCGGAAGGCATGGTGACCGCAACTTTGTTCGCGGCCTGACCGTTACGGATACGGGTCAGCATATCCGCGATCGGATCTTGCATGCTCATCTGTCTTTACTCCCGTGATTCAATTGGTAATTACCAGCTAGCCTTTTTCAAGCCTGGCACTTCACCGCGCATGGCGGCTTCACGCAGTTTGATACGGCTCAACCCAAACTTGCCCACATAACCATGTGGACGACCTGTTTGACGACAGCGGTTACGCTGACGAGACGGGCTGGAATCACGCGGCAGAGACTGCAGCTTGAGAACCGCATTCCAACGATCTTCGTCGGAAGCGTTCACATCAGAAATGATCGCTTTCAGTTCAGCGCGTTTAGCGAAGAATTTATCAGCTAAAGCTACGCGCTTTACTTCGCGTGCTTTCATTGATTGCTTAGCCATTCAGTAACCCTACCTTACTTGCGGAACGGGAAGTCAAAGGCAGCCAGCAGAGCACGGCCTTCTTCATCAGATTTCGCAGTAGTGGTAATGGTAATATCCAAACCACGCACGCGGTCGACTTTATCGTAGTCGATTTCTGGGAAGATGATCTGCTCACGGACACCCATGCTGTAGTTACCACGACCGTCGAAAGACTTAGCGGACAAGCCACGGAAGTCACGGATACGTGGAACAGCAATAGTGATCAGGCGCTCAAGGAACTCCCACATGCGTTCGCCACGCAGAGTTACTTTACAGCCGATCGGATAGCCCTGACGGATTTTGAAGCCTGCAACAGATTTGCGTGCTTTGGTGATCAGCGGTTTTTGACCGGAGATTGCTGTCAGGTCAGCTGCTGCGTTATCCAGCAGTTTCTTGTCAGCGATCGCTTCACCAACACCCATGTTCAGGGTGATCTTCTCGACCCGAGGGACTTGCATGACAGAATTGTAGTTAAACTCAGTCATGAGTTTGTTAACTACTTCGTCTTTGTAGTAATCATGCAGTTTCGCCATCGTACTACTCCAAATTACTTGATAGTTTCGCTGTTAGACTTGAAGAAACGGACTTTTTTACCGTCTTCGAATCTAAAGCCTACACGGTCAGCCTTGCCGGTAGCCGCATTGAAGATTGCAACGTTAGAAACCTGAATAGCAGCTTCTTTTTCAACGATGCCGCCTGGTTGGTTCAGGGCCGGAACCGGCTTCTGATGTTTCTTAACCAGGTTGATACCTTCAACGACAAGTTTGCCGGAAGACAGAACATTTTTTACTTTACCGCGTTTACCTTTATCTTTACCGGTTAACACGATAACTTCGTCATCACGACGGATTTTCGCTGCCATGATTCGCTCCTTAGAGTACTTCTGGTGCCAGAGAGATAATTTTCATGAACTTCTCAGTACGAAGTTCACGAGTTACCGGCCCAAAGATACGCGTGCCGATAGGCTGCTCGCTGTTATTGTTTAAAATAACGCATGCATTACCATCGAAGCGAATGACAGAACCGTCAGGGCGACGAACACCCTTCTTGGTGCGCACCACTACCGCCTTCAGCACATCACCTTTTTTGACCTTACCACGTGGAATTGCTTCCTTGATGGTGATCTTGATGATGTCGCCTACGCCTGCGTAGCGACGGTGCGAGCCACCCAGAACCTTGATACACATTACGCGACGTGCACCGGAGTTGTCGGCGACGTTCAGCATAGTCTGTTCTTGGATCATTTTAGTGCTCCGCTAATGTCAACTACTACCTGAGACTCTAAAATCAGAGCCGTTAAAAAGCCCCATATCGAGGGCGCGGCATTATAACACCGCTTCTGCAATATGGGTAGAAAAAATAAACGGCTCATCGCTGAGCCGTTTATTCGTATTGAGAATGCGTACTCTATTACAGAACCGCTTTCTCTACAACGCGAACCAGCGTCCAGGACTTAGTCTTGGACAGTGGACGGCATTCACGGATTTCAACCTTGTCGCCGATACCACATTCGTTGTTCTCGTCATGTACGTGCAGTTTGGTCGTACGCTTGATGAATTTACCGTAGATCGGGTGTTTCACAAAACGTTCGATAGCTACAACAATGGATTTCTCCATTTTATCGCTAACAACACGACCTTGCAGAGTACGGATTTTATCGGTCATTACGCACCCGCCTTCTGAGTCAGTAAAGTCTTAACGCGCGCAACATTGCGACGCACTTGCTTCAGCAGGTGAGTCTGTTGCAGCTGGCCACTTGCAGCCTGCATACGCAGGTTGAACTGCTCACGCAGCAGGTTCAGCAGCTCAGCGTTCAGCTCTTCAACGCTTTTTTCACGCAGCTCTTTTGCTTTCATTACATCACCGTCTTAGTTACAAAGGTGGTTTTGATAGGCAGTTTCGCTGCTGCCAGGCCGAAGGCTTCACGGGCCAGCTCTTCCGGAACACCGTCCATTTCATAAAGGACTTTGCCCGGTTGGATCAAGGCAACCCAGTACTCCACGTTACCTTTACCTTTACCCATACGAACTTCCAGTGGCTTCTCGGTGATCGGTTTGTCCGGGAATACACGGATCCAGATCTTACCTTGACGCTTAACTGCACGGGTCATTGCACGACGTGCTGCTTCGATCTGACGTGCAGTCAGACGACCACGGCCAACAGCTTTCAGACCGAAAGTGCCGAAGCTAACATCCGTACCCTGCGCCAGACCACGGTTGCGGCCTTTGTGCACTTTACGGAATTTTGTACGCTTTGGTTGTAACATCAGCGACGCTCCTTATTTACGGCCTTTACGCTGCTGCTTTTTAGGTTGAGCAGCCGGTTTTTCCGGTTGTTCAACAGCAGCCATACCACCCAGGATCTCACCTTTGAAGATCCATACCTTAACGCCGATTACACCGTAAGTGGTGTGCGCTTCAGAGGTGTTGTAGTCGATGTCAGCACGCAGAGTGTGCAGCGGTACGCGACCTTCGCGGTACCATTCGGTACGTGCGATTTCCGCGCCGCCCAGACGGCCGCTAACTTCAACTTTGATACCTTTAGCGCCCAGACGCATTGCGTTCTGTACAGCACGCTTCATAGCACGACGGAACATAACACGACGTTCCAGCTGAGAAGTGATGCTGTCAGCAACCAATTTAGCGTCCAGTTCAGGCTTACGAACTTCAGCGATATTGATCTGTGCAGGAACGCCAGCGATATCCGCTACGACCTTGCGCAGTTTTTCTACGTCTTCGCCTTTCTTACCGATAACGATGCCAGGGCGAGCAGTGTGAATAGTCACACGGATGCTCTTAGCTGGACGCTCGATAACGATACGAGATACAGACGCTTTAGCCAGTTCCTTAGTCAGGTACTGACGTACTTTAAAATCGCTGTCCAGGTTGTCAGCGAATTCTTTGGTGTTCGCAAACCAGGTAGAGTTCCATGGTTTTACAATACCCAGGCGAATACCATTAGGATGTACTTTCTGACCCATTGCTAGTCTCCAGAGTCTCAGCGATCGGACACAACCACAGTAATGTGGCTGGTGCGCTTCAGGATGCGATCTGCACGACCTTTCGCACGCGGCATAATGCGCTTCATGCTTGGGCCTTCATCTACGAAAATTTTCGCGACTTTCAGATCGTCGATGTCAGCGCCATCGTTGTGTTCAGCGTTAGCAATGGCAGATTCCAGTACTTTCTTGACCAATACCGCAGCTTTCTTATTGGTATAGGTCAGGATGTCCAGGGCCTGCGACACTTTCTTACCGCGAATCAGGTCAGCAACAAGGCGAACCTTCTGTGCAGAAGAACGAGCATGGCGATGTTGAGCTAAAGTTTCCATCTCTTCCTCCTACCTTATTTCTTCTTCGCTTTTTTATCAGCAGCGTGGCCGCGATAAGTACGAGTCGGTGCGAATTCACCCAGTTTGTGACCAACCATTTCGTCGGTAACAAAGACTGGAACGTGCTGACGACCATTATGGACAGCGATGGTCAAACCGATCATGTTAGGAAAGATCGTTGAACGACGGGACCAAGTGCGCAGGGGCTTCTTGTCTCCGCTTTCCACCGCTTTCTCTACCTTCTTCAGCAAGTGCAGGTCAATAAAAGGACCTTTCTTGAGAGAACGTGGCATGGCTTATCCTCTAAAATTATTTGCTACGGCGACGTACGATAAATTTATCAGTACGCTTGTTGCTGCGGGTCTTCTTACCTTTGGTCTGAACGCCCCACGGAGTTACCGGGTGCTTACCAAAGTTACGACCTTCACCACCACCATGTGGGTGGTCGACTGGGTTCATCGCAGTACCGCGAACGGTAGGACGAACACCACGCCAGCGTGCAGCACCAGCTTTACCCAGAACGCGCAGCATATGCTCAGCATTGCCAACTTCGCCCAGAGTAGCGCGGCAGTCTGCTTCGACTTTACGCATTTCACCAGAACGCAGACGCAGGGTGACATAAGCACCGTCACGCGCAACGATCTGAACGTAAGTACCCGCGGAACGCGCCAGCTGACCGCCTTTACCTGGTTTCATTTCTACGTTATGAACGGTAGAACCAACCGGGATATTGCGCATCGGCAGGGTGTTGCCTGCTTTGATTGCAGCATCAACGCCAGACTGAATCTGGTCGCCAGCTTTCAGGCCTTTAGGGGCCAGGATGTAACGGCGTTCGCCATCTTTGTACAGAACCAGCGCGATGTTCGCGGAACGGTTCGGATCGTACTCAAGACGCTCAACAACTGCTGGGATACCGTCTTTGTTGCGTTTGAAGTCAACAATACGATAAGCCTGCTTGTGGCCACCACCGATGTGACGAGTGGTGATACGGCCATTGTTGTTACGACCACCGGATTTGCTGTTTTTTTCCAGCAACGGAGCAAAAGGTTTGCCCTTGTGCAGCTCAGGGTTAACCACTTTAACTACGTGGCGACGACCCGGAGATGTCGGTTTACATTTAACAACTGCCATTGTATTACTCCTCCGACTTACTCAGCGCCGCCAACGAAGTCCAGGTTCTGGCCTTCTTTCAGGGTGACGTAAGCTTTTTTCCAGTCGCTACGACGACCGATACGCTGTCCGTGACGTTTAACTTTCCCTTTAACTACCAGGGTGTTAACGACTTCGACTTCGACTTCAAACAGTTTCTGCACAGCAGCTTTGATCTCTGCTTTGGTCGCGTCTTTAGCAACTTTGAGAACGATGGTGTTTGTTTTTTCCATCGCAGTAGACGCTTTTTCAGAAACGTGCGGTGCGCGCAGCACCTTCAGCAGACGTTCTTCACGAATCATGCCAGCATCTCCTCAACTTGCTTAACAGCATCAGCAGTCATTACGACTTTGTCGAAGGCGATCAGGCTAACCGGGTCGATACCAGTCGCGTCGCGTACGTCAACCTTGTGCAGGTTACGCGCGGCCAGGAACAGGTTCTCGTCCAGCTCACCGGTGATGATCAGCACATCTTCCAGAGCCATGTCTTTCAGTTTCTGTGCCAGCAGCTTAGTTTTAGGCGCTTCAACAGAGAACTTCTCGACAACGATCAGACGATCCTGACGTACCAGTTCGGACAGAATGCTTTTCAGCGCGCCGCGGTACATCTTTTTGTTAACTTTTTGACTGTGGTCCTGTGGACGCGCAGCGAAGGTCACGCCACCTGAACGCCAGATCGGGCTCTTGATAGAACCTGAACGCGCACGGCCGGTACCTTTCTGGCGCCATGGCTTTTTGCCTGAACCAGTTACTTCAGCACGAGTCTTCTGAGCACGAGTACCCTGACGAGCACCAGCTGCATAAGCAACAACAACCTGGTGAACCAGCGCTTCGTTGAAATCACGACCGAAGGTAGTTTCGGAAACAGTCAGCGCGCTCTGCGCGTCTTTCAATACTAATTCCATTGCTATCCCCTTACGCCTTCACAGCTGGTTTAACGATCAGGTCGCTACCGGTTGCACCCGGGACCGCACCTTTAACCAGCAGCAGGTTGCGCTCAGCGTCAACACGTACTACGTCCAGGCTCTGAACGGTTACACGTTCGTTGCCCAGCTGACCTGCCATTTTCTTGCCTTTGAACACTTTGCCCGGAGTCTGGTTCTGACCGATAGAACCCGGAACGCGGTGAGACAAGGAGTTACCGTGAGTAGCGTCCTGGGTACGGAAGTTCCAGCGCTTAACGGTACCAGCAAAACCTTTACCTTTAGAGGTACCGGTTACGTCAACTTTTTTAACGTCAGCAAACAGCTCAACGCTAATGTCCTGACCTACGGTGAACTCTTCGCCTTCAGCAAGACGGAATTCCCACAGACCACGGCCAGCTTCAACGCCAGCTTTAGCGAAGTGACCCGCTTCTGGTTTGGTTACACGGTTAGCTTTTTTAGCACCAGTGGTAACCTGAATAGCGCGGTAGCCATCGTTAGCCAGATCTTTAACCTGAGTAACGCGGTTTGCTTCAACTTCGATTACGGTTACTGGGATAGAAACGCCATCTTCAGTGAAGATGCGGGTCATACCCACTTTTTTACCGACTAAACCAATCATTGTTTCAACCTCTCAATCGCTCGATGACCTGATTAACCCAGGCTGATCTGCACGTCTACACCGGCAGCCAGATCCAGACGCATCAGAGCATCAACGGTTTTCTCAGTTGGCTCAACGATGTCAACCAGACGCTTGTGAGTGCGGATTTCGTACTGATCACGCGCATCTTTGTTAACGTGCGGAGAGATCAGAACGGTAAAGCGCTCTTTGCGGGTCGGCAGCGGGATCGGACCACGGACTTGCGCACCAGTGCGCTTAGCAGTCTCGACGATTTCCGCGGTTGATTGATCGATCAGACGATGATCAAACGCTTTAAGGCGGATACGGATTCTTTGGTTCTGCATGAGACCAGAGCTCCAATTATTTTATAAACGAAAATGATTACTCCTCAAACCCATTACGATTGATGGGAGAGTGTAACCGTTCTTACGTAGCTCCCCAATTGGGAGCATTGTTGAGTAACAAAGTGAGCTACTCTGGTTCAGATTGAACCCGCCGTCAATTACGACAAGCCCGCGCATTATACGTAAATCAGAGAAAGACGCAAGTGCCGTTTAGAAATTAAGCGCCAAAGACGTACTATACGTAAGGCCGCGCAATTTTTTATGCAAAGTATCCCTTCTCAACTCTTTGTCTGAAGCCGCTACGCAATTGCTGTTTTTACACATTGCCGGGCATGCAGATTATTACGAGTATGCGCTCAAACCATTTTGAGGCTCTCGCTATGCTACTGTCCCTCCCCTTTCTGCTGATCTATTTTGCGTTATCGGCCTTGCTTGTTCGCACCGATATTCGCACGGGGCTTCTTCCCGATAAATTTCTTTGCCCGCTGCTGTGGACGGGCCTGCTCTACCAGCTTTGTCTCCATCCTGATTTTTTGCCGAGCGCGGTAGTGGGTGCGATGACAGGATACGCCGGATTCGCCATTATCTATTGGGGATACCGGCTCATCTGCCGACGTGAAGGGATGGGATATGGCGACATAAAATATCTGGCGGCGCTGGGGGCATGGCATGGCTGGTGTGTACTACCAATACTGGCATTAGTGGCCGCGTTAATGGCTCTGCTGTATCTGGTTGCTTTCTCGTTGTTTACCCCTGATAAGCAGGCATTAAAAAACCCACTGCCTTTTGGGCCATTTCTGGCGGCAGCGGGTTTATGCGTTGGCTGGGAAAGCCTGATTAACTTTCCACTTTGATCTGAGACTGAAGGTAGTTCTGTAGGCCAATTTTGCTAATGAGATCCAGTTCGGTCTCAAGCCAGTCGATGTGCCCTTCTTCATCGGCCAGGATCTGGATCATCATATCGCGGCTGACGTAGTCATGTACGCTGTCCGCATAGGCAATGGCTTCACGCAGATCTTTTGCACCCTCCAGCTCCAGCCGGAGATCAGAACGCAGCATCTCTTCGACATCTTCTCCGATGCCCAGTTTTCCGAGATCCTGTAGGTTAGGAATGCCTTCGAGGAATAAAATACGCTCAATGTATTTATCGGCGTGTTTCATTTCATCAATGGACTCATGGTATTCAACATCGTTGAGGCGAGTCAGTCCCCAGTTTTTAAACATTCTTGCATGGAGAAAATACTGATTGATTGCGACAAGCTCATTTCCCAATAATTTATTGAGATAACTTATGATTTTAACATCACCTTTCATTATGTAGTCCCTCCGCTTCCACTCATTGAAGCGTAGATCGGGCTACGGGGATGTCAAAAAAAAGATAGAGGCTTACGCGATCTCTTTGAATTCCGGGATCTGCATCAGTTCGTCCTGCATGATCTCACGCGCTGCGCGAACGCATTTACCGCATTGATTTCCCACCGGAACAAACTTGCGAAGCTGCTGGAAAGATTGTGGTTGAAACTGGCGAACGGCCTGACGAATTTTTTTGTCGCTTACACCATTACATAAACAAACGTACATAAAGACTCCCGTTCAAAATATGCGCAAAGTGTAAGTGAGAATGGTTATGATTACAATAGCGCGGGCGTCGGAATACGTGGCGGGAGAAAGCAAAAAATGCGAATTTTTATGACAATGCCCCAACGGCAGAAAACAAAAAAGGACGCCGGAGCGTCCTTTTTATTTCAGGGATAATTAATTAGCCCAGAACTTTAGCAACAACGCCCGCGCCAACGGTACGGCCGCCTTCACGGATTGCGAAACGCAGACCGTCGTCCATCGCGATTGGGTGGATCAGCGTCACAACCATCTTGATGTTGTCGCCTGGCATTACCATCTCTACGCCTTCTGGCAGTTCGATGGTACCGGTCACGTCAGTTGTACGGAAGTAGAACTGTGGACGGTAGCCTTTGAAGAACGGAGTATGACGGCCGCCTTCGTCTTTGGACAGAATGTACACTTCAGATTCGAACTTGGTGTGTGGCTTGATTGAGCCTGGCTTCGCCAGAACCTGACCACGTTCGATTTCTTCACGTTTGATACCACGCAGCAGAACACCAACGTTCTCACCAGCACGGCCTTCGTCCAGCAGTTTGCGGAACATTTCAACGCCAGTACAGGTAGACTTCGCAGTCTCTTTGATACCAACGATTTCAACTTCTTCACCCACTTTGATGATACCGCGCTCTACACGACCGGTAACAACGGTACCACGACCGGAGATGGAGAATACGTCTTCGATTGGCAGCAGGAATGGCTTGTCAATCGCACGCTCTGGTTCTGGGATGTAAGAATCCAGGTAGCCAGCCAGTTCGATGATTTTCGCTTCCCACTCTGCGTCGCCTTCCAGCGCTTTCAGCGCGGAACCACGAACGATTGGAGTGTCGTCGCCTGGGAAATCGTACTGAGACAGCAGTTCACGAACTTCCATCTCTACCAGTTCCAGCAGCTCTTCGTCATCAACCATGTCGCATTTGTTCAGGAACACGATGATGTAAGGAACGCCTACCTGACGACCCAGCAGGATGTGCTCACGAGTCTGAGGCATAGGGCCGTCAGTCGCAGCAACAACCAGGATCGCGCCGTCCATCTGCGCAGCACCGGTGATCATGTTTTTAACATAGTCGGCGTGGCCTGGGCAGTCTACGTGCGCGTAGTGGCGAGTCGGGGTGTCATACTCAACGTGAGAGGTGTTGATGGTGATACCACGAGCTTTTTCTTCTGGTGCGTTATCGATCTGGTCGAAAGCACGAGCAGCACCGCCGTAGGTTTTAGCCAGTACGGTAGTGATTGCAGCGGTCAGCGTTGTTTTACCATGGTCAACGTGGCCGATAGTACCGACGTTAACGTGCGGTTTTGTACGTTCAAACTTTTCTTTAGACATCGATTGTCCCTCTAAGACACGGATAAATCGGTGATATCACCACATCAACCAGGCGAAAATGCCTGAACTGTTGAATACATTTACATTGAAACAGAGAGAAAGGGAGGGAGAAGTGAAGTGGTGCTGATACCCAGAGTCGAACTGGGGACCTCACCCTTACCAAGGGTGCGCTCTACCAACTGAGCCATATCAGCACGTATTGGAGCGGGCAGCGGGAATCGAACCCGCATCATCAGCTTGGAAGGCTGAGGTAATAGCCATTATACGATGCCCGCATCCTGAAACTCGGCTACCCAGTTCTTTCTGTAACAAAAAAAGAGATTTCTCTCTTTTCTGTTCGAGCTGGTCAATTTTTCCAACCAGCTCCGGCGGCGTTGTCGCTGCCAGAAAGTGGTGGTGGGGGAAGGATTCGAACCTTCGAAGTCTGTGACGGCAGATTTACAGTCTGCTCCCTTTGGCCGCTCGGGAACCCCACCGGACTTGATGGTGCCGACTACCGGAATCGAACTGGTGACCTACTGATTACAAGTCAGTTGCTCTACCTACTGAGCTAAGTCGGCATCAAGTAGCGCGCATTCTATGGAGACCTGCGCAGTCATGCAACTAAAAAATTGCATAAAACGTTCTTTCGCTCACATTTTATTCGAAACCAGGACTAACCGCTGTAAATTCATCCGCTCACGGTTAAAAATTCAACATGAACGCCTGATTTCGGCACGCTATAGCCCCAGGTGATGCCTGCCCGGTTAAGCATCGCTTTCCCATATTTTTTCTTATTATTCCTCTCATCTGGTGTTAACCTCCTGCCCATTGTCCAAAATTAACTATGTGATGAGCCCGCACCCGCCGTTTCGTGATGGTTCACAGAAGCATGCTTATGAGCAAAAAAGAGCAAACGTTAATGACGCCCTATCTTCAGTTTAACCGTAGCCAGTGGGCAGCCCTGCGTGACTCCGTCCCTATGACACTGACGGAAGGTGAAATCGCACGGCTAAAAGGGATAAACGAAGATCTCTCCCTGGAAGAGGTGGCAGAAATCTATCTCCCCCTCTCTCGCTTGCTTAACTTCTATATCAGCTCCAATTTGCGTCGTCAGGCCGTACTGGAACAGTTCCTCGGCACGAACGGTCAACGTATTCCTTATATCATCAGTATTGCGGGCAGCGTGGCAGTGGGTAAAAGTACCACCGCGCGCGTGCTACAGGCGCTGCTGAGCCGCTGGCCGGAACACCGCAGCGTGGAGCTGATCACCACCGACGGCTTCCTGCATCCCAACGAGGTGTTGAAAGAACGCGGCCTGATGAAAAAGAAGGGCTTCCCGCTCTCTTATGATATGCACCGCCTGGTAAAGTTTGTTTCAGATCTAAAATCGGGCGTACCTCACGTTACCGCGCCGGTTTACTCGCATCTGATCTACGACCGCATCCCGGATGGCGACAAAACGGTTGTGCAGCCCGACATCCTGATTCTGGAAGGCTTAAACGTCCTGCAAAGCGGGATGGATTATCCTCACGATCCGCATCATGTGTTTGTCTCTGACTTTGTCGATTTCTCAATTTATGTCGATGCGCCGGAAGATTTGCTGCAACGCTGGTATATCAACCGCTTCCTGAAGTTCCGCGAAGGCGCGTTCACCGACCCGGATTCCTACTTCCACAACTACGCCCAGCTCTCTGAAGAAGAGGCTATCAGCGTGGCGACCGGGCTGTGGAATGAGATCAACTACGTCAACCTCAAAGAGAACATCCTGCCGACGCGCGAACGCGCAAGCCTGATCCTCACCAAGAGTGAGAAACACGCCGTCGACCAGATTCGTTTACGGAAGTAGACCTCAGACGTAAAAAAACCGGCTTAACGCCGGTTTTTTTATTTATGCCTGCGGCTTTTCGCCGTTTTCATCCTGATCGACCGCGAAGCAGGCCACCAGCTGTCCGCCATAATCCTTCAGCTGTGGCTGCAACTGCGTGCACGGACCGAAGCGGCGACGGCAGCGGGCGTTGAACGCACATCCCGGCGGTGGGTTAAGCGGGCTTGGCAACTCGCCGGTCAGCTTAATGCGCTCCCGGCGGTCATCCGGGTTCAGTCTCGGCGTTGCAGACAGCAGCGCCTGCGTATACGGATGACGCGGGTTAGTAAAGATCTGATCATTCGTCCCCTTCTCCACGCAGCGTCCCAGATACATCACCATCACCTCATCGGCAATGTGCTCAACCACGGACAGGTCATGGGAGATGAAGACGTACGACAGTCCCAGATCCTGCTGTAAATCCATCATCAGGTTAAGCACCTGCGCGCGAACGGACACGTCAAGCGCTGAGACCGGCTCATCGGCAATCACCACGTCCGGGTCAAGCATCAGCCCACGGGCGATGGCAATACGCTGACGCTGACCGCCAGAGAACATATGCGGGTAACGATCGTAATGCTCGGTTTTAAGCCCCACCTTCGCCATCATCGCCAGCGCTTTTTCACGACGCTGCTCTTTGCTCAGATTGCTGTTAATCAGCAGCGGCTCTTCCAGAATTTGCCCGACTTTCTTCCGCGGATTCAGAGAGCCGTACGGGTTCTGGAATACAATCTGGATTTTTTGACGACGCAGCTTCTGCGCCTGCGGATCGTGCTTGAGCAGATCCTGGCCCTGATAGTAAAGCTCGCCGCCGGTTGGCGTTTCGATCATCGTCAGCAGACGGCCCAGCGTGGATTTCCCACAGCCCGACTCCCCTACGACCGCCAGCGTTTTACCGCGTTCAAGGCTGAAGGAGACGCCGTCCAGCGCTTTTACCAGGCGCTCGGGGGCAAAAATCCCCTTCTTCACCGGGTAATGTTTTTTCAGGTCGATAGCCTGCAACAGCGGCTGTTGCGTGGTGGCCTCGTGCGTACTCATAGTGTTGGCCTCCCGGCATCATCGAGTGGGTAGTGGCATTTTGACTGCCGACCATCGGCCAGCAGATTCAGCTCTGGCTCCTCGGCGCGGCATTTATCCGTCGCATACGGGCAGCGCGGATTCAGCAGGCAGCCCTGCGGACGGTCATATTTACCCGGAACCACACCCGGCAGTGACTCCAGACGCGCTTTGTCCTGGGCAAACTCCGGCAGCGCGCGCAGTAACGCCTGCGTATACGGGTGACGCGGAGCGCGGAAGATATCGTGCGAACTTCCGGTCTCCACCACCTGACCCGCGTACATCACGATGATTTTGTGTGCCGCTTCCGCCACCAGCGCCAGGTCGTGCGTAATCAGCACCAGCGCCATATTCTCTTTCTGCTGCAACTCCAGCAGCAGCTCGATGATTTGCGCCTGGATGGTTACGTCCAGCGCGGTAGTTGGTTCATCCGCAATCAGCAGTTTTGGTCGACAGGCAATCGCCATGGCGATCATCACGCGCTGGCTCATGCCGCCGGAAAGCTGATGCGGGTAAACGTCCAGACGCGATGCTGGGTCAGGTATCCCCACCAGGTTCAGCAGATCGATAGCACGCTGGCGACGGGTTTTCTTGTTGCCGCCCTGATGCACCTTAATGGCTTCCATAATCTGGAAACCGACGGTGTAGCATGGGTTCAGGCTGGTCATGGGGTCCTGGAAGATCATCGCCACTTCCGCGCCCACCAGCTGGCGGCGCTGTTTTTCGGAAATGCGCTTCAGATCCTGACCGTTGAACTCCAGATTTTCCGCCATCACGCGGCCGGGGTAGTCAATCAGCCCCATAATCGCCAGCGAACTCACTGACTTACCGGAGCCCGACTCTCCTACAATCCCGACCACTTCGCCCTGATTAACGCTGTAGCTGATGCGGTCCACGGCGCGAAACGGTGTGCCTTCGTCGCCAAAGTGCACGGATAATTTATCTACATTTAATAACGCCATCTCGTGCCTCTTACTGCTTCAGTTTGGGATCAAGTGCATCACGCAGACCGTCACCCATCAGGTTAAATGCCAGCACCGTCAGCAGAATCGCCAGACCCGGGAAGGTGACGACCCACCAGGCGCTTTGCGCGAACTGCAACACGTCGGAGAGCATGGTGCCCCACTCCGGTGTTGGCGGCTGCGCACCCATGCCAAGGAAGCCAAGAGCGGCCATATCAAGAATGGCGTTAGAGAAACCGAGCGACGCCTGAACAATCAGCGGCGCAAGGCAGTTTGGGAAGATATTGATAAACATCTGACGCATAGCACCGGCACCCGCCACGCGAGAGGCGGTAACGTAGTCGCGGTTCACTTCCACCAGCACCGCCGCACGGGTCAGACGCACGTAATGCGGTAGCGCAACAAACGTCAGCGCAAGCGCGGCGTTACCAATCGACGGACCAAAGATCGCCACCAGCACCAGCGCCAGCAGCAGGCTTGGCAATGCCAGCATAATGTCGACGACGCGCATGATGATGTTATCAACAATGCCGCCGAAGTAGCCTGCCACCAGGCCGAGTACGATCCCCATGATCAGCGACAGTACGACAACGAGGCAGCCAACCAGCAGCGACAGGCGTGCGCCGTACATCAGGCGCGACAGCACATCGCGGCCCACGTCGTCGGTGCCCAGCAGGTGCGTCAGGCTTCCGCCGTCCTGCCATGCAGGAGGTGCCAGCAGCGCATCGCGGAACTGATCAGCCGGGTTATACGGCGCAAGGAAGTTCGCAAACACCGCAATCAGGATCATGATGGAAACATACACCAGCCCGACAACCGCGCCTTTGTTGCGCTTGAAGTAGTGCCAGAACTCCTGCATCGGCGTCATTGGCACCGGTGCGGTGACCACTTTATTTTGAGTAACTTGTGACATGATGGCCCCTTACTTCTTATGACGAATACGCGGGTTCACCACGCCGTACAGCAAATCGACCAGCAGGTTGACGAGGATAATCATCGTCGCGACCAGCAGTACACCGCCCTGCACAACCGGATAGTCACGGCGTTGCAGCGCATCAATCAGCCAGCGTCCAAGACCCGGCCAGGAGAAGATGGTTTCGGTCAGGATCGCTCCCGCCAGCAGCGTACCGACCTGCAAACCGATAACGGTCACCACCGGCAGCATAGCGTTACGCAGGGCATGAATGATGATGACGCGCATACGGGTCAGGCCTTTAGCGCGGGCAGTACGAATATAATCCTCGCCCAGCACTTCCAGCATGGAGGAACGGGTCATACGCACGATCACCGCCAGAGGGATGGTGCCCAGCACCATTGCAGGCAGGATCATGTGCGCAACCGCATCAATGAAGTTGCCCTCTTCGCCCCAGATCGCCGTATCAATCAGCATAAAGCCGGTTAACGGGTTGGTGTCGTCAAGGAAAACCATGTCGCTGACGCGTCCGGAGACCGGCGTCAGGTTCCACTGCACCGAGACCAGCATGATCAGCATCATGCCCCACCAGAAGATAGGCATGGAGTAGCCGGTCAGTGCCAGGCCAACAGCGGTGTGGTCGAAAATAGAGCCACGCTTAACGGCAGCCAGTACGCCAACGGGGATCCCTACCGCGGTCGCGAAGATCATGGCGCAGATACCGAGTTCCAGCGTCGCTTTAAAGCGCGGTACGAACTCGTCCCACACCGGAAGACGGCTTTTCAGTGAAATCCCTAAATCGCCGTGCAACACACCCCAGATATAGTGGAGATACTGCTGCCACATCGGCTTATCAAGGCCGAGTTCAGCCAGCAGTTGCGCATGACGTTCAGGGGAGATACCACGCTCGCCTGCCATAATCATTACCGGGTCACCCGGGATCATATGGACGAAGGCAAAAGTGAGAAGGGTGATACCGATAAACGTCGGGATAACCAGTCCCAGACGTCGGAGGATGAACTGCAACATAACCCGGATTCTCTCTGATGACGCACGCCCAGTGGCATGACGTCTGTATTGCTCACAAATCTTATTCCCTCCCCTTTTAGAGAGGGAATAAAGCACTGCTGCCGGGTGGCGCTACGCTTACCCGGCCTACATACCGTAGGCCAGTGCAAGCGCAGCGCCGCCTGGCGTTGCTTTTAATTATTCAACAGACACGTTTTCGAAGTGGTGTTTGCCCAGTGGATCAACCACGTAGCCCTTCACTTCTTTACGCACTGGCTCGTACACGGTGGAGTGAGCAACAATCAGCGCCGGAGCCTGATCGTGCATGACAACCTGAGCTTGCTTGTACAGTTCGATACGTTTGTTGTGATCGTCGGTCGCACGCGCCGGCTGGATCAGATCTTCAAACGGCTTGTAGCACCAGCGAGAGTAGTTGGAACCGTCTTTCGCTGCCGCACAGCTGAACAGGGTCGCGAAGAAGTTGTCCGGATCCCCGTTGTCGCCGGTCCAGCCCATCATGACCGCCTGGTGTTCGCCCGCTTTAGCGCGCTTCAGGTACTCGCCCCACTCGTAGGTTACAATTTTGGCCTGTACGCCAATCTTCGCCCAGTCAGCCTGAACCATTTCCGCCATACGACGTGCGTTCGGGTTGTAAGGACGCTGTACCGGCATCGCCCACAGCTCGACGGTGAAGCCTTTGTCCTGGCCCGCTTCTTTCAGCAGCGCTTTCGCTTTCTCAGGATCGTAGGTGTAGTCCTTAATGTCGTCGTTATAACCCCACATGGTTGGTGGGATAAGGTTCTTGGCCGCAACGCCCGCGCCCTGGTAAACGGCTTTGATGATCGCTTCTTTGTTCACCGCGTAAGTCAGCGCCTGACGCACTTTCACGTCATCGAACGGTTTCTTCTCGGTGTTGAAGGAGAGATAACCCACGTTCAGGCCCGCCTGCTCCAGCAGGTTGATATTTTTGTCCTGCTTCATGCGCGCGATGTCAGCCGGGTTTGGATACGGCATCACCTGACATTCGTTTTTCTGCAATTTTGCGTAACGCACGGATGCGTCAGGCGTGATGGAGAAGACCAGACGGTCGATCTGCGGCTTGGTGCCCCAGTAGCCCGGGAAGGCTTTATACAGAATACGGGAATCTTTCTGGTACTGAAGCAGCTGGAACGGGCCGGTACCGATTGGGTTCAGGTCCACTTTTTCCGGCGTGCCGGCTTTCAGCATGTTGTCAGCGTACTCTTTAGAGAGAATCGAGGCGAAGTCCATCGCCAGGTCAGCCAGGAATGGCGCTTCCG